>Ga0265298_10009074_pt1 | contig 11888 bp, 10 predicted proteins | sample AusTroGonzalo_MG_3_FD_193486 | JGI IMG/M metagenome (GOLD analysis project Ga0265298, IMG submission 193486) | Bovine rumen microbial communities from tropical cattle in Woodstock, Queensland, Australia - Gonzalo_01 | ecosystem: Host-associated > Mammals > Digestive system > Stomach > Rumen ...
CCGTGTAATAAGCATAGTTCTGATTGAAAGTCTCAGCCTTGCGAACAGTACCCTGTGGCACTTTCTTCACCTGATTATAAGGCAGAAGCCATACTGAGGCATCAGCCGGTGCCTGTCCCTGCGCAACAGTCAGAGGCTGCGTCTTACCCGTTGTTACACGAAATTTCGCCACATCATAAGTCTCGTTGGCACCAAGGATGCAAGCCACCTCATACTCCTTGCCTGCCGCATCAATCACAACAGCACGCTGGGCACCTTTGAAGGGCGCATAACAACTGACAGCCTCACCATTCTTGCCTACATAGAAACCATTAGCACTACCAAGAAGCGTACCGTCGGCCGTAAACGTCTTCAACGTAAAGACCGACTTCGTAGCCTTTTTCACCCATGAGGGCTGAGCCATTATCGCTATTGTCAGCATCAGCAGACTGACAATCATATATAGTCTTTTCATAATTTCAATAGTTCTTTTGCATTTTGGATAGCCGCCTCCGACACATCACTGCCACTCAGCATCTGGGCAATTTCACGCACACGCTCCTCGTCATTAAGCATCAGCATGTGCGTCGTAGTGCCCTGAGCGGTCTCATCCTTATAGACCTTATAATGAGTAGAACCCAAGGCAGCAATCTGAGGCAGGTGGGTGATACTGATAACCTGACGGTCACAATGTCCCATCTCAGACATCATACGCGCCATCTGTTCGGCTATCTTTCCACTCACGCCAGTATCTATCTCGTCGAAGATGATGGTAGGCAACTTCACGGCACCACTGATCATCGCCTTCAGCGACAGCATCACACGGGCAATCTCACCACCTGATGCCACCTGAGATACAGGTTGCAGCGGTGTGGATGTGTTGGCACTGAAAAGGAACGACACCTTATCCTGGCCACAACGTCCCAACGGCTCCTGCTCCACAGCAATCTCGAAGCGCACATTAGGCATACCCAGAGGCACCAGTCGCTCGCGCATCTGTTTCTCAATAGCGCTTGCAGCAACACGTCGTTTCTCTGTGAGCAACTCGGCCTTTCTCTGTGCGTCTTTCAACGTTTCACTGACCTGTCGCTCAATCTCTGCCAGAGCCTCATCACTATTCTCTATATTCGAGAGCTTACGGCCAAGTTCCTCCTGAATAGCAAGCAACTGGTCAACACGCTCCACCTTGTATTTCTTTTGCAGCTCGTAGATTCTGTCCAGACGGGTATTCACCATATCCAGTTCCGCAGGATCAAAATCTACATCATCCATCTTTCCACTGACCTCGGCAGCAGCATCTTTCAGTTCAATGTAACAACTGTTCATGCGCTCTGCCAACTCAGCCACGTCAGGATAAACGTGTTCGATACCCTGCAGGGCAGAAACAGCTTTCTTCAGATTGCTAACCACACCGCCTTCATCACCAGACAACGCTGACTCCGCCTCATAAAGGGCCGTCTTGATGTCCTCTGAGTGCGACATCGTCTCGCTGCGCTGCTCCAGTTCTTCCTGTTCGCCATCCGACAGACGGGCATTGGTCAGTTCGTCATACTGAAACTGCATGAAGTCCACCTGTTGGCGTCCCTGTTCGATATCCTCACGCAGACGCAGTTCCTCCTTTTTCAGTTCCTGATAACGTGTATATGACTGCTGATAGTCAGCCAATTCCTTTGTATCATCAGCAATGATATCCACAACACTCAGTTGGAAGTCCTGCTTATTGAGCAACAGGTTCTGATGCTGTGAGTGCACATCAACCAACTGCTCGCCCAGCTCCTTCAGCATAGAAAGGGCCACAGGCGTGTCGTTGATAAAAGCACGACTCTTGCCAGCCGACGTCAGTTCACGACGGATGATGGTATCCTCGGCATCAAACTCTATCTCGTTCTCGTCGAAGAAACGTTCCATCCCATAGCGCGACAAGTCGAAGTGGGCCTCGATGACACATTTATCCGTGCCCATCTTCACGCTCTTAGAGTCTGCACGCTGTCCCAGCAACAGGCCGATGGCGCCAAGGATGATACTCTTTCCGGCACCTGTCTCACCCGTTATCACCGAGAAACCGCTACGAAACTCCATGTCGAGCGTGTCAATCAGCGTAAAGTTCTTGATATATAGTTGCTTCAGCATAACTAATTCTTTATTTTTTCCCAGGTAGCGTTCTGTGAGGCATTGATACCAAACAGCACGTCATAGACACTCTCTTTTTCCTTCTGAGAGCCCTTTCCCTTATAGATATTTGCCAGTTCGTCCTTCTTGAAATCCGTCCAGATCTGTGGCAACAGGCTCAAGGGCTTATCCTCATGCGCCTTCTTCAGGTTGGTTTCCAAAGTCGTTGTCACATTCGTACGTCCGCGCTCCACATTCTGCGCCATCTCATCCAGTCCCTGACGATAATAGTCGTATTGCAACTGACGGAAAGGCTTCATCGCCTCATCCAGGTAATCATTGATGATGGCAAAACGGTTACGGCTATCCTCAAATGATTTCCATCCTGCGAAGTCAAGGTTCTGCGCATTATTCGTCAGGTTCATGCAACGCTGCAGCACATCCGTTCCTCCCATCGGTGAGAAACTGTCCAGATCCAGGCCAATAATCAGATAGGCATAATAGGCAAAGAGCGCCACCAACTGGTTGTCGATGACCTCCTCGTTGAAATTGAGCTGGTCGTACTGTACGAACTCAAAATCAAAATGCTTGTCGTTATTATTATATAAGGTGGTGTTGTAGGACGAATTAAACACAGGACGGTTTGCCTGTACCAGAGCCGTACAGGTAAAACGGTTGCTGCCTGCATCATATTTCGTCACGGTGATATTAAACGAACATTGGATGCGCTCGTTCTCCTGGAACTGAAGGGCTGTCCACTGCTGTTCGTTGACAAACTGCTCCAGCGTCTGCTGCAGGTTCTCAAACACCGTCTTGTCCGTTGTCTGCACCTGCTGATGATTAATATTGATTTTGGCTTGCAACTCCTGTGCATGAAGGTCAGAGCCCAACAGGACAAGAGCTATAAAGAACAGGAGTTGTTTCATATTTTACTGACGATTAATGTTTCTAACCAATTCATCTATGATATCTGCAGCCACTTCACGCTTAGGCTTCTTATCATAGTCCGTCTGTCCGTTACGAGAGATGATGGATATCTGATTCTCATCACTTCTGAAGCAGGTTCCTTCGTTGCGCAAAGAATTCAGGACGATAAAATCCAGATTCTTCTTCTCTAACTTATGCTGGGCATTCTGCTCCTCATCGTTCGTCTCAAGAGCAAACCCTACAAGCACCTGCTTCTCTTTCTTCATCTGCCCCAGAGAGGCGGCGATATCAGGATTAGGCACCAGATGGATATCCATGGTCTGTCCCACGCGCTTAATTTTCTGTTCTGCCACCTCCGCAGGACGGAAGTCGGCCACAGCTGCACAAAGGATAGCTGCATCCGTATCAGGGAAAAGTTCCGTTGCGGCGTCGTACATAGCCTGACAACTCTCCACGCTGATGATTGAGATTTGAGATTTGAGTTTTGAGATGTTGCAACTGACAGGACCAGCAACGATTGTCACCTCAGCACCTCTGCGTGCGCACTCCTCTGCCAATGCAAACCCCATCTTGCCACTGGAGTAATTTCCGATGAAACGCACAGGGTCAATCTTCTCGTAGGTCGGTCCTGCCGTAATCAGGATGCGCTTACCCAGTAAGTCCTTCTTCTCAAAAAACAAATCCAGACAGTCAACGATTTTCTCGGGTTCCTCCATACGTCCCTTACCTTCCAGACCAGAAGCCAGGAAGCCGCTCTGAGGTTCAATGATATGATTACCAAAACCCTTCAGGCGCTCCATGTTCTGCTGTGTCGTGGGATGCGCATACATATCCAGGTCCATTGCCGGTGCGATGAACACAGGTGCTTTCATCGACAGGTAGGTAGTGATAAGCATGTTGTCGGCAATACCATTGGCCATCTTTCCAAGGGTAGAAGCCGTACAGGGAGCTATCAGCATCGCATCAGCCCAGAGTCCCAGTGCCACATGTGAGTGCCATGTTCCATCGCGCTGTGAGAAGAAATCGCTTATCACAGGCTTCTGTGTCAGTGCAGACAGCGTGATAGGTGTGATAAACTCCTTACCTGCAGGCGTGATAACCACCTGCACCTCTGCGCCACGCTTCACCAGTTCACGGATAATCAAGCATGACTTATAGGCTGCTATCGAGCCCGTTATTCCTAATACGATTTTCTTTCCCTTCAGCATATCATTGCGGTAGCCGCTCGAGCTCTGCTCGCTTTTACAAAGCTTTGCGACTAAAAGAAATTATTCACTATTCACTTTTCCCTCTACACTTAGTGCTGCGCCTCGCGCAGACGGATGCGCGTCAGCACCTGTTTGGTGTTATAGGTAAAATCACCTCCCATAATCCAGGCATAATAGCCAGGATCCAGGCGAAGTACCTCGGCCACGGTCTTTCCCTTGTGCTTACCGAAATTGAAATATTCCGTCATCACAGGCTGTCCGTCTTTATCCAGAATGGTATTACCTTTCGCATCCTTAGCCTCACCCCATACGATACGGCCGGCAAAGTCCACATTATTATTGGTTTTCGAGAACTGTGCCAGACAATCCATGTCATTGGCCAGTACGCGTCCTTCAGGATCCTCACCCAGTTCACGCTGCTTCTCCTCCGTATAACGGTCCAGCTCACCCATCAGCACGCGATAGGTAGCCTCTGTATCCTGGTCAGCACGGTGAGCCTCGAAGTCATCCTCCATCTTACGTCCACAGTAGAACTTATAGGCAGAAGCGAGATTACGACGTTCCATCTTCTTGAAAATAGAACAGGCATCAATCAAGCGACATTTTGAAAAGTCAAAATCGATACCGGCACGAAGGAACTCTTCTGCCAGCAAGGGAATATCGAAATGATTAGAGTTAAAACCGGCGAAGTCACAACCTGTGAATTTTTCCTCAAGCGTCTTTGCCAATTGTTTGAATGTAGGCTTATCCTTGACGTCCTCATTAGAGATACCCGTCAGCTGGGTAATAATAGGCAGGATATAGCATTCGGGATTAACCAGATAATCGCCGCGCTCTTCCTTTCCGTCGGGATAGACCTTAATGTAGGATATCTGAATAATTCGGTCTTTTACCAAATCAAGACCGGTCGTCTCCAAATCGAAGACGACCAGTGGCTTATTTAAGTTCAGTTTCATGAAATATCAAAAAATCAATTCCAAATTTCAAATCTCAAACCTCAAATTTCAAACCTCAAACCTTAATCATTGATCAGCATAGGCATCATCAGCATGAGCACATCCTGGTTCTCAGGCTGCTCAGAAGGCAGAACCAATCCTGCGCGGCTGGGGTCAGCCAACTGGATATTTACCTGATCGCAATCAAAGTTGTTCAGGATCTCAATGAAAGAAGAGCCCTTGAAGCCAATGCTCATTGGTGTGCCGTTATAGTCGCACATCATCTTCTCCGTTGCAGTCTTTGAGAAGTCATAGTCCTCAGCATCAAGCTGCAGGGTTCCGTTCTCCACATGGAAGCGAATCAGGTTGCTTGAGTCATTTGAGAAAGGCTGCACACGACGCAGAGCTGACAGCAGGCCCAGACGGTCAACAGTCAACTGGTTGGGGTTGCTCTGAGGTATCACAGAGTTATAGTTGGGGAAGCGGCCCTCAATAAGACGGCAGATGATAACGCCTTCTTCGAAGTTAATCTCTGCATTACGCTCATCAAAGCGGATCACCACATCACCACCCTGCTTGCCCAGCACATTCTTCAGCAATGTTGCAGGCTTCTTAGGCAGAATGAATGAAGCAGGCTGCTCACTGTGGATGTTCAGCACCTTATTGCGAACCAGCTTATGACCATCACTGGCAACAACTGCCAGATAGTCAGGAGTCAAGTCAAAATATATACCATTCATCACTGGGCGCAACTCATCCTGAGCTGTAGCAAAGAGAGAACGGTTGATATTCTCGGCCAGCACGCCAGTAGCGATATTGATTGTTGTAGCACCATCGCCAATCTGCTGAGCCTGGGGGAACTCATCTGCATTCTCTACAGGCAGGGAGAACACACCATTCTGATAGCTGATCTTTGCGATGTTGCTATTCTGATCCACATCGAAAGTGATGGGCTGCTCAGAGATTCCCTTTACAGCCTCCAACAAATCATGATTACCTACACAGAAACGGCCATCACCGTCGTTCTCTGTCAGCTCAAGAGAAGTCTTCATCATCACCTCGCTGTCCGAAGCTGTCAGGTTCAAGCGTCCGCCAACAACCTCAAAAAGGAAGTCGCCCAAGATAGGCAATGAGTTCTTACTATTAATTACTCTTGACAAAGCCACCAATCGGCTGCTCAGTGCTGTGCTAGATACAACGAATCTCATATGATTATTCTTTTTTTATTATTACTCGGTTTTGGAGTACAAAAATACAAAAAAAGCCTATTAATCACAAAATATTTGCGAAAAAATTACTTGTTTTCAAACTATTTTAGTAATTTCGCAAGCGATTTTGAAAAAATACAAATAAAATAACAAATTATTGATATGGATTTAACAGGAAAAGTCATTGCCATCATGGAGGCAAGAAGCGGTGTTTCATCACGCACAGGAAACAATTGGATGACGCAGGAATACGTGATTGAGGTTCCTGGTCAGTACCCCCGCAAGATGCTATTCAATATCTTCGGTGAGGATCGCATTAAGCAGTTCAACATTCAGCCTGGTGAGGAGATTACCGTTCAGTTTGACATTGATGCTCGCGAATATAATGGCCGTTGGTTCAACGACATTCGTGCATATAATATTATTCGTGGTCAGGTAGCAGGTGCAGTACCTGCAGCTACTCCTTTCCCTCCACAGCAGGCTGCTGCTCCTAACGCTGCAACATCACCATTCCCTCCTGCACAGGAGCCCGCTGCCGGTGAAGGTGCTGCCGACGACCTGCCCTTCTAAGCAAGTAAGCAAGACGCCATAAAAAAAAAGAAGCATCAGTCGCAAGACTGGTGCTTTTTTTGTATCGTAAAATGACAACAAAAAGAGCGCAACTCCGAAAGGGAACTGCGCTCATAATTTATATCAGAGTTTCGATTACTCCTCAACAGCAGCCTGCGCGGCAGCCAGACGTGCGATGGGCACACGGAAGGGAGAGCAAGATGCGTAGTTCATGCCAATCTTAGCGCAGAACTTCACAGAGCTGGGCTCACCACCATGCTCACCACAGATACCGCAACGAAGTTCAGGACGAACCTCACGACCACTCTTAACGGCGTGCTTGATCAGCTTACCAACACCCTCCTGGTCGAGAACCTGGAATGGGTCAACCTTCAGGATCTTCTTATCGAGGTATACAGGCAGGAACGAAGCGATATCGTCGCGGCTGTAACCGAAGGTCATCTGTGTCAAGTCGTTAGTACCGAATGAGAAGTACTGAGCCTCTGAAGCAATCAGATCAGCTGTCAGGGCAGCACGAGGAATCTCGATCATTGTACCGATCTCGAACTCAACCTCAACACCCTCAGCAGCGAATACCTCCTTAGCAGCGCTCTGGATAACTTCCTTCTGCTGCTTAAGCTCGTTGATAGTACCAATCAGAGGAACCATGATCTCAGGCATAGGATTCTTACCCTCCTTCTTCAGCTCACAAGCAGCACCCAGGATAGCCTTTGTCTGCATAGCAGTGATCTCAGGGAAGGTGATACCCAGACGGCAACCACGGTGACCCAGCATTGGGTTGTTCTCAGCGAGTGAGTCAACACGACGCTTGATATCCTCTACGCTAACGCCCATTTCCTTAGCCATAGTCTCCTGACCAGCCAGATCGTGGGGAACGAACTCGTGCAAGGGAGGATCAAGCAGACGGATGTTCACGGGCAGACCGTCCATAGCCTCAAGGATACCCTTGAAGTCAGCCTTCTGGTAAGGCAGCAACTTAGCCAGAGCCTTCTCACGTCCGGCAACGCTGTCAGCCAGAATCATCTCACGCATAGCAACGATCTTCTTATCCTCGAAGAACATGTGCTCAGTACGTGTCAGACCGATACCCTTAGCACCGAACTCGCGAGCGAGCTGAGCGTCACGAGGAGTATCAGCATTGGTACGAACCTGCAGCTTGGTGTACTTGTCGCAGAGGTCCATCAGCTCCTTGAAGTCGCCAGACAACTCAGCAGCCTTGGTGGTAACCTCGCCAGCATAAACCTGACCAGTTGTACCGTTCAGTGAAATGAAGTCACCCTCCTTATATACTACACCGTCAATCTCGACAGTCTTGTCCTTATAGCTTACGTTCAGGGAACCTACACCTGATACACAGCACTTACCCATACCACGGGCAACCACAGCAGCGTGAGAGGTCATACCACCACGTGCAGTCAGAATACCCTCGGCAGATGCCATACCAGCCAGGTCCTCAGGAGATGTCTCGATACGAACGAGCACGACCTTGTGACCATCATTGTGCCAAGCCTCAGCGTCGTCAGCGTGGAACACGATCTGACCACAGGCAGCACCAGGAGATGCGGGCAGACCCTGAGCGATAACCTTAGCCGAAGCCAAAGCCTTCTTATCGAATACGGGGTGCAGCAGCTCGTCAAGCTTCTGAGGCTCGCAACGCTGGATAGCAGTCTTCTCATCAATCATGCCCTCGTGCAGCAGGTCGATAGCGATCTTAACCATAGCAGCACCTGTACGCTTACCGTTACGTGTCTGGAGGAACCAGAGCTTGCCTTCCTGTACGGTGAACTCCATATCCTGCATATCGTGATAGTGGTGCTCCAGCTTATCCTGGATACCGTTCAGCTCTGCATAGATCTCAGGCATTGCCTCCTCCATTGAAGGATACTTAGCCACGCGCTCCTCCTCAGAGATACCAGCGCGCTCAGCCCAGCGCTGAGAACCGATCTTTGTGATCTGCTGTGGTGTGCGGATACCAGCAACCACGTCCTCACCCTGTGCGTTAACCAGATACTCACCGTTGAACAGATTCTCACCGTTAGCAGCGTCACGGCTGAAGCATACACCAGTAGCAGAGGTATCACCCATGTTACCGAATACCATAGCCATTACTGATACGGCTGTACCCCACTCGTCGGGGATTCCTTCCATCTTACGATAGAGGATAGCGCGCTCGTTCATCCAAGAACGGAACACAGCGCAGATAGCGCCCCACAGCTGCTCGATAGGATCGTTGGGGAAGTCCTTACCAGTGCGCTCCTTGATGGCAGCCTTGAACAGCTTAACCAACTTCTTCAGATCCTCAACAGAGAGGTCCTTATCCAGAACAACACCGCTCTCCTTCTTCACCTTTTCGATGATTTCCTCGAATGGATCGATATCGGTCTTGTTAACAGGCTTCATCTCCAGCACCACGTCACCGTACATCTGTACGAAACGACGATAAGAGTCGTATACGAAGTGAGGATTATTTGTCTTAGCGGCCATACCCTCTGCAACCTCGTCATTCAGACCCAGATTCAGGATGGTATCCATCATACCAGGCATTGAAGCACGAGCACCAGAACGTACAGAAACCAACAGAGGATTCTTAGCATCACCGAACTTGCAGTTCATCAAGTCCTCAATATGTTTTACAGCTGCCATCACGTCATCGTTCAGCAACTCCATAATTTTCTGCTGTCCAACCTGGTAATATTCATTGCAGCAGTCAGTAGTAATTGTAAAACCTGGAGGAACAGGAACACCAATATGGTTCATCTCAGCAAGGTTAGCGCCCTTACCACCGAGTTCCTCACGCATCTTTGCATTACCTTCGGCCTTACCGTTGCCGAAGAGGTAAACTCTCTTTTGACTCATTAATTTGGATATTTAAGATTATTATATAAAGTTATTGTATTTCGAATTGTGCAAAGTTAGTAGAATTTTTGCACACTACCAAAGAAAACGGGCAAAAATTACAAAAAAAAATAATTATGCAGCGCGAATCGATTATTTTTTGTACCTTTGCATCGATTTCATTTTATTTATATATAATATGGTAAAACACATTATTCTTTGGACACTGAGCCCTGAATTGTCAGAAGAGGAGAAACAGACAGTAAAAGAAGGCATCAAAGCCGGACTTGAAGGCCTCGTAGGCAAGGTTCCCGGTTTGATTGACGTGAAAGTAAATATCAGCGGACGTCTGGCATCATCAAATGCCGACGTGATGCTCGACTCCACACTTGAGTCAGAAGAGGCACTGAAAGGCTATGCCCAGCATCCTGAGCATGTGGCAGTAGCCAACGGCAAGGTACGTCCTTACACCGTTCAGCGTGCTTGTTTGGACTTTGAGATTTGAGGTTTGAGATTTAAGATTTAAAATTATAATGGCGAGAAGCAAGAAACCATTACCCCTGTTAGAAGGCGTTACCATTGAGGCCGTTGCAGCCGAAGGTAAATGCCTGTTCCACTGGAACGATCTGGTGGTCTTCGTACCATTCTGCGTGCCAGGGGATATTTGTGATATCCAGATACGACGCAAAAAGCACTCTTTTGCCGAGGGCGAAGTGGTGCGCTTTGTGGAATACAGCAAGGTGCGCGCCGTTCCCTTCTGCAAGCACTTCGGTGTATGCGGTGGTTGCAAATGGCAGAACCTGCCCTATGAAGAACAGTTGAAGTTCAAGCAGCAGCAGGTATTCGACCAGTTGCACCGTATCGGCAAAATAGAACTGCCTGAGTTCCGCACTATTCTCGGGTCTGTAAAGACTCAGGAGTATCGTAACAAGCTGGACTTCGGATGTGCCAACAAACGTTACCTGACGAAAGAGGAGATTACGGCACTGCCTAAGGATGAGAGTCAGAGTCTGAAGGATGTGCCCGCCATCGGTTTCCATATCACAGGTGCTTTCGACAAAATACTTCCTATCGAGAAGTGCTGGCTGATGGACGACCTGCATAATCAGATCCGTAACGACATCCGCGACTACGCCATGGAGCACGGCATATCGTTCTTCGACCTGCGCGCTCAGGTTGGTCTGTTGCGTGACATCATTATCCGCAATAGCGCCAGTGGTGAGTTGATGGTGATTATCCAGTTCCACTATGATGAGACGGGCGGTGAGAAAGAAGCACTCGACCTGTTACAGCATGTGGCCGACACCTTCCCACAGATCACGTCCCTGCTCTATCTGGACAACCAGAAATGCAATGACACCATTGGCGATCAGGAGATTCTGGTATTCAAGGGCACAGACCACATTTTCGAACTGATGGAGGACCTGAAATTCAAGGTCGGTCCCAAGTCGTTCTATCAGACCAACACCGAGCAGGCCTACCATCTTTACAGCGTAGCAAGAGCATTTGCTTTTGCTCCAATTGAGAACGGAAAACTGAGAACTGAGAGTTATGATTACTCTCAAGACGAGAAGAACGCCGACAAGACTAATCACACCTCTCAATTATCACCTCTCAGTTCTCCCCTAGTCTACGACCTCTACACTGGTACGGGAACCATTGCGAATTTCGTGGCGAAGAAAGCCAGGAAAGTGATTGGTATCGAGTATGTGCCAGAGGCTATCGAGGATGCAAAAATCAACTCCGAGATAAATGGCATCAGCAACACCCTGTTCTATGCCGGCGACATGAAGGACATCCTCACCGACGACTTTATCGCAGAGCACGGCCGTCCTGATGTCATCATCACCGACCCTCCACGTGCTGGCATGCACCCAGATGTAGTGAAAACCATTCTTCGTGCAGCCCCAGACCGCATTGTTTATGTATCATGTAACCCAGCCACGCAGGCTCGCGACCTGCAGGACCTGGACGAACAGTATAAGGTTATCGAGGTGCAACCCGTAGATATGTTCCCTCACACGCCACATGTTGAGAATGTAGTTCTACTGAAGAAAAGATAAAACAACAAAAAGCAAACAATATGAAGAAATTGATTCTGATGGCCATTGCGGCCT
>Ga0265298_10009076_pt1 | contig 11887 bp, 8 predicted proteins | sample AusTroGonzalo_MG_3_FD_193486 | JGI IMG/M metagenome (GOLD analysis project Ga0265298, IMG submission 193486) | Bovine rumen microbial communities from tropical cattle in Woodstock, Queensland, Australia - Gonzalo_01 | ecosystem: Host-associated > Mammals > Digestive system > Stomach > Rumen ...
TCGGATGGTATAAAGATCGCAGATATCACATCAGATCCTTCAGCACTCGATCAGCTTCTTATCAATTCATCTATGCAGTAAGACAATTTCTTATTAAAAAAAGTGCAGCAGTAAATCCTGCTGCACTTTTTGTTTTGATTGATCTTAATTCATGAATTCTTCCATAGTTTTTAAGGTTTCGTCCGAAGTTGAAGCGTAAGCATAATATGCAAGTATATTTGAAGAATCCACGGCATTTATCTCGCCGTCATTATTTACGTCAGCGACTGATTTCTGAGTGTCTGTGAATTCTCCGTCCTGCTCCGTGGATATTAGCGCGTAGTATCTAAGGACATTTGAAGCATCAACGGCATCTGTTATACCGTCTCCGTTCACATCTCCGAGTGAAAGTACCTTTTTCAGCTTTATTACAAGATCCTCATGCTGTCCGTATTCAGTGAATGAGATCGGATAGCTCTGTGAAGAGTATTCATATCCCTTGGGAGCGGAATTTACAAAGACCTTGTAAGCGCTGTTGGTATACAGAAGATTGTCGTATTTCATCACGGGTATATCTGTGGTGTTCCACGAATAGGAGTAGCTGTTGTTTTTTGCGCATACAAATTTGAGCTGCACATCGTTTAACGGTTTGCCGGTCGCTTCATCAACTACTGATATATCTGCAGAGCAGGCAGTCTCAGCTGTAGGAGCTTCTTCGATAAGGATAAGGACTTTTTCCCGCTGCAAGCCGTTCTCGACCTTGAATCTGATACCGCTGCTGCCTTTTTCATAATTCTGCTCAAGCTCTTCGAGCGAGAATCTTTCACGCAAAGATGTAACGCACATAAACTCACTGCCTGTTTGCAGTACCCTGTAGCCTTCTTTTGGAGTTATCCTGAATGTGTACTCACCGTCCGGCAGAGCGCCGTTTCCCAGCTGGAATGCTGATAAGCCTGAAGCGTAGCAGTATCTGTAGCCGTTATCGTCATAAATACCGCAGGTTTCAAGAGGGAAGTTCTTCAAGCCGTAGTTGTATACGCTTTCGTATTTTGTGACGTTATCCTTCTGAGTGCAGATAAAGCAGTCAGCGGTTACATTGCCGTACATATATGGACCATAGAGAGGTACAGCTATTTTGTTGGTATCTCCGCCTTTTTTGAAATCAAGCTCTATCCTGCCGTCGTTATTGTACGAGTTCATTGTTGTCGGGAACCTTAAATAATATGCGGCGTCGGGATCGTATTCTATGTCAGAGAAGGTCTTTACGGGCTCTTCGCTCATATCCCAGCTTGCAAGCTCGGTCTCGGTATTGTTTTCGTCATTTGCACGTTTTACGATAAATGCGGTGAGCTTTTCCGGAGGCAGTAATGTGTTGATGTCATAGGCTGCTATAGTAACTGCGCAGTGCTCGCTGTCAACAGGCACCGGGTCTTCCCTGGGAAGCTCAACCTTTTTCAGCGCTGCCGCTTCTTCCTCGGAAACTGTACGCTTTGCCTTTATAACGATATCCTCGTGCTCACCGAATCCGGTGAAACTGAAGGAATGATCGGTCTCGGCTGTATAATACGCCGGGAGGTATTTCACTGACAGCTCATAGTCTGATTTCAGGGTACGGAGATCGTCGAATTCCATCGGCTGCTCGCCTGATAACCATTTTATGGGATCAGACGAAATGGATTTGATCTTTAACTGAAGGACGCAGTCTTCAAGGGGCTTTCCCGTATCCTCGTCAATGACGGATATCTTTGCTGAACAGCTGTTTTCGGCAGTCGGAGCTTCCTCAATGTAGAATTCGGCTTTTCTGTCTGCCTCACCGTTCTTTACGTTGAATTCTATTCCCTTGGAAAAATCATAGTCGAAATAATCACGGGCATGATCTCTGTACCAGTTAATTGTAAATGAAGAGAGTGATATAATGTGTGCTTTGGTCTCGGAATTATTCTTCACAAAACGGTATTTCTCCGCAGGCTTTACGTAAGCGGTATAATGGCCGTCAGGCAGCATCAGGAAAGAAGAGGTATCAGAACGGGCGTTTATGTATCTGAAGCCCTGATCATCTTTTATATACGCTTCTTCGATTTCGTCTTTTCCGGCATTGGATATGCTGGTTGAAGAATTGCTTCCGAATGTTACAATACGTCTTGAAAACTGGGGTTCATTGGCTTTTGAGTAACCCGATTGGTAATATGTGGGAAGATCATAGCCGCATATTACTAATTTATCAGTATGTTCGCTGTTTTCAAGTATAATATCCGTCTCCTCAGGGAGGTAGTAAAGCTCCGGAATGTTTTCGATAATCAACTTGTAGCTGGTATCATCGCTAAGACTGAGCTTTGAGAAGGTCTGCATATCGGATTTTGCAGGATCCCATTCAGCCAGTACCTTTTTTTCTTCTCCTTTGACTTCCACGAGCTTCGCGGTCAGTCCCTCAGGAAGCTTGTCATGCGGCGCGATGATTGATATCATCGCACAGCCCTCTGAGATTTGTTCCTCTGCCTCTGCGGCGTAAGAACTGAAAAAGCTGTACGGAGCTTCGCTGTAAGCCACTGAGGTACCCATAATTGCGACAGCTGACATTGCAGCTATCATTTTTCTGATCATCATAGTGATCCCTCCTTATATCATGATAAGGATATTATATATTAACGGCGATAAGAATACAAGTGAAATCCGCGGATTTTACAATCTGTTAATGGATTAATAAAAAATAGAAAATATGTCCCTTGATGTTCTGTCATTAAAAAATCAGGGAAGCCCCTGAGGGCTTCCCTGGATCTGAGTTGTTTATACAGGCAGAGCTGTAATTATTCCAAGCAGATATTTCTGTATGCAAAGAGCGTCGTTTGAAGTTATGCCCTCTGATGTACTGTCAACATCTGCGTTAAGGAGGCCCTTAGCCGTTATACTGAGCGCCGAGCTTCCGTTCAGACCGTATTTATCGGGATTTGCCAGTGCCTGCATTATAAGCACCGCGTCCGCAAGGTCAACAGTACCGTCACAGTTGGAGTCCCCGTAACTTACGGTCCCGCTGTATTCTTTTTCGTTTATGAATAAGAAGCAGCCTTTTTCAGTCATCTGACCGTTCTTTACAGTTAAGCTCAGTTCACCGTTGGCAGCGAAACTGTAGTCTGTGATCTGCTTCATGGCGGCTTTGGTTTTCGGGTCGTTTTCGTCCGTCAGAACATAGCCGTAGTAAGGCGACACGGCTTTTACAGTATATTCACCGTCAGGGAGATACATTTCTCCCGCAGCATTCCTGTATACTGCATTGCCCTCGGCATCATAGACATCGAGCTGGAATTCCTCCTCTTGCATGAACCGGTAATCCTTGTACCTGATATAATTTCCCCGAGGCTGCTCCTCAGAAATATCTAAGGCTTTTATGAAAACATTGGCGTTTTCGGGCTTGAACGCATAAAGTGTGATATCCTTTGTTTCGTTCGGTGCGTCAAAGCTGAAATAAAGCTCCTTTTTGCAGATATAACCGCCGGGGACGCCGTAAATGGACAATAAGTAGCTTTGACCTGCGTAAAGACCGTTTACATTCATGACACTACAGTCAGTTGAGTTCCTGGCGGCAACGGGTATGTTCCAGTCGGTTCCGTGCAGGTATATATAGCAGAGGATACCGGGAATGTACTCTCCTGTCTCACTGTCAATAACCGAAACATTGACGCTGCAGTTGTCGCCCTGGTCATCGTGCTTTGAATATTTCGGAACGAGCTTTATATAAACATCGTTGTCACCCTTGGGATAAAGCGTGAATGAAACTTCAAATAACGATACACCGTCAGCGTACAGACCTTTGTCCGGAGAGTATTCAAAGAAGAAGCTGTTGTTATACTGATCGGGAGAATAGACTTTTATATTGTATGTTCCGCTGAGGTTTTCAAGGGTTATATCATCATCCTCGCTCGTGTTGTATTCCATTTCCCGCGGTGTCCGGTAGGAAAGCCCTTCATTGACCTTGCAAACAACGTCCTTCGGAGTTTCGCCTGTTTCGGAATCAATAATATGTATCCTCAGCTTTGATTCCACGGCAGGAGTTTCTATACCCTCTTCAAAGCAGAAGCAGATATCCTTGTCGGGGATCCCGTCACTGACGATGAGCTCTACCCTGTTTCCGTCTGGTATTACCTCGTCAGGCAGGAGTTCCGCCGCTCTCTGAACTCTTTCTTCGTCCGTGGAAACGGGCTTGTAATCCGGAAACTCAGTGCTTTTTTCCGTAGTGGCTTCAAGTATGTATTTTCCGTCGGGGAGATAGATACTGCCTTTTGCGGTTATCGTATCCTGAACGAACAAGCTGCCGTTTTCGCCGTAAACCGTTACGGTGACGGGCTTTTTCATCTTCCTTATACCGTAATTCTTTGCATTGTCATTGAAAAGGAAGCCGGTCCAGTCATTGGCTGTTATCGGAACATTCGGTTCAATGCCGGCTTTCCTTGCTCTTATTGTGATATCCTTTTTCTCGCCGTCATTGTCAAAACGGAAGCTGCAGGAAGTTTCACATACGTATTCCTCCGGGACATTGCTGAGCTCCAGCCGGTAGTTTACCGAATCGCGGAGTTCGCTGAAGGACTGTGACGGTGAATCGGAGGTGTTCCATTTTCCGGCAGTTATTCTTGTAGCGCTGCCTTCAAGCATGAGCCTTGCATTTACGTTTTCGATATTTTCGCCTGTATCCATATCCACAACGGATATGTCAGCCGAGCAGCTGCCTTTTGTCGGATACTCTTCCTCCGGCACGGGAATGAGTTTTATCGTGATATTCTTCTCGTCTTCATCGAGAACATTGAATAATACAGAATCGCTGTCGGTGAGATCAAAAAGGATGCCGTCCTCATGATCGCATTCCGCGATATAGTAGTTCCGGTATTTTAAAGGAACAGAAATGAAACTGATCTGATAGTATGTACGTAAGGCAGGGACGGTTATCGCTTCGTCGGTGCCGGTCTTAAATAAAATACTCTTTTTTGGAAACAGCTCAATATGTTCCCACAGTTCTGAACTAAAGGCTGTACTGTAACCTAATTCATCATTTTCGGACTCTGTTTCCTGAGAGGTTGATCTTCCAAAAGCAGAAAAATCTTCGGCAAAATTCGGAGAGTCGGCTGAATATTCACTATAATAGTTTACATAAAAGCTTATGTCGTCGATATTCTCGCCTGTTTGAGCGTCGACCACATTTATGCCGAGGGTCTGTGCTCTGCTGCCGTCATTTTTTTCTAAGCTGAAATCAAGATCACTGTCGGGCTTGCCGTCCTTTACCTCAAGGGGCAGTACATTTCCGCCGGTATTGGTACAGCTGTAGGATACCGCAGGTATTACTCTGATACTGTACTTGCCGTCGGGAAGGAATATGTCCAATTGTCCTTCCATATATGTTCTCGCAAAAAGGTCGCCGTTATCATCATAGATATAGACGTACTGAAATTGCTCCATGAGCTTGCCGCCGTCTTCTGCATCTGCTGAAATACCGGTCAGGTCATGGGCACTTATGTGTACATTCTTTTCAGCATCTTCCGGACACGCTTTTACGACCAGCTCTTTTGTTTGGTTGTCGCTGTCAAAATGAACGAAATAGGTGTCAGCGAGGGGCTGCATACCCTGTATCCGGAATGAAAAGGAATACGTTATCCCGGGGTACAATTCGTATACCTCGTCAGAGTTTTTGCCTGCCTTTCTAAATGACGGGTAGTTACTGTCAATATACTGGTTGGTGATCTGATAATCGTAAGAGAAATCAGATGTCTTTTCACCTGTAGTAATATCAATGCAGGATATCTTCAGCGTACACGTACCGGTTTTTTGAACTGTGTTATCTGTAAGAGAGCCGGTATATATACTGACTGTTCTGTCGCTGTTTTCAGCGGTATCATTCTGAGTCTGCGAAGTCTCAGCTCCGTTGGCTGCGGCAGCCCGTGAGGGCAGTGCGGTGAGTGTGTTTGCTGCGGCAAGAACGACAGCCGTTATAGCAGTAAAAAGCTTTTTGCGTTCCATTCTGTTATACCTCCTTTGGTTGAATAGTGATAAGGCGATTTGTTATGCATAAATTATATACTGTTTATAGCAATAAATCAAGTGCTTTATTGTTGTATTTTTATAGTGGTTTTTAAGGCAGGTATATCAATAGCAGCTCCTGCCTTTGCAAATGTTGCTGTCTGTGTAATTGTATGTTGTTTTATCACATATTGTCTTGCCGCTATCGCTTTTGGTTATTATTGTAAATAATCTGTGAATTGGCTTGACAAAAAATGTGAATATGATAAAATAACTTGGGATTGAGGGCTTATATTACATATCGTGCTGTATAGGTGGGGACCTATCAGATCATATTGTAAGTTGACAGTATAACAGCCGCGTATGTAAAAAAACAATATGCTTGAGTTAGCGCTCTTGAGATAATTATGTCCCAAGAGCGAATTGCTTTTTTATAAAAAAGTAGGTAAGCTGTGAAAATCATCATCAACCAATTTATTCCTTAGTTACTTTTTTCTTCAGTTTTGCCATTAAACAACATCAGTGTATATAATGAAGGAATAATTTCTTTAAAAGATATATCAAAAGACCTCCTATGGTTTCTATTATGCCATAGGAGGTCTTTTGTGTCATTGTTCGTTTTTATGGTTCGGTTCAATGCCAAGGAGTATAATATTTGGGCTTAACTCTTTTTCTATATTATCAATGTTTAAATCTAAGACAGAAGCTTTTTTCATATCATAGAAGAACGCAGTAATCTATAAAGCGCTCATCAATATTTTTATCAGTTATGAATCCTTCTATCTTAGCCTGTTCATCAGGTATTCTCGAATTATAAGTTATTTCTACCCAGCTGAACTCATCGTTTTCTTTTATAGCAGAATGTGCAGTAAAATCATTCTCCTCAAAAAAAGCTGTCAGCATACTGTTTATCGTTTCAAGGTCAGTTATCTTTTCATCACTGAGACCAAGAAGCTTTATTTGTATCTTCTGTGCATCACCTACTGTCAGACCGTCGCCGTCCATATCGCCGTTATATTTGCCCTGAGCGGTAAGATGATACTCAGATGTTCCGTTTTCGCCATATTTGTTAGGATTAGCAAGAGCCTGCATAATAAGCACTGCATCCGCCATATCAAGCTGTCCGTCACAATTTGTATCACCATCAACAGGAGCTATATCACCCATAAGCGGAGGAATATCCGTAGTTGTGGTAGTAGTTCCGACTACAGTCCCTTCAAGAGGCGGAATAACTGTCGTTGTGGTAGTAGTTCCGACTACAGTTCCTTCAAGAGGTGGAATAACTGTTGTTGTGGTGGTTGTTCCGACAAATGTTCCTTCAAGAGGCGGAATAACTGTCGTTGTGGTAGTAGTTCCGACAACTGTTCCTTCAAGAGGCGGAATATAGGTCGTTGTTGTAGTTGTTACAGCAGGTTCCGTAATATCATTGTCAGAAACCACAACACCGGCAGTATGAATTATTTCTTCTTCAGCCGGCTCTGTAATGCTGTCAGGGTTCAGTGCCTGCCCCGAAAGCTGTGCATTCTCTTCTGCCGTAGCTGAAGCTGCACCCATTGAAACTCCGACAGCAACAGTAGCTAAAAGTGACGTTATTTCCTTTGTGAATTTTCTCATTGTTTCTTCCCTCCGTTTTCTTTAGATATTATTTCAAGTGCAGTTAGTATATGCACCTGTTCTTCCATACAAGCAGCTTCTGAAATATCCCTTACAGTGCCTGTCGTAGCCATTTTTCTGCAGGCGCATGAATTCCGGCAGTATCCGGCGATCTCACAGCCTTTGCATCTCTCGGATACCATTGAATAGTCAGGATGTGCTTTTCTTGCTTTTTCAGCATCAATGCCAACGTAAACATCACCACAGCGGTATTCAGGTATGTTTTGAAACTGAACACACGGATAAAAACTGCCGTCCCAGTTTATAAAGACCTTCTTTTTACAGATCTCGCATATACCTCGTTTGTTTTCAGTGATACTTTTCTTTTTTACGGCGAGTTCATATACAAAAAGGTCACGTATCTCTGCGATCCTCCGCCACTGTTCTCTTAAAATATCGCCGAAGCTGTCAGGATCATCGGCAACAAGAAAAGCATCCATTACCGCAGAGACCTTTTTTACGCCGAGATTTTTCAGATACATGATATTATCATATAATTCAGGAAGAGTCTGCTCTGTGTAGACAAGCTGTACAAGCGTATCCGGCTGATATTTGAGAAGCAATTTAAGATTATTGTCGAGAAGCGTTGTATCGACACCGCGGTCAGTACATTTTATACCATCATGGGACATATTTATAATTACTTTTCTTTCTGCGCACCACTTTATGAATTCTTCATCAAGCAGCGTCCCGTTGGTAGTTATCACAAACTCTTTTGCTTTTATATTTTCACAGTAATACTTTACAGTTTCCTTATAAAGCAGAGGTTCACCGCCAAAAAGATATACGGTTTCAGCATTTCCCTGACGTTTTATAAAATCTGCTATTTTATCTCTCGTTTCATTGTTTATGCAGCCATATTCAGTATTCAGATGCCTTTCGTAGCAATAAGTGCATCTCAGATTGCATCTGTTTGTTATGCTGATAGTATAATCCATGATATCATCTCGTTTCTCATAAGCTTATAGCTATAATCAGTATAATACATATCCGTAAAAAGTGCAATACAGCTCTTGAAATTTAAATAATATTACATAGCACTCTTTTACTGATGAGGTCATATCTTAACACGAAAAAGCGCTTTTGGAAAAATGTTTTGGTTATGCTTACTTATTAGACGTTTGAGATCATCAATTCTCTCACTGTTTTATATTTTTAAGAACACTATTTACTGATTGATCGTTTTGAATTGCCTTTTTAATAGGCTGAAAGACCTTATAAAGGGCAAATAAAGGACAGAAGCTGTAATAGGGTAAAAAAGAACTCCCAAACAACAATATATCGTCATTTAGGAGCCTTAATTGCGATGACCTGTATGGGGATTAAAAAGTCCCGAGCCTTTCAGCAACTTTTAGTAAAAAGTGAAAGCGGCTGTATTTCGTTGAATTTTGAAGCTTCACTTTTAGCATCTTCAAGTGATTTTTAGTGCCAATAAGTGGTTGAACTGGTGCGCCTATACCGAAAAAATGACCAAAGCAGCTCTGAATAAGCGGTCAATTTTCGCACAGAGCTGCTTTTGTTCTTATCTTATCAGCAGAGCTTTATAGGCTCTTCAGGCTTAAAATTACAGCTTTATAACTACCTCAATACCGCTGTCAACAGCTTTGCGGAACTTCTCTCCGTCAGCAGGATTTCCTGCGACTGTTCCGAAATGTATCGGTATAGCGTACTTCGGACGGATAGTATTAGCAAGCTCCGCCGCCTGCACCGCATCGGTGGTGTATGTTCCGCCTGCCGGAATGATCGCGATGTCACACTTCACCTGTTTGTTGTCGGGAGTTATGTCTGTATCGCCTGCGATGTAAATGCGTCCGTGGTCTGGACTGTCAATGATATATCCCAGCCAGCCGTTTGACTGTGGGTGGAAAGGCTTGCCCATATTGTACGCAGGAACTGCTTCAAATCTTACGCCGAGAACTTCAAACTTCTCGCCTGCGGTGACCTGCTTCACGGTCAGACCAAGCTCCTGCGGCTCGTTTACAGAAGTCGGACAGACGATAACAGTGTCGGACTTCATCACCTTGCGGATATCATCGGGGGAATAGTGGTCGAAGTGGCTGTGTGTGATGAGGATAATGTCGGCGTCGTGCGGTGCTCCGTTGATGTTGTACGGGTCGGAGTAGATGATCTTTCCCTCGTCAATGCGGATACTGCTGTGTTCATTTATGGTTATGAAATCAAGCATGGTGTGACCTCCTGTCGGTATTTTTCTAAAATTATAACACATTTCATAGTGAATAGCAAGTGATTTCTCGTTGTTTATGCAAAAACTGCCGCAAAACTGCGGCAGTCTGATACTCATTCACTTACAACAGGTATCCATATCTGGCTCTTGTAGTTGGGCGAAGTCATATCGCCGTCGGGGTAAGCCTCGATGTCCATTTCGTAGGTGGGAGTGTAGTCCGAGGTGGGGAAGAATTCCGAACAGAGCTCGTGCCAGAGCTGCTGTATAGCGTCGGGCATTGCACCTGTACACTCTGCGACTACCCACTTCCTTGCAGGGATAGTGTTCACGCGGAAGCCCTCGGGAGCAACCGTATCGGGAGCGCACTCCACTGCGATACCGTAGTCGAAAACCTCGCTGTTGCTGTGACCGTTGCCGTAGCAGGTGCCGTAGATAAAGGTCTTGTCCGAAGCGTATCTGAGCAGCGTGTTGATAGTGCCGTCGGACTTGGCTCTGCCCCAGAATCCGGGGATAGTGTTCTTGTTCTGCTCGCCCACAACAGTGTGCTGCTCCACCTTTTCGAGAACTGTGAATGCGTCCTTGTTAACGATGTTATAATTCATTGAATTACCGCCTTTCAAAATGATCTGCACCTTGAAACGGGAAAATGAACGGAGCCTGCCGCCCTCGCGCTTAGCCTCAGTAGGCGTTACGCCGTGGAAGCGAGTGAACGCTCTTGTGAAGCTCTCAGGCGACTCATAGCCGTATTTCAGAGCCGTGTCGATGACCTTGACGTCCGCCTTCATCAGCTCACTGCCGGCAAGTGTGAGCCTCCTGCTGCGAATATATTCGCCTACGGTGATACCGCAAAGAATGCCGAATATCTTCTGAAAATAGTAGGTGGAGCAAGTCGCCTGCTTTGCGACTTCGGCGAGGTCAAGCTCGTCTGTGATGTGTTCCTCGATGTAGTCGATAGCTTTCTGAATACCTGTGGCTAAGTTCATTTCGTTTCCCCCTTTCAGTGTAATTCTATTATAGCATCACAAGTGTGCTGTGTCCTGATATTTTGTGGCTTGTTGTGTCAGGCTTTAAACATCACTTTTTATCTTTAACCATTTGCATTAATAAATCTTGCATTTTAGGAGATAAAGCACTTTTTTCGTCCATTATACGGATTATTTCTTTGAGAATATATCTGAAATCTTCTTTTTCTTCCAAATCGCCATGATCATAAATAAAGAATGATTTTTTAGTTTTAGAAAAGCATATCAATTCGCCGTCGCCGAAAATCTCTCCGATAACTATAAGATCAGGAGAAACATCTATCACATTATATTTAAAATCATCAAGTCTGTAAAAATGTGCCAGATCGTTTCTGATCAATGATTCCTCAGAAAAAAGTAACCATTCTCTATATGCAGTTGGAAATTTGATATTATTTTCAGTTTCCCATTTCTGAATGTCATTTTCAATCATCGGTGGTTTGAACCATGATGAGTTTTCTCCATATTCGGCTATCTTTTTTTTGCATAACTCAGTCAGTTTTTTAAGCTCTTTTGTTATACTGTTATTCGGTATTTCAGGTATATACACAGAAAATCAACCTTTCTTTTGAAAATCAAGTCTCACCAGTACCTTGCCGTTAGGCAGAGGACAGGACTCCTGCAATATCAGCGACCAACCAATATCGTTCATGGCAGTCGTCAGGACCGCTTCTTCCATATGTTGATGGACCTCGTCAAGCCTGTCGAATGCGTGGAGGTAAGGCGACTCCGACACCCACTGCTCCTCGTCCGTGTTTATCTGTATCACGCAGGACACATACTCGGGAGCGGTCTGCGAAACGGTTCGCTGAAACGCTACGTAGCCAATGTACTCGATAAGCAGATTTGCTATCAGGAGCTGTGCCTTTGGGAGCTTCTCCGCTTCGCTTATCAGGTCTATTTGCAGGCACTCCAGTATGCCGGAAAGCTTCGTATATCGCTGTGATACCGCACGGAGATAGTCCGTATTAATGTCAACACCGTAGACCTTGCGGAACTTGTCGGGACTGACGTGTTCAAGACCGTTTCCACCTGCGATACCGAGAAC
>Ga0265298_10009077_pt1 | contig 11884 bp, 7 predicted proteins | sample AusTroGonzalo_MG_3_FD_193486 | JGI IMG/M metagenome (GOLD analysis project Ga0265298, IMG submission 193486) | Bovine rumen microbial communities from tropical cattle in Woodstock, Queensland, Australia - Gonzalo_01 | ecosystem: Host-associated > Mammals > Digestive system > Stomach > Rumen ...
CAATCCGCCAGCTGTCTCACCGCCGTGTAGCCGCCAGCCTGCTGCCCCAGCTCCGCATAGAGGGAACGGTCGGCGAGAGCACCGAATGTCGTAATGAGGAAGAGGCCTACGACGCCATCCGCCGCTACGGCAGCGTCATCTTGAAGGCTCCTTGGTCGTCGAGTGGACGCGGACTGCGCTTTTGCGACGCTTCGCGTCTGAATGGTGACGGGAAGATGACAAATGAAAAGGGCTGGCTGCGTAACATCCTGACGACGCAGGGCAGCGTTATGGTGGAGCCCTATTATAATAAGGTAAAGGATTTCGGAATGGAGTTCGAGAGCGACGGCGAGGGAACGGTGCGCTATTTGGGGCTGTCGCTCTTCCATACGCAGAACGGGGCCTACACGGGCAACGTCTTAGCGACAGAAGCCGCCAAGGAAGAGATGATGAGCCGCTATCTGTCCCCCACTCTGCTACAGACTATCCGTCAGGAAATCTGCCAACGGCTCGGACTGCTGTTCAAGGGTAAGTATCGCGGCCCGTTCGGTGTCGACATGATGATATGCGCTTCGCAAAATGAGAAAGGAGATATGAGAAGTGACGACTGCTTCCTTCTCCACCCTTGTGTCGAAATCAACCTTCGCCGGACGATGGGACACGTCGCGCTGGCTCTGTCGCCCAACGACGATGATGTTCGCCGCGTGATGCGCATCGAGTACAACGAGAACGTTTACAAGCTACGTATCCAAAACAGATAATTCATAGACAAGCCACGTTTACAAATAGAGGCCCGTCAACCGACGAGCCTCTTTTCTTTTATCATTTAGTCAGCTTAATCAGCCTGACTTCGGAATTCAGACCGCTGGGCACAGGCTCCCATTGGTCGTAGGTGGTCTTCTTGTAGTTGATGTCCACAACGTTGATTTCCTCCATCTTGCGCCACTTCACGCCGCGACGATCGAGGTCGGCGATGCGGTTGGCGGGCAGATTGGTCACCTCAATGCGCAGTTCGTTGTCGCCAGCTTTCAGCACGTCCTTGAAGTCAAGTACAAAGGGAACACTCCAGGCGCAGCCAATGAACTGTCCGTTGATATAGACGCGGGCCGACTCACGTACGTCGCCGAGGTCAATCTGCCAGCCGGCAACATCCTTCACGTCAGCCTTCGTCAGCTTCACATGGGTCGTATAGACACCCGTACCCATCGTCACCTTGACGCTGTCGTCGTCGAGCGTCTCCCAAGTCTGCAGCTTGTCAAGCTGGAAGGTCTTGGCAACACGTGGGGCCTCCTCGGTGAAGGAGAGTGTCCAAGGGCCGTCGAGGGCGTAGAACTGTTTCTTGGTTGTTGTGTCACGTAAGACAGGAATGTCTGTTGGCAACAACGTCCCACGGTCGAAGGTCTCCAGAATCATCGACTGTCCGCTGCGCAACATCAGCTCAATCTTATCGCCATTCATATTAACTAGATAGCGGTTGCCCGTCAGCGGGTCAAACCATAGGGCATCCTTGAACGGCACGGCCAGCGTGATGTTCTCGTGAATATCTTCAGGCGTCAGGTTGGCTATGAAGTAGTGGTAGCCCTTGTCGTTCTTACGGCGAATGGCCTTCAGCCCGTGTTCCGTCTTCATCGTCTCGGGCTTGGCAGCCATCTCCAGATTGGCCTTTTTGATGTTCCAGATTTCGAATCCGTGACCACCAGCCGTCTTTAGCGGTTCTATATCCTTCGCATTAACCCCCAACATGTTGTAGAAGACATGAGCGCCCTGAGCCGTCAGCTGGCAGATGTGCTGAACGACGCTTTCCGGCAGATCCAAAGAACCAGGAATGATGAGTCCCTTGTAACGGGTGCCGGCAGCTGTCTGCAGCATGCCGTCTTTATAAGTGACGCCCATCAGCAAGCACTCTGAGATGTAGTCGCAGTCGAAGCCGGCTTCGTCAATGGCGAGGATGGTCTTGATGAAGTCAGGCGCCAGCTGGCCCATGGCGTGAATGGAGAACTGCATCAGCAGTTTGTCCTGCTGACCCTTCCACATGTCGCGCACGGGCAGCAACACGAGGAAGTCGTTGTCGGGCTGTCCCCACTGCAGGAAACTCTGGCAACGCTCCACATATTTCATAAAGTAGGGGGCATCGCGCCAAATGGAGTTCGTGGGCGACATATCAATCGAAGCATAGAACTTCCAACCCGGCCACTCATCGTCCTGCGGCGAATAGCACGTGCCGTGAAAGAACATGTGGTTCACGCCAGCACAGAACATCAGGTCGAGGTCGGGCTTCAGCTGCGAGAGACTCGTGCGGAAGTGTTCCGTCAGCCAAGTGAACGTCTCGCTCGACGTATAGGGCTTGCCACAGACGTGGGCTGCCGACGGGGCATACTTGAACATCGAATAGTCGGAGTCATTCTTACGCGTATTACCAGAGTCGGTGCGCAGACCCTTGATGCCGAACTCCGAGAGTCCGAAGCCCTCAATCTCGGGAATGTCCACAGCGGCATAGCAGTCAATGAGGTTGGCGGGTGAGCCGTGAGCCTGGTTGCGGGTGATGGCACCGTGCTTGTGTGCCCATGCCGTCCACTGTTCTGTGAAGTTCTCCAGCAGCAGCTCGCTGAGCGTCTCGCGGTAGTCTTGCAGTTCTTTACGACCTATGTAAACATATAAATGTGACCAAGTATCATCTCCTGCCTTCCGTCTTCTTTCCATCTCCTTCTTATGATATTCCACCATCGAAATGCCCATGAGGATGCGGGGCAGACGCTCTTCCAGCTTGTAGCCGCGACGTTTCTCGAACTCCTCGAAGAAACCGGGCGTCCACGTGGCCTCCGACACCTCGTACGAGTCGTTGAAGAACGTGTGGGGATAGGGCGTCTTCGTGCGCTCAAAGGCTTCCTCGATGTGATTCAAGTAGTTGGCAACGGCTTGCTTGTTGAAGTGATCAACGACCAGTCCCTCGCCGCCAGGAGCAGCGCGTTTCACCTTCATCACGCCAAAGCGTGCATAGATGGCAATGACGTGCCACCCAATCTTTTTGGGGGCGCCCTTCGGTGCCGTCCACGTCAACAGACCGTCCTTCATGTATGAGGTCACCTCAATGGCCTCGGGGACAAGACCTTCTTTATCGAGTGTCTGGGGATCGGGATAGGCCATCACCTTCTCCAGACGACAGTACGGGCGGTCTTTCTCGGGAGGCAAAAGCTCCAGATTTTCTATTTTCTTGCCGGTAACCATTTTTTCGACCAACAACACCTTGCAGGCGCTCTCCTCCAGCGGCACCCACGGTCCGCCGAAAGGCCAACCCGTGCCAGTAGCCATATCAATCTCGATGTCCTGCAGCTCGCCCTGACTCTGCGTGAACTGCAGCATATCCATCCAGCGGTCAGACAGGTAGTCGATGTTCTTGCCAGGCACGAACTGTTCGCCTGTCTGCCGGTTACCCTGAACGCCGTAGATGGGCGTTATCTCTACGGCACCGATGCCGTGTTCGGCATACTGCCGCAGGTTCCACTGCAGGTTCTTCTTGTCAACGGCGGAGCCGAGCCACCACCATCTGACGCCAGGCTTTGCCTCGCGTGTTGCTTCGGGCCAGCTTTGCGCCCCTACAGGGCTAAATGATAACTGATAAACGATAACTGATAAACCTATCAGCATCATCCATCGCTTACTTCCCATTCTTCTCTGTTGTATCTTATTTCTCATTTTTCATCTCTCATTTCTCATTTAGGCGCAAAGCGCCGCATCAGTTTCCGTCGGGTTTCACAATATCTTTCAGCGGCGACTCAGCCCACTTGAACGTGCGCCAGTCGTCGGGCTGTGCGGGGTCGTAGTCCTGCCAGTCGGGACGCAGGAACTTGACTATCGGCAACTGCAGCTGCTTCATGCCCATCACCACACACTTGGCCACCTCGTAGGCGCCGAAGGGGTTGAAGTGGGTGTTGTCCTCCAGCTTGCGTCCGTAGAGCTCAGCCGGATAGTGCACCAGCGTGCGTTTGGAGTCCTCGAAGCCCAAGGTCTCGAACAGCGTCTTCGTCATACCGTTGAGGTCGATGACGGGCACCTGCTCACGCTTGGCCACATCGAGCATAGCGGCGGGAAACTCGCCGTGTGTGTTCTTGATGGTCTTCTTGTCGTCGTTGAAGAATCGGCGCTGTGTCGGTGTGCAGAACACGATGTCGGCGCCCTTGGCGCGCACCTTGTCGACGAAGATTTTCAGCTGATACTGATAGTGGTACCACGCGCCGTCGCCGGGCTGTTTCTCCTTCTCGTCGTTGTGGCCGAACTCCGCTATCAGCAGGTCGCCCTTCTTCAGCGTCGTCAGAATCTTGTCCAGTCGTCCGGCGGCAATGAACGTGCGGGCCGTCAGTCCGCTCTCGGCGTGATTCGATATGGCCACCTCGGGCCCGAACCAGCGTGTAATCATCTGTCCCCACGAGGCCCACGGCTCGGTGTTCTGGTCGACGACGGTCGAGTTGCCGCACAGATAGACGGTGGGCACCTCGTCGGCGCGCTCCACGTGAATGCTCTGCACCTGCGGCTGGTCGCCGTTGAACTCCAGCGTCAGACGGTCGTCCCACGCCAGATAGTCTCTCTCGCGGGGCTTGATGCGCACCTGCGTCTTCTCGTCAATCTGCGGCGAGCGCTTGTTGACTACGAACTCGAAGGTCTTCGTCTCGCCCTTCTTCGTCGCCACGTTGTGAACCATCAGGCGGCGTCCCTCGGCGCGCACGGTGGTCTCGCCGGTCTTCTTCTTTGAGCCCAGCACCACGCGTACCCTATAGTTACCGTCGGGCACTTTCACCGAGAAGTAGAAGGGTTCTGCGGGCCGCTTCTTGTCGGGCGCCGCAACAATGTCGTAGCCTGCACCGTTCTGGTCGGTGTACACGGACTGTGGCTTCGTCATGTCGAAGTCAAAAGTCTGTGCCGACGCACCGGGCGTCAGCACAGACAGGAAAGATAGTAGCAGTAGTTTGTTGTACATTTGTATTTTGGTTGATTTTTAATAGATAATCATCGAGAGGACGTAGGCCACGATGGTGCTGGTGAACACGCAGATGAGGCCTGGCATCATGAACGAGTGGTTCAGCAGATACTTGCCGATGACCGTCGTACCGCTTCGGTCGAAGTTCACGGTAGCGATGTCCGACGGGTAGTTCGGTATGAAGAAGTAACCATAGACGGCGGGCAGCACGCCCAGCAGCACCGGTCCGGCGATGCCCAGCGAGTAGGCCAGCGGCAGCATGGCCACAACGACGGCGCCCTGCGAGTTGATGAGCACCGACACGAGGAAGAACACCAGCGCGATGGACCACGGATAGGCGGCGACGACGTCGGCCAGCATCACCTTCATCTCATCGAGATAGTTAGAGAAGTAGGTGTCGGCCAGCCAGGCAATGCCGTAGATGGCAACGACAGCCACCATACCCGACTGCCAGACGGGACCGGCGACGGCCTTCTTGGGCTGTGCCTTACAGAAGATAATCATCAGGGCGGCAGCCGATATCATGACAATCTGGATGACGATGTTCATCTTCAGCGGCTTCCCGTCCCACGAAGGCAGCAACGAGGGAATAGCGGCAAACATCACGATGACCAACAGGGCAGCCAGGAAGATGAACACGGCGTTCTTCGATTCACGGGCAATCTTCTTGTCGAGCGTCGTGGCCGAGTTACCGTAGATGTAGTTATACTGCTCAGGGTCCTTCAGCTTAGCCTGGAACTTCGGGTCTTTGTCGAGGTCCAGTCCGCGGTGGTAGCTGGCGGCAGCGGCGGCCATCAGGCCACACAGACAGGCGGGTATCGAAATCATCAGCACTTGGGGAATGGTGATGCCGAAGCCGTTCTCGTTAGAGATGGTCACAAAGGCCACGACGGCGGCAGCAATGGGCGAACAGGTGATGCCCACCTGCGAGGCTATCGAGGCGACACCGCAGGGGCGCTCCGGGCGAATGCCTTTCTTGAGCGCAATGTCGCAAATAATTGGCATTAAGGTATATACCACATGTCCCGTACCAACCAGCACCGTCAGGAAGAACGTGCAGAGCGGTGCCAGGAACGTGATGCGGTCGGGGTGCTTGCGCAGCAACCGCTCGGCTATCTGTATCAACCAGTCCATACCGCCAGAGGCCTGCATGATGCCCGCACAGGTGACGGCGGCAATGATGATGTAGATGACGTCGGTCGGCGGTGTGCCGGGCTTCAGTCCGAAACAGAACACGAGCAGGGCCAGACCGATGCCCGAGATGGCGCCGAGGGCCAGCGAGCCGTAGCGCGAACCCACCCAGAGTGCACCGAGCACGATGCAGAGCTGGAGAATCATTGAGAATGTAATCATAAGCTTTAGTTATTGGTTAATTGTTTCACGTTATTACGTTATGTCGTTATTACTATGTGCTCGTCGCGTCAGTCGCGTTTCTCCTTGATAATGCCGTGACGGTAGGCCTTCAGCAGCTGGCGGAGGTCATCTACCTGCTCGCGCAGCTCACAGCCTTTGTCGGTATCGGCCACGAGCATGCGGTGGGCCGACATCTCCACAATCTGCGTCGTCGATTTGATGTCGGTGCCGCGCAGAATGGCGTCCTTCGTCGACGTGAACGGCTCGTGCTGCACCAGCTGAAAGCCGCGGCTGTGGTAGATCAGCGTGTAGCCCGCAATGCCCGTCTCGTGGTGGTAGGCCTCCGAGAAGCCGCCGTCTATCACCATCAGCCGTCCGCCGGCCTTGATGGGGTTCTCGCCCTTCGACGCATGCACGGGCACGTGGCCGTTGATAATGTGGCGGCCTGTCCCCTGCCCTTCCCGCAGCGAAGGAAGCACCCCGAAGGCGTCGAGAATGCGGTCGCACACCTCCGGCTCGTTGCGCAGGCGGAAGTAGGCACCTTTCTCCTCCTTGTACGTCTCCTCGTCGGTCAGGAAGTAGCGCTCGAAGGTGGCCATCTTCGACTTGTCGAACAGCGGCGAGTCCTTGCCGCACCACAGGTAGAGGAAGTAGTCGCGGGCGTAGGCCTTCAGCTCCGGCTCGGTGTCGTTTTCGAAGGCCGAGCGCACCAGCTGTCCGATGTACGACATCAGCTCCTTGCCCTGCCGCTTCTCGCCGAGAATCTCCACCTGCTTCAGCGTGCCGTCGTCGTTCAGCGGCACCGACGCGTGGAACAGCAGGTTCTGGTTGCAGATGGTGTACATGCAGCCGTGACTCAGAATGGTGCGAATGTGCTTGCGCAGCTTCTCCGAGACGCGGAACGAGTGGTGCAGCTTCTTCATCAGCGCTGCCTCCTCGGGCGTCAGGTCATAAGTCGGAGAGCTCTGAGAACTCTGATTATTCTGAAACACCGTCGGGAAGTGGCAGTCGCGCATCGGGTACTCCTTGCCGCCGATGGTGCACACCCCGCGCCGGGCGTCCACAGCCTCCAGCAGACAGCGGTCCTCCATCTGCCACTCCGGGCGGCGGTGGAAGATGCGCGCCTCCTCCTTGAACTGTATGACGCTGATGGCCTTGTGCATCTTCGCCGTCAGCTGCAGCGTCTTCTCGTCCATCTTCGAGTCCTTCAGCAGAATGGGCTGGAACGCCTCGCAGGGGTCGTCGCCGTACTGCTCCAGCGCAAACGTCGCCAGAGGCAGCAGGTTGATGCCGTAGCCGTCCTCCAGCGTTGCCAGATTGGCGTAGCGCAGACTCAGGCGCAGCACGTTGCAGATGCAGGCGTCGTTGCCCGCGGCAGCACCCATCCACAGCATGTCGTGATTGCCCCACTGGATGTCCCACGACTGGTAGCGGCGCATCACGTCCATGATGATGTGCGCACCCGGTCCGCGGTCGTAGATGTCGCCCAGGATGTGCAGCTGGTCGATGGCCAGCCGCTGTATGACGTTACACAGGGCGCAGATGAAGTCATCGGCGCGTCCCGTCGAGATGATGGTGTCCACGATGACCGCCACGTAGGCCGCCTTGTCCTGGTCGTCGGTACGCTCGTGCAGCAGCTCCTCGATGATGTACGAGAACTCCTGCGGCAGCGCCTTGCGCACCTTCGAGCGCGTGTACTTCGACGACACGTCGCGGCACACCTTCACCAGCTGGTGAATCGTCAGGTGGTACCAGTCGTCCATATCCTCCTCCGTCGCCTTGATGAGCTCCAGTTTCTGTTCGGGGTAGTAGATCAGCGTGCACAGTTCCTTCTTCTCCGACTCGCGTATCGAGTTGCCGAAAATCTCGCCCACCTTGCGCTTGATGTTGCCCGACGCGTTCTTCAGCACGTGCTCGAAGGCCTCGTTCTCGCCGTGAATGTCGGCCAGGAAGTGCTCCGTACCCTTCGGCAGGTTCATGATAGCCTCCAGGTTGACTATTTCCTTCGCCGCGTCGGCTATTGTCGGAAACGACTGCGACAGCAGTCTCAGGTAGTGCATATCGGTTGTGTTCATGCCGTCATAGTTTGTTTCTTTCGCTTTCAGCTGCAAAGATAGCATAAAATTTCGATTAAGCGAAAAGAATACCGATTTTTTCTCTCGGTATTCTTCTCTTTTTTACACTTTGCTACGTCTTGTTGATGACCGTCACCCAGCAATAAAAGTAACGACAAATTTACCATTCGCCGCGGAAACTAACAATTAACAACTAACATTTACCGTTTTTCCAGAAGTGTTAAAATCAACAATTATAATGTATTTACTATTACTTATTATATATAATATATTAAATATAATAAGTAAGCATTCAAATCACTATTCGTGTTAGTTGTTAATTGTTAGTTTCCTCCAAAGCGCTTCCGCAGTAAATAGGGCGTTTCTGCTTTGACGGGACTAATAAAAATTACCGTTAAAGAATGATAAAGGAACGGCGAAAGTGTTAAATTAATGATCGCAGCTAACAAGTTCTAATATGGCCGACAACCGAAAATAACACTTAGCCAGAAGGGCTGAAAATCGCGCTATACGCAGTAAACACTGCGGAAGCAGCGAAAATAACAATTAACAACTAACATTTACCGCATTTCAGTACTGAAGGCGGCACGACATTTCATATACCCGCGAGGCTTTGTCGCTCTCGCCGCAGACCCCTCACGATTTTTGAAAAATACTCCATGACTTTCGGAAAATACTCATGGAGTATTGAAAAATTCTCATGGGGTATTTTTCAAAACTCGTGCCCGGATTGGAAGATTTTACTCAAATCGTTTGGAAGGTAACGAAAAAAACACTATATTTGCCGCGTCTAACCAATAAACAACAATTTATGAAAAAACTTTTTGTGTTTATGTTTGCCCTTTCCTTAGGGCTGTGCATCACTTCGTGCAAGCAGAAGAGTGGCGAGGCAGCTCCCGCCGAAACTGAACAGGCTGAGGCCGAGCAGCAGCAGGATCCCGTGGAGGTCATGAAGGCGCTCATTGAGAAGGCTAAGGCCGACGGTGCCAACTGGAGCGTCGACGAGTGGAAGGACGTTTACAAGCAGGCGCTGGTGGCCATGAAGCCCATGCTGAACGAGCTCGGCGCGCTGACTTCGTCGGTGGACGCCAAGTCGGACCCGAGCAAGATTGCTGAGATGATGGAGAAGGCTAAGAAGCTGGAGGAGCAGTACAAGCCGCTGCAGGACGCCATGGAGGAGTTTGAGGCTATTGCCAAGGGCACGGAGAACGGCAAGGCCGTGAACGATGACGAGGAATGGGGCAAGAGCACGATGAAGGAGCTTGGTATCAACTTCGACCTGTAAACTGAAGACTGAAACGGGTTTACACCCCTCATAAATAAAAAGGGCTGGAAGCAACGGTGCTTCCAGCCTTTTTTCGGTATTGTATTTCCTGAAGGGGGAATTACTTCTTGTTCAGGGCGAGGTCGATGGCTACGGCGATAGCAACGGTGGCACCCACCATGGGGTTGTTGCCAATGCCGAGGTAACCCATCATCTCAACGTGGGCGGGCACTGAAGAAGAGCCTGCGAACTGTGCGTCGCTGTGCATGCGGCCCATGGTGTCGGTCATGCCGTACGAAGCGGGACCTGCGGCCATGTTGTCGGGGTGCAGCGTACGGCCAGTGCCACCACCGGAAGCTACTGAGAAGTAGGGCTTGCCGGCGAGCACGCGCTCCTTCTTGTATGTACCAGCAACGGGGTGCTGGAAACGTGTGGGGTTGGTAGAGTTACCGGTGATGGAGACATCGACGTTCTCGTGCCACAGGATGGCTACGCCCTCGCGGACGTCGTCGGCACCGTAGCACTTCACCTTCAGACGGCTGGGGTTGTTGCCGTAAGCTACCTCACGGACAATCTTCAGCTCGCCGGTGAAGTAGTCGAACTGTGTCTGGACATAGGTGAAGCCGTTGATGCGGCTGATGATCTGGGCAGCGTCCTTGCCAAGACCGTTCAGGATGACGCGGAGGGGCTTCTGGCGAACCTTGTTGGCCATCTCGGCAATCTTGATGGCACCCTCAGCGGCAGCGAAAGACTCGTGGCCGGCGAGGAAGGCGAAGCACTCGGTCTCCTCGCGGAGCAGACGGGCGGCGAGGTTACCGTGGCCGATACCTACCTTACGGTCGTCGGCAACAGAACCGGGGATGCAGAACGACTGCAGACCGATACCGATGGCCTCGGCAGCGTCGGCGGCATTCTTCACGCCCTTCTTGATGGCGATGGCGGCACCGCAGACGTAAGCCCACTTGGCGTTCTCGAAGCAGATGCGCTGAGTGTCCTCACACATCTGGTAGGGGTCAACACCTGCCTTGTCACAAATCTCGTTGGCTTCCTCAATACTATTGATGCCATTCTCCTTCAGAGCAGCAAGAACCTGGTTGATACGGCGCTCCTGACTCTCAAACTGTACTTTTCTAATCATAGTCGTATCCTCCTCTTATTCTTTACGTGGGTCAATAGCCTTAACTGCACCCTGCTCCTTGGTCGTACGACCGTAAGAACCGGTGTTCTTCTGCATAGCCTCGTTGGCGTCCATACCGTTCTTGATGGCTTCCATCATCTTGCCGAGGTGTACGTACTCGTAACCGCAAACCTCGTTGTTCTCGTCGAGGAACTGCTTGGTGATGTAACCCTCGGTGAGCTCCAGGTAGCGTGTACCCTTGGCCATGGTGCCATAGAGCGTACCGGTCTGTGAACGGAGACCCTTGCCCAGGTCCTCAAGACCAGCGCCGATAGCCAGACCACCCTCAGAGAAGGCGCTCTGTGTGCGGCCGTAGACAATCTGGAGGAAGAGCTCGCGCATAGCGGTGTTGATGGCGTCGCAGACGAGGTCGGTGTTCAGGGCCTCGAGCAGCGTCTTACCGGGCAGGATTTCGCTGGCCATAGCGGCAGAGTGCGTCATACCGGTGCAGCCGATGGTCTCGACCAGAGCCTCCTGGATGATGCCGTCCTTCACGTTCAGGCTCAGCTTGCAGGCGCCCTGCTGAGGAGCACACCAGCCGATACCGTGGGTGTAACCAGAAATGTCCTTAATCTCCTTTGCCTGAATCCACTGGCCCTCCTCGGGAATGGGTGCAGGTCCATGATAAGCGCCTTTGGCAACGCTACACATGTTCTTGACTTCTGTTGAATAAATCATTGATAATTACTATTATTTGAGTGAAACAATGTTGTCTTCTCTTTATTGGGATGCAAAATTACCAAGATTTTTTCAGTTCGCCAAGCCGAGACACTGCAATTAAGAATAATTAATATAAATGAGAAATGAGAAGTGAGAAATGAAAAAGAAAATGAGAAGTGAGAGATGCCTCTCACTTCTCATCTTAGAATCGTCCGCCTCCGGGGAAGCCGCCGCCGCCACCGCCGCCGAAGCCACGACCACCACCGCCGCGGTTGCCGCGGTTGCCACGGCCCTCGCCGCCCTCGGGACCACCCCATCCGCTGGAGCCGCGACCGCCGAAGAAGTTCATGCGGTAGCTGACGTGCATCATGGCGTAGCTGGTGATGGCGTTGACCTCCTGGTCG
>Ga0265298_10009078_pt1 | contig 11883 bp, 8 predicted proteins | sample AusTroGonzalo_MG_3_FD_193486 | JGI IMG/M metagenome (GOLD analysis project Ga0265298, IMG submission 193486) | Bovine rumen microbial communities from tropical cattle in Woodstock, Queensland, Australia - Gonzalo_01 | ecosystem: Host-associated > Mammals > Digestive system > Stomach > Rumen ...
ATTGGTAATCTTCTCAGCGATGAGTGTGCCAGTCATGTTTGAGAGGTTTGATGAGCTTGTTACCTCACTCGCTGATGTTGCCCATGTGAAAGCATTGTCGCTATCAGCGATGCCGTCATATAGGTTCATATAAAGGAAATAGCTTGCGCTGTACTGTTGCAAGTCGATTTTCTCGAATGTAATCTGAACCGACTTACCAGCCTCGGCGGGCTTAAAAACGGTAAGCGACTGAGCGTTGTTTGCGGTTTTGTCAACGATGTTCTCCGTTCCCCAAGGGTCGTAGAACGTGATGACTTCATCCGTAGCAACTTCAATCACTTGTTTTCCAAACTGTAACTGGTTCACTTCTCTGTCGGCCCAAGCCCCAAGAGGTAAGAGCAACATCGTGAACATCCACAGAAATGAAGAATTAAATCGTTGTTTCATGATGTTTATTAAAAGATTATTTGATAATGATTTTCTTTGTCGTTCCATCGCTGAAGCGGATAATATTGATGCCTCGTCGCGTTTCCTGGAAACGCATGCCGTGAATCCCGGAAACGCTTGGAGCGTTTCCATGAAACACTCTCTGAGAGATACCGCTTGCCGCTTCAGGATGCAGGTCTTCAGCACCTGTAATCTCTGTCGAGGTCTCACCAATGCTGCCGCACACTTGATTGACGCCGTTGTAACAGCGTACAAAATCGATATGTGTGAGCGCAACGGACTCTCCTTGACTGTTTACCGCCCAAGAGAGATCGAAAGAGCACCCTTCTTTATTGCTGTTGGGCTGATTGTCGGCATAGCCGTATTCGTAGGCAGGGAGTAGCCAGGTTTGTGAGGCATCTACATAATTGGCATTATTGGGCAGTCGACAGCCAGTGAAGGTCAGCGTATTTTGACTGACGAGCCACAGTGGGAAATATTCTTGTTTGTGATATTTGTTTCGAGGAACAGTTCCCGACTGTCCCTGATTGTCTGTCCATCCCATGTCTTTTTTCTCACCGCTGTAGGTATAGGTGAGCTGATAGTTATGGATAGTAGCGGGCTTGTCGTATTCTGAGCCTTTCAGTTCATACCATTCATCATCGGGTAGCTTGTTATGATTGGTATCGACCGATACCATCACGATAGCTGGTTCGGCATTGTTCTCAAAAGCATTTCCCCATACGGCAAAGTCACGTTCCCCTTTGACATTGACGATAGGGTGGTCGAAGTGGAATGTGATATATCCGCCATAGGCTCCGAGTGTAACCATATCGCCTTTTCCACCAGCAATAGCTTCAGTACATTTCTGTGCCATTGTTGCTGGCGTGTCTTCAGTAGTTGCCGTCGGCAGAGTATTGACAAACTGTCCTGGTGCTGGCACATATTCATCGACAGCCTCAATATATTTCGACTGGGCGCCACTCACTAATGGCAGCATCGTCATGCTAAGGTATAGTAGAATGTTCTTCATATCGTTTGTTTTAATTCTCTTTCTTTATTTCTTTTGTCAGCCAACAGGCATGTCCTGGAATGTCACCAGTAGATGCTTTCCATTTGAACTGTCCTTTGGCATCGTAGCAGAAAAGCCAGCCATTGGAGACGTAGTTCGTCGCATCCATCACATAGACGTCGCCAGTCACAGGGTGAACCATCAGACCATATGCCGTTTCTATGTTCTCGAGATTGTCAACAAGCTTATCACTTACAAGAGCGTGTGTCTTTGTGTTGATGACGCCAGAACAGTAATAGTCCGCATCCTCATGGGTATCGTCAACACCGATGAAACAAAGGGAATCGCCGCGGAATGCAATATCAGTAACAGGAATGTCAAATGTTTTTGCGACAGCCATTTGTCCTGTTGAGGCATCTTTGCTGAGAAGATAGAGACGCGAAGGAGTTGTGATGTGGTCGCCGTAAGTGGTTGTCCACAATTGTCCATACTTGTCGGCTCGCAGACGGAACAGGTTGGGTGCCACATCGATATGACGCTCCAGCGTGAAAGTCTTCAGGTCGATGACGCTTATGCGGCAGTCATAGTCCATTCCTTGCAAGGCATTATAGCCTCCGCTGTTGGCAACATATAGCTTTCCATCAACGACAGCCATCTCTTCTGGTTGATAGCCTACCGTAATTTGTCCTTTTATCTGCAGCGACAGCGTGTCAATCTTGTAGACGCTGCCCAACACTGAGGCGCCGCCGACCTTTCCTACGTAGCTCGAAACATAGGCATAGCCTTGGTCGAAAGCAAGAAAACGACAATTGGGGATGTCTACATGACCATAGGAACGTGCTGAATCAGCAGTACAAACTTCCACTTTGTTGGAACAGTTGATGACCATCCATAGCCGCTGACCATAGATCTTGATGTCGTTGCCAACATCGCCCAACTCTTTCACCTGATTGGGATTGCGAGAAGGGAAGATATTCTGATAGTATTGTCCGCTTTTAAGATCAAGATAGTCAAGGGTAGCCTTGTTCGACCCCATGTTTCCTTCGCAGAGAACATAGAGCCCTGTATAATCGGAGATGATGGTATGCCCTGTATCTGTTATAGTGGGCATCACAACATCATCATCTTTCCTGCAACTATACAGACAGCCGATGAGACAAAGCAAAATGATGAGCTTAGATGTTTTCATATTTTATTTCAGTCTTTTGCGAAGAATATTAAAAAACCACTTCCAGTCCGATATTGAAGTTCCTGCCAGGCATGGGGTAGTTGGCAATCACATCATATTGCTGGTCGAACAGGTTGCAAGCTTCTGCCGTCAGTCGACAGCGATGGTTCTGCAGTTGGAACCGATAGGTAGCGGTAAGATCGCTGGTGTACCAAGGCTGCATGTAGTTATAGTCGTTGTTCACTTGGGCATTCCATCGCTCGCCGGTATAGATAAAACTATAGTTAACTGACCACCTGTTCCAATCGATGCCGGCAATCAGAGAACCTGAATGGTGGGGAATATACGGTATCTGATGACGGTAGTATGGCTTGCTTGCATCGGTCACGTCGATGGCGCGTTGATAGGTATACTGCGCACGGAGGGTTGCGACCAAGTCGCGACAGAAATCCTTGAATGGCTGTCCTGATACTGAACCGACCACATCGACTCCACGAATGTCAACTTCTCCCAGGTTTAGCATCGTCCAGCGGAACTGTTGTCCTTTGGGATAGGCAATAATCTTGTCCTTTACCTTATTATAATAAATATCGGCTTGCAGATCCAGGTGGAAACGTCCGCATTGTCGGCTTAATAACAGACCGGCATCAAACTGTGTGGCACGCTCAGGTTGTAAAGAAGCATTGCCTATGTTGGTGTAGTAAAGATCGTTGAAAGTGGGCATACGATAGCTTTGCTTCACGTATGCCCTTATCGACAGCCACTTGCCCGAGAAAGGATAGAGATTGGCAAACAGAGCGGGCGTCAGTTGACTGTCACTCTTTCGATGTGTTTGGATGGTATGATTAATCATTCGACTTCCGACTACTGAGGCCTGAATCTTCAGGTGACGGTAGTCAATGGCAGTTGCCAAAGAGAGCATATGAGTCCAGCGGGTAGGAAACACAAAATTATAGCTATCGGCGTTGAGCTTGTTCCATCGCAGGTCGTAGCATAGTGAAGCACTCCATCCTGGTAGTATCTCTACGACATTGGCTGTCGAGAGATACAGCTCTTGTTGCCGATAAGTATTATCGACGGGCAATACAGTCGTGTCGCGATTCTGGTAGCCTGTCTGGTAGAAAGCGTATTTTGCCAGCCAACGGGTGCTGAATCGCTCGCCAATGGATTTCTGCCAACTACCCTGTACGAAGGTATTTAAGTCTTGTTGTCGCTCGCCGCGACTCCATACGTTATTGACAATGGCACCAGGAATGCCGCGACAGGAATTATATACATAGCCTTTCAGTTGCCACTGCCCTTGGTTAAGTATGCCGTGGAGGTTCAACTCGGCTCGTTCTGCATGGATATCGCCATTCTGACGGGTGGCTGTGGTATCCCATGCGACGGTGCCGTCAAGATTCTTACGGCGATAGCGGAACGAGTATTTTCCGCTGGCAGTCATAAACTCAGCGTTGGTGCTGAGGCTTATATCATCTGTGAGTCGCTGTTCCCAAAGCAAGGAGGTGCGAAGCAGGTCGCTGGCTCCATACTTGATTTTGGCTTTGAGGTTGGTGTTTCGGCCTACCTCAAAGCGAGGCATCTTCGTACGGATATATACCGAAGAGGCTGATGCAAAGTCGCTTGCCGACTGAAAAATAGCACTCTTTTGTCCGTTGTAGAGTGTCACCTCTTCTATATTATCAAGAGAGTACTGCCCCAAATCGGTTTGGCCGTTCTGCGCATTCCCCAGTACGATACCATCGTAGCTTACTGCCAAATGGTTGGTTCCCATAGAGCGTACATCGACGGTTTTCACCCCTCCAACGCCTCCGTAGTCCTTCAGTTGAACACCGGAGAAATAACGCATGGCGTCGGCTACGGAGAGTGCGGAAAGACGCTCCAGCTGCTTACCGTTGAGTTTTTGAGTGGGTATGACCTCACGAAACGTGAGCTTGGAAGTAACCACGACCTCCTGTACCTGTTGCAGCGAGTCCATACGACTACCTTTAGGTTCTTTGGGTTGCGCAAAGGTCGCAACGAAAGGAACCATGCCGATAAGCCATCCTAAGAATAGTTGACGGGTCATGATGATACTTTCCCTCAATTTTTTTTCTTCTTCTGTGTCCTAACCCCAGAGGTACACAGGAGACTCTTCATCGTGGCAGGTATTCTGACTTTGTTGCCGGTTGCAAGCGCCTTCCCGAAAATCTCAGTGACATCATTGCTTGCATCGTATAATACAACTTACAGCTGCGGGACAGTCGGGGATTTTCACCCAGGCTCGTATGCCGAACCTTTTTCCGTTCCCATTTTAATCGGTCGTCGAACCACAATTTCGCTTGCAAAGGTAACGAGAAAAAACAAAACGCCAAAATTTTTCCCATTGAAAACACCTTTTATATTAATAAAAACAAAAAAACGACGCGTTTTATCAACCCTTACTGATTTTATGCTTATTTTTGCAGAAATAATATTTAATTACTGACTATCAATTTTTAAGCAAATGAGAAAACAATCCCTGTTTTTGTTATCGGCAGCTGCTGTGCTGCTCTCGTCGTGCTCAGGAAAACTTGGAGCACTCTCGGCTGATAATTTCAGCGTAACCCCCAATCCGTTAGAGACTCAGGCTGGTGAAGTGCCCGCAACCATCAACGGCATGTTCCCTGAGAAGTATATGAAGAAGAAGGCTGTCGTTACAGTTGTTCCTGAATTGCGCTATCAGACTATTGCTGGTGTGAAGTCGGTACAGGGAGATGGTGCTACCTTCCAAGGTGAGAAAGTACAGGGTAACGATCAGACCATTTCTTATCTCGTTGGTGGCCGTTATTCGATGAAGACCAGCTTTAAGTATCTTCCTGAGATGCACCAAAGCGATCTCTATCTGACATTTAAGGCTAAGGTGGGAAAGAAAGAGGTTGAAGTTCCTGATGTGAAGGTTGCAACAGGTATTATCAGCACCTCAGAACTCTACAAGCGTACGCTGACACAGGCTCAGGGAGCTATTGCTGAGGATGCTTTCCAGCGCATCATCGAACAGAAACAAGAGGCAAATGTGAAGTTCCTTATCGGACAGGCTCAGTTGCGCAAGAGCGAACTCCAGAACAATTCTGTGCAGGAATTCGTGCGTTTGCTCAATGAGATTGCCAAGGACCAGGAGGGTAAGGTGCTGGATGCTGTTGAGGTATCGGCTTACGCATCACCTGACGGTGGCTATCAGCTGAATGAGAAACTGGCTGGTCAGCGTGGTAAGGTGACTGAGGATTATGTTCAGAAGGAAATGAAGAAGGTTGGCAGTGAGTCACCCGTTGATTCAAAATATACTGCTGAGGACTGGGAAGGCTTCCAAGAGTTGGTTGCTCAGAGCGACATCCAGGATAAGGATGTGATTCTGCGAGTCCTTTCAATGTATAAGGATCCTGAGGAGCGTGAGCAGCAGATCAAAGCAATCTCATCTGCATTCCGCGAATTGGCTGATGGCATTCTGCCTCAGTTGCGTCGTGCTCGTCTGACTGCCAACTATCAGCTTATCGGTCGTGATGATGATCAGATCAAGGAGCAGATCGCTTCGGATGCTTCAAAGCTCAGTGTCGAGGAATTGCTTTATGGTGCAACTCTTTATGACGAAGATACAAAGAGCACTGAAAATACTTATAAGAAGACCGTTGAGCTCTATCCCAATGATGCCCGTGCTTACAACAACTTAGCTACTTTGGCTTATGCAAAGGGCAATTATGATGAGGCTAAGCAGTGGTTGGAAAAGGCACAGCGCGTCAACGCCAATTTGCCTGAGGTAAGTGCAAACTTGGGTCTGCTGGCTCTTCAGAATGGCGACCTCAATGCTGCTGAGAACTATATCGCTAAGGCTTCAAGCGCCAACGGCGTACAGGAGGTTATCGGCAACCTGCACCTCGCTCAGGGTAAGTATGCTCAGGCTGAGCAGGATTTCGCTAAGATCAACTCCAACTCGGCTGCACTTGCTCAGATTCTGAACAAGAACTACGCTGCAGCAGCTACTACGCTGAAGAATATCCAGGCTCCCGATGCGATGACCGAATATCTGAAGGCCATCCTCGCCGCTCGTACTGGTAACAAGTCGGACGTAGCAAATGCTCTGCAGGCTGCATACGCCAAGGATGCATCACTGCGCCAGTATGCCGAGAAGGATCTGGAATTGAAATAATACTTGATGAAGCATTATCCTTTAATTGTTCTCTCACTTCTCGTATTGGTACTGGCGGGATGTAGCAAACACGCAAACCTATTCCGATTGGAAGGCGAGTTTCGCAACATGAACCAGGCAGACCTCTACGTCTATGATATGAGCAAGGGAACAAAGGACACTATTCATGTTCAGCGTGGTCGATTTATCTATGAAACTATTCAAGAGGATACGGCCACGCTGATGCTCATCTTTCCTAATTTCTCGTCGATTCCTATCTATGCCAATTCAGGCATCACTGTGAAGATGAAAGGTGATGCGTCGCATCTGAAAGAGACCAAGCTGAGCGGTTCGAAAGAAAATGAGGAGATGACGGCCTTCCGACTGAAGGCCAATCAGCTGACTCCTCCGGATGTACAGCAGATAGCAAAGACCTTCATTATGGAGGAACCCACATCTCCTGTGAGCTTCTTTCTCCTTCGCCGATACTTCGTCGAGGCAGTAAGCAATAACTACCATGAAGCCTATAGGCTGTGTAACGTAATGCTATCAGCCAATCCCAATAATCTGGAAGTATTGAGACTGCGCGATGAGGTGAAGATATTGCTTAGGAAGACAGAACAAAAGCGCTTGCCCCGTTTTGCTGTGCTTGACACCAAGGGAAAGGTGATAACCAATCATGACTTGAAGAAGGATGTCAATGTGATCTGTCTGTGGTCATCGTGGAACTATGACAGCCGTTCACAGCTGACGACCTTGAAGAGACTTCAGAAAGACTATCCCAAACAGCTCATGGCTATGGGCATCAGCATTGATGCTGCTCGTTATGAAAGCCGTGACTGGTTGCGCCGTGACAGCATAGAATTTCCCATCGTCATTGATGGTAAGATGTGGCAGACGCCTTTGGCCAAAGCTCTTGGAATGACGGACGTACCATCTAATGTCGTAGTTGACAAGAAAGGTAAGATCATTTCCCGTGATATTCCTATCAAGCGATTGAAAGGTGAGATAGAGAAATTACTGAAGAAAGACGAAAAGAAATGAAAAACTATACGCTGAATATAAACGGTCAACTATTGGACTTGACTGAGCCGACGGTGATGGGTATCCTCAACGTCACTCCCGACTCGTTCTTTGCTGAGAGTCGGAAACAGTCGGAACACGATATTGCCCAGCGTGCTAAGCAGATTATTGACGAAGGAGCTTTCTTTATTGATGTGGGTGCCTGTTCCACTCGGCCAGGTTCTACTCCTATAGATGAAGCTGGCGAGATGGAACGTCTGCGTATGGCACTTCCCATTGTCCGGGAGGTTATTGATCATGCCGCTTCAGATCGTTCGCAGCCTATTGCCCTGTCCATTGACACATTCCGTCCCGATGTGGCACGCATGTGTGTTGAGGAGTTTGGAGCAAACATCATCAATGATGTCAGCGAAGGCGATGAGGCGATGTTCCGTATGGTTGCCCGTATGGGGGTGGCTTATGTGCTGATGTCTATTCAGCGCGACTTGAAGACTACTCTGCTTACCTTTGCTGAGAAAGTTCAGCAGTTGCGTGACTTCGGGCAGAAAGATATCATTCTTGATCCAGGCTTTGGGTTCGGAAAGACGGTAGATGAGAATTTTACCTTCTTTGGCGAGATGGAGAAACTGCAAGTGTTGGAATTGCCGTTGCTGGTTGGCATCTCGCGTAAATCGATGATCTGGAAGACATTCGCTTGTACGCCCGATGAGGCGCTCAATGGTACTACTGCTCTGAATGCACTGGCCTTGACAAAAGGTGCCGACATCCTACGTGTGCATGACGTGAAGCAAGCGGTGGAATGTTGTAGGCTATGGAAACTCTGTTCCCCTTCTTCACACAATAATTAATATATTATACTCCACGCTTATCTCTCAAGAATCTACTTACAACCCTTAAAATCCACATCTATGTTCCTCACTTTCGGACTTAAAGACTTCTTCGACATACTCTGGTTGGCGCTGATACTCTATTATATCTTCCGCCTGATGCGCGAGTCACGTTCGCTGAATGTCTTTGTGGGTATCATGATCTTCATTACCGTGTGGTTCCTCGTGTCTCAAGTGTTTGAGATGCGCATGCTCGGTTCGATTCTTGATAAGTTGGTGTCTGTAGGTGTCATCGCTCTCATCGTATTGTTTCAGGACGACATACGAAAGTTCCTTTACGACCTTGGCGCTCATCAGCGTGCCCGTACCATTATGCAATTCTTTACTCCGAAGGATACACGTCGATATGATCCTATTATGTTGAAGCGTTATATCATGCCTATCGTGATGGCTTGCATGTCGATGTCGAAGAACAAGGTGGGCGCACTCATTGTTATTGAGCATAACCTGACGCTCGATGATGTCGTGAGCACGGGTGAGGTGGTCAATGCTGAAATCAACCAGCGTCTCATTGAGAATATTTTCTTCAAGAATTCCCCGCTCCATGATGGTGCAATGGTGATTTCCAAGCGACATATACGTGCAGCCGGTTGTATCTTGCCTGTAAGTCATAATCTTGATATTCCGAAGAATCTTGGACTCCGTCATCGTGCAGCTCTTGGCATATCACAGGAAACGGATGCTCTTGCCATTGTCGTATCCGAGGAGACTGGAGGTATTTCAATAGCCCAAAGTGGTGAGTTCCGTCTGAAATTGTCAGCTGAAGAACTTGAAGCTGAACTCACAAAGTTTGGACTTTGAGTCGTAATCCATCTCTTCTTTTTTATCAGTGTCTTCCATTCTCGAATTACAACGTCAACAACTCCTTCTTCAGATGGAATATGAAGAGGAGAAGAAAGCTTTCTGTCAGAAAGTCGATGCAATTGGCCTGCAACGGCTCATTGCTCGAGGTGATGCGTGGTGGCCAGTGAGTGTAGGACGTAACTATTATAACTCGTTGAATCAATTGTGTGTGGAAATCATCCGTACACAGACTGGTGAGGAGGAAGAGGATAATGATCATAACTTTGAGTTCGGCCGTCCTGTCAACTTCTTTGTAAATAAGAATATCGATACATCGAAGTTGGCCAATAACGACCCAGCTTCGTCACAAGTCAGCAAGACCTTGTTCTCTGGAACCATCTCCTTTGTCGATGGCTCCCGAATGGTGATTGCCGTTTCTGACAACGCACCGCTCATGGATCTGCAACAGGAGGGAATCGGAGTGTTGTTGTCGTTCGATGAGACGAGCTATCGTATGATGTTCGATGCACTCGATCGTACGATGCGTGCCAAAGGTCGGTTGGGCTATCTGCGTGACTTATTCTATACACGTGGGCAGCGAGCAGAGACTTTTTCGTTTCCCGACATGCACTTTCCTTACCTGAATGCTGCTCAGGAACATGCCGTCAACGAAGTCCTTCGTGCCAAGGATGTGGCTATTGTTCATGGACCTCCAGGAACGGGTAAGACCACTACGCTCGTCGAGGCTATCTATGAGACCCTGCGACGCGAGAGTCAGGTACTGGTATGTGCACAGAGTAATACTGCCGTCGACTGGATATCCGAAAAGCTCGTTGACCGCGGACTGAACGTTTTGCGTATCGGCAATCCTGTGCGTGTCGACGACAAGATGCTGTCGTTCACCTATGAGCGCCGCTTTGAGGCTCATCCTGACTATCCGCAGCTATGGGCATTGCGCAAGGCTATCCGTGAACTGCGAAAGAACCGCAAGCGTGGCGACAACTATCATCAGAAGCTGGAACGTCTGAAGGATCGGGCCACTGCCCTTGAGATTGGTATCAATCAGCAATTGTTCGGCGAGGCGCGTGTCATTGCCTGTACACTGGTGGGCAGCGGTCATCGTTTGTTGGATGGAATGAAGTTCGGCACACTGTTTATCGATGAGGCTGCTCAGGCCCTTGAAGCTGCTTGTTGGATTCCTATCCGTCGTGCCAGTCGTGTGGTCTTTGCAGGTGACCACTGTCAGCTGCCGCCGACGGTGAAATGCTATGAGGCGTTGAAAGGGGGCTTGGGTAAGACGTTGATGGAACGCATTGTCGAACAGAAGCCGGAAGTGGTTACGCTGCTTACGATTCAGTATCGTATGAATGAGGAAATCATGCGATTCTCCTCCGACTGGTTCTATCATAACATGGTGGAGAGTGCGCCTGAGGTGAAATACCGTAGCATTCTCGATCTCGACTTGCCGATGACGTGGATTGATACTGCAGCCCTCCCTGAGGTGGAGGGAAGTGGACATAGTGGTGAGTCCAGGGCTAACCACACACAGATAGATGCGAGTGGGTCTATCTCCAATGAGGCTGAGGCTCGTCTTACGCTTCTTGCTCTTCAGGCCTACTATGAGATGATCGGTAAGGAGCGCATCCTGAGCGAACGGCTCGATGTGGGTGTCATCTCTCCCTATCGTGCTCAAGTGCAGTTGTTGCGCCGACTGGTCAGGAAGAGCGAGTTCATGAAGCCTTTCCGCAGTTTGATCTCCGTAAACACGGTGGATGGGTTCCAGGGACAGGAGCGCGACATTATCATCATCTCCTTGGTGCGTAGTAATGATGAGGGGCAGATAGGCTTCCTGCGTGATTTGCGTCGCATGAACGTGGCTATCACCCGTGCTCGTATGAAGCTAATCATTCTTGGCGACCGTTCTACGCTTTGTCGCCATCCGTTCTATCGCAAGTTGTGGCAGTATATCCAGGCGCTTCGTGACTAAGATAGCTTATGATTTGCTATGTTTATCAAGGCCTTTCTGAATAGGGCGCCAGATGATAAGCCGCACTTTGTCAATCAGAATACTGCAGAGGAACACACCGACAATCAGTGAAACAGCATAAAGAATGAATGTGGGGCGTGACTCATTGTCGTGCCACAGTCTGATGTAGTGATCGTAGTAATTGCCCAGATAGCTGTTGGAGTGAGTCAGGTAGATAGACAAGGCCGATACTGCCAGCCAGTTGATGAGTCGGCTCTGGAAACTCAGTTTACTGAAAAACAGCAGTAAGAATGTTGCGGCTGCGATGGTTGTCGGTGAGTTGTAGAACAGAAGCACTCCTCCCAGATTGAAGTGTTGTTTCAATAAGAAGAAAGCGATGGTTACAAAACTGCAGATTGTCAGATAGATCAGAAAATCGCTCTTCCGGCTCAGTTGGGTGAACCGCGGGCGATAGACATTCATGTAGCGAGCCAGTAG
>Ga0265298_10009080_pt1 | contig 11883 bp, 8 predicted proteins | sample AusTroGonzalo_MG_3_FD_193486 | JGI IMG/M metagenome (GOLD analysis project Ga0265298, IMG submission 193486) | Bovine rumen microbial communities from tropical cattle in Woodstock, Queensland, Australia - Gonzalo_01 | ecosystem: Host-associated > Mammals > Digestive system > Stomach > Rumen ...
ACCGTCACCGAACTGGAGGTTGTCTCGGAGGACGGCGCAGAGGCGGATACCGCTGTGCGCAAGTACATGGAGAACGGTATCCTGGTTATCGAGCGCAACGGCGTGCGTTATGACGCCACCGGCGCACGGCTGAACTGACGGTTCTTCTGCCGGAAACACTGAATCGGGCGGCTCTGTTTCCGCTTGGAACGGAACGGAGAAGCGCGGTTCAGTCTTCGGCGGGACGGGAACTGTCTAGAAACCAGAGGCGCTTTTTGGCGCGTGTGACGGCTGTATAGAGCCATCGGCGGCGTTCGGCGGGGTCTTCTCCGTCGTTCGTTTGTCCGGCATCAATGAAAACGTGGTCCCATTGTCCGCCTTGTGCCTTGTGACAGGTGACGGCATAGGCGAACCGCACTTGCAGGGCGTTCAGGTAGGGCGACTGGCGTATGAGGCGGTCCTTCTCGCGCCGGTTGCGGACTTCGGGATAGTCTTCAGCAATATGCTCGTAGAGCTGACGGTGGAGGGCGTAGTTGTCTTCGGGCGAGGGGGTGTCGAGTGTGTCAAGCCAGAGGAGGGCGTCTATCTCCCAGTCGTAGTCGAGAGAGCGCAGCGAAGCCTCCGTGAAACGGAACCCGTACATCTCGTGTCCGCCGCGGAGTCTTACTACTTCCAGTGTGTCGCCGTTGGCGAGGAAGGGAATCCCCTCGTATTCTTGTGTCCAGAAATAGTTGTTGCGGCTGACCATGAGGCGGTCGCCCGTGCAGAGTTCCTCATCCCGCCAGAGGACAGAGGCGCGTATGCCGCGGTTGTAGAGGTTGGCACGCCGGTTGCTGCGTGTGAGGATGACGGTCTCGGCAATGCTCGCTTCGGCATAGGAGCGCTCGATGGTCTCCTGCATCCGGGCAGGCGGAAGAAGGTGCACGTCGTCGGCTTCGGTGAGGGTGGAGGCTCCTTGTTCGCGGACTCGTGTGGCATTCGCGAGGATGCCGCTGTCGAGTGCCTGGCGTGCCACTTCGGCCAGCGTGCCGGTTGTGACCTCCAGTCCGTAGCCGCGGAGGAAGTCGGGCTGCAGGGCGGGCGATGCGGTCTGTCCCACTGGCGGCAGCTGTGCGTCATCACCGAGCAGGAGCAGCGCGTTCGACGGCTGCGCGCCCGGAGGCGCCTGGAAGACGTAGCGCACCAGGTCGTCCAGCAGACTGCCGGAGCCGAATACCGTGTTGTCGCGTTCGGCGGATATCATGCTTGCCTCGTCCACGATGAAGAGGCAGTGCGTATGCGTGTTCTGCGCAAGTGCGAACCGCATGTCTGTTTCCGGTTGGGTGCCTGAACGTCCGCGGTAGATGTATTTGTGAATGGTGTAGGCGGGGGTGCCCGCGTAGCGGCTCATCACTTTCGCGGCTCTTCCTGTCGGCGCAAGCAGCACGCAGGGCTGCTGCATCTGCTGCATGGCGCGGACCAGTGCGGCCGTCATGGATGTCTTGCCGGTGCCCGCATAGCCGCGGAGCACGAACGTGCGCCTCGGTGTCTGCGAGAGCAGGAACTGCGCCCACTGCTGTGCAAGTTGCCGCTGTCCGTCGTTCGCGGGGAAGGGCAATGCCTGCAAAATGCGCGATATGATGAATTTTTCAAGCAAAATATTTGGAGGAATGGAAAAAATGGCGTACCTTTGCAGCCCAAAACAATGCAGATTTAGGGTAAGTCCTATACGACCAGCTCCCTCTGAATTCCCCCAGGTCTTGACCGAAGCAAGGGTAGGAGGTTGTAGCGGTGCGATATAGCCAGCTTACCCTTTTTTCGTGCCTGACGGTGTGTACCAGACGCCGTTCCGGATGATGTAGAGATGTCCCTTGTAAAGCACTTTCCTGGTGTTGTCGTTCTTCTCTCCGGTTTCGCGCACGGAAGTCGTTGTCTGTCCCATGAGCCATGCTTTGCCTGCATCGGGCACTCCGTGCCCCATCCGGAAGTCAGGGTTGTCATACTTGCTGGCGGAGCGGATGATGAGGTCGCGTATCTCCATGGCCGTTTTGTCAGGAAGCGCCTGCCAGAGGCATGCGGCCATGCCGGCTACTTCGGGCGTGGCGTATGATGTGCCGTTGCCGTGGAGCACAGTGCCGTTCTCGAGGTCGGCGATGCAGGTGCCTTCGCCCCATGCGCATATTTCCGGCTTGAGCCGTCCGTCGGCGGTCGGTCCGTAACTGGTGAATGGGGCTGGTGCTGTTCCCGCTTCGTTGCAGGCGCCTACGGTGAGGATGCTGTCGGCATCGGCGGGCAGGTCTATATAGTGCCAGGGTTTGTTGCCGTCGTTGCCTGCCGCGACACATACAAGCCGCCCTTTGCGCGCCATCTCTGTGGCAGTCCTGGATAGGCGGTTCTGCCCGTTCATGTCGTCATAGGTGTAGTTGTCGGTGGACTGGTCGAATGTGCTGTAGCCGAGCGAGATGGTGATGATGTCCGCCCCCATTTCATCTGCCAGTCTCATGCCGCGCTCAAGGCGGTCCAGTTCGCCTTGATACTCATACCCAAGGTCCTCGGTGCGGATGAGGATGTAGTTGGCTTCTGGAGCGGTGCCGGTGAACTCCTCCGACTGGAAAAGCATCGTGCTGAGGCAGTGCGCGCCGTGGTTGTCGGCGGGATTGCTAAACAGGTTTGGCCTGTTTACGGAGTCCTTCCTCAGCAAATCGAAGTATCCGATGATGCGCTCCTGATTGAATATTTTGCTGTTATTGGCGTTGTAAAAGCCGCAGTCTATGACGGCAATGGTCTTGCCTTGTCCCTTGTAGCCCGCCTCATGCAGGGGCTGCAGCCCGAGGATGTATGTGAGAATCGTAAGTATCAGCATATTGTATAAGTGTTAGTTGCGTTTTTCAAGCAGCACTACATTCTCCACGTGCTGTGTGTGCGGGAACATGTCCACGGGTTGGACTGCGGCGACCTTGTAACTCCCGTCCATGAGGTTGAGGTCGCGTGCCTGCGTGGCAGGGTTGCAGCTGACATAGACGATGCGTTGCGGAGCCGCGTTGAGAATGACCTGCACCACGTCTTCGTGCATGCCGGCGCGAGGCGGGTCGGTGATGATGACATCGGGACGCCCGTGTTCGCGGATGAAGGCGTCGGTGAGGAGGTCCTTCATGTCGCCTGCGAAGAAGAGCGTGTTGCCGATGTTGTTCAGGCGTGCGTTTGTCTTGGCGTCTTCAATGGCCTCGGGGACGTATTCGATGCCGATCACCTGCCGCGCCTGCCGTGCGACGAAGGTGGCGATGGTGCCGGTTCCCGTGTACAGGTCATAGACAAGTTCGTTGCCCGTGAGTCCGGCAAAGCGGCGGGCGACTTGGTAGAGTTGATAGGCCTGTTCTGTGTTGGTCTGGTAGAACGACTTGGGGCCGACTTTGAAGCGGAGGCCTTCCATCTCCTCCATGATATGGTCCTCGCCGTACCATACGTTCACTTCCTGGTCGCCGATGGTGTCGTTCATCTTCAGGTTCACGCAGTAAAGCAGGCTGACTATCTGCGGGAAACGGCTGTGTATGTCGTCCAGCAGCGCCTCGCAGGCGGAAGTCATCGGTTCGCCGAACACTACCACGAGCATCATCTCGCCGCGGTGGTTGGTACGGAGAATGAGGGTTCGCAACTGCCCCTGGTGGGTGTGTTCGTTGTAGAACGTGAGCCCGTGCGACAGGGCATAGTCGCGGATGTGGTTTCGGAGCAGGTCGTTTGCGTTGTCCATCAGGTGGCATTCGCGTATGTCAAGCACTTTGTCGAAGCAGTTGGGGATATGGAATCCAAGTCCCGGCTCAAATGGCACGCCGGCCTTCATCTCTTCGGGAGTCAGCCATTTGTGGTCGGCGAAAGCGAATTCCAGTTTGTTGCGGTAGGCGTAGATGCGGCTGCTGCCGAGGATGGGGCTGACCGGCGGGAGTTCCACTTTGCCGATACGGCGCAGGTTGTCCTCCACCTGCTGCTGTTTCCAGCGCAGTTGCTCCTCATAGGGCAGTATCTGCCATTTGCACCCTCCGCAGGTTCCGTAATGGCGGCATACGGGTTCGCAGCGTTTCTCGGACGGCTGCACGATGCGTACCACGCGCGCTTCCATATAGGAGTGTTTCTTGCGTGTGACCTGCAGGTCCGCGATGTCGCCGGGTACGCAGTAGGGGACGAAGACCACTTGGTCGTCCACCCGTGCAATCGCCTTTCCTTCGGCGGCGATACTGCTGATAGGGATGTTTTCCAATAGAGGAAGGTTCTTCTTTTTCATGTTCGGTTATGGTTGTCCGGCCGGGTCCTTCTCCGTAGGCGGAGCGGATGTCTGTCCGTTCTGGAAGTAGCGCAGGCATGTGTTGTACAGTCCTTCAAAGTTCTCCACACTTTCCATAACGAACGGGAACACTGCCAGTTGGCTGTTCCATACGATGCCTGCGCAGACTCCGCTGTCTTCGTAGCGTGCGGCGTAGGCGGCGTTGTCCGCAGGTTCGATGCCGTCGGCGGCTTCGCAGCAGATGATGCGTCCGTTCGGCTCCACAGGGAACCGGTGGCTGTCACGGCCGAAGGGGGGAAGCAGATGCAGGTGTCCGTTGTGTGTCGCCTTGGTGGAGTGGGGGGTGTAGTGAAGGGTGCGGCTGGCGAACCGGATGTCGTCGTTGCCGTGGAGAGCGCCGGCCAGGTAGGAGCCGCTGACCAGCAGATGCCCGCCGCGGGAGAGATGTGCCTGCATCAGTTGTTTCAACGCGGGACTCCAGTAGGTTCCCTGTTCTTCCTTCTGCTTGCCCATGATGACGGCCATCAGGCTGTAGGATGCCGCTTCTTCGGGGCTGATAGCGGCGGCAGCCTCCCTACTGGTGCTGACGTAGGAATAGCCGGCGGCCTGCAGTACACGCCCGTGCATGACGGGATAGTCGAATGTGTTGCCGGCGGTCAGTTCGTTTGCATGGTCGGCATGGCACATGCCGAAACCGCACTCGTCGTCGTTCAGCCATTCGTGACGGCGGTCAAAGTCGCACTGTGCGCCGATATATGCGACCTCCGTTCCGTAGGGAACGGCCTGCGATCCGGGGATGATACCGCCTGTCAGACTGTCCACGGCGCTCATCTCAGGCGGTGCCACACGGGTGAAGGCGTTGATGATGAGGGCTGTGGGGGCGCTGTCCGGCATGAGGCATGCGCTCAATACTTCGCCGGGCAGGCTCAGTCCTCCGTCGTTGCCCGCGCATATGCGGAAATCATAGCGTCGTCCCGTTTTCAGGCGTCGGGTTGTTATGCCGGAGCGAAGGCTTCCGTGCGTCGGGATACGCACGCCGTTGTCCCAGTCTTTGCCTTCTTCGCGGGTATAGAGGATGTAGTAGGCGGGGCGTGCGGTGGATTCCAGTGTATCGGGGCGCTCCTCCCAGGTCAGTTCCACCTCGTCCGGTTTGCTGCGGCGGATGCGGAAGGCTTTTACCGGCAGGGGTTGTACCACATACGGTGTGCCGTCCTGCTCGTGAAGGAAGCGCAGGATGCCTTTGTAGATGGCGCGGCTTGCGAGGAACTTGAAGGCTGGGTCCAGGCCGAGGCGCATGTCCGCAAGGTTCTGGTGGCTGAGCAGTTCGATAAGCGCGCACGGCACTTTGGGCATCCTTGACTCGGAGTAGGAGGCGTTCTTCAGGCTTCGGCGCGGCCAGTCGGGGCCTAATGTACGGCGGATGTCCTCCACCACCTGGGTCTGTATCTTGTCGGCAAGGTCACGGCTGACAAGGCGGTCGCCTCCTGCGGGGAAGCGGTTCTGACGGTCGTTGTCGTGGTCGGTGTAGATGGTAAGGGTTCCTATTTGTGTGTCGTCCATGCTGGTTCCCGCATCCGAGTGGAGGGCTACGCTCATATTGATCGGGATGTTCAGTCCTTCCTGTTTTGGCAGCACGCTGCTTCCTCCTGCCAGATAGTTCACCCAGCGGCCGCGGCATGAAAGGTCGTCCGTGTAGTCGTTCTTGCCTTCTGTGTAACTGTAGATGCTGTCCGGAACGCCGTTGTATTCGAGCCAGTAGCGCGCCCCTTCCATGAAGCGCGGGTAGCCGCTGGTGACGGCCAGTTCGGCATAACGGGCTTGTGTGATGCTGTCGGCCGCCCACGGATAGCGTGCGATGCTGCCCATGCCGCCGCCGAGACGTACTTCGCCTGCATCACTGTCTTTGCCGTCTTCGCCTTGCGGCAGCAGGGTGATGCGGTTGTCGGCGGGGTTCGTGCCGAAACCGAATGTGCCGAGATAGATCCAGATGCCGGCTCCTGCCTGTTGGTTCACGCGGAAGACGGTCTCCTGTCCCTTGTGCAGGACTTTGTAGATGGCACTCCGGGTGTTGCCGCTGCCTGCCTTGTACCTCACATATACGGCATAGTCGCCTTCTTTCTTGATTGCGGGTGTATATTGTCCGTTCTTGCCGGTTGTGATGACTTCCTCTGTCTGGGGGTCCCGTTCGCGCGGCTGGATGACTACCGCACCGGCATTCTCCAGCATCGGGACGAGGAACGGAATGGTGTAACTGCTGGTGTACAGGTCTTCCACGGTGGTCCACAGGCGGGCGCGCTGCCAGTGCCATACCTGCTCGTCCTGCTTGTAGTAGAGTCCGTGGCTCGCCCATAAGGCGATGTGCTTCTTCTCCAGTCCTTTGCTGACGGAGTAGGGGCGTGAGATGTTTTCGGTCAGGGGTGTTTCCTTGTCGATGCGGTGACGGTCTTTGGCGGGACGGGCACGAAAGCGGGATGTGACCAGTTCGTCCAGTTCGTATTTGTCGCTGTATATACTGACCGTGCCGTAATTGTCACCGCGCACCCATTCGCTCACTTTCGTGCGTAACAGGCGCAGGTCTTCTTCGCTGAGCGACAGGCAGCCGAGACTGTGGTTGGTATATACGGCAATCGTCCGCCCTTTCTGGCGGATGCTTTTCACCTTTACCGGATCCGTTACGGCGTATCCGGATGCGAATGCATTCAGTGAGTCAGCCAACGATTGTGGCGTAACGGCATGCGCCCGAAGGCACATGCCGCACACCATAAACACTATTGCCAGTATTCTTATACTGTTTTTGCCTCGCACAGTTTCTCGCGGATCTTCACATAAATGGTCGTGTCCTTCTTCGAGAAGGCGGTCTTCACATAGCCCATGCCGATACCCTGCTTGGTGTTCGGGAGCATGATGCCGGAGGTGACATTGCCTATTACGTTGCCTTCCGCGTCGCAGATTTCGTAGCCGTTGCGCGGGATGGCGCGCTCCTGCATCACGAAGTGGACGAGTTTGCGCTGTACGCCTTCCAGTTTCTGCTTCAGCAGGAACTCCTTGTCGATGAAGTCCTTGGCGTCGAACTTGGTAATCCAGCCCAGACCGGCTTCGATGGGCGAGTGTTCGTCGTCGATGTCATGCCCGTAGAGGCAGAACCACTTCTCAAGACGCAGGCTGTCGCGTGCGCCGAGGCCGATAGGAGCCAGTCCGTAGTCCTTGCCTACCTCGAACAGGGCGTCCCATATCTGCTTGCCGTACTCTTTCTTGAAGTATAGTTCGAAGCCGCCTGCTCCGGTGTAGCCGGTGTTGCTCAGGATGACTCCCTGCACACCTGCGAAACTCCACTCGCGGAAGCAGTAGTAGGGTATGGCGCTGAGTTCGGCGTCAGTGAGTTTCTGCAGCATCTCGGTGGCTTTCGGTCCCTGCACGGCAAGCTGTCCGTACTGGTCGCTGGCGTTCTCCAGCTGCACGTTGAAACGCTCGGTGTTCTGCTTGTTCACCCAGGCCCAGTCCTTGTCGATGTTGCCTGCATTGACCACGAGCAGGTATTTGGTGGTGGAGTACATATAGACGATGAAGTCGTCCACGATACCGCCGCGACCGTTGGGGAAGCAGGTGTACTGTGCCTTGCCGGCTTCCAGTTTGCTCACGTCGTTGGTGGTGATGTACTGCAGGAAGTCAAGAGCCTTCTCGCCCTTTACCCAGAACTCGCCCATGTGGCTCACGTCGAATACGCCGACGCCTTCGCGCACGATGCAATGTTCGCGGTTGATGCCTGTCGGATACTGGATAGGCATGTTAAATCCGGCAAAGTCTGCCATCTTCGCACCCAGCGCAATGTGGGTCGCGGTGAAAGGGGTTTCTTTCAACATAGTAATAAGGTGTTTTTATTGTTGTTTTTGTTTGTTATGCGTTGCTTACAATCTGCAGAATCACTTCCGCCGCTTTCTCCATGCTCTGCACGGGCAGGTACTCGAAGCGGCTGTGGAAGTTCTCGCCGCCCGCGAAGATGTTGGGGCAGGGGAGTCCTTCGAAGGAGAGCCTTGCGCCGTCTGTTCCGCCGCGGATGGGCTGCACTTTGGGCTTCACGCCTGCGGCCTTCATCGCCTCTTCGGCAAGCGATACGATGTGCATCACCGGCTCCACTTTCTCGCGCATGTTGTAGTACTGGTCGCGTATCTCGGCAACGGCGGTGCCTTCGCCGTACTCGGTGTTGATGGCTTTCACGATGTCCTGCGCCTGCTGTTTGCGCGCCTCGAAGCGTGTGCGGTCGTGGTCGCGGATGATGAGGCTGATGGTCGTCTCTTCCACGGTGCCGTTCATGCCGGTGATATGGAAGAAACCCTCGTAGCCTTGTGTGCAGGCGGGAGTCTCGTCGGCGGGGAACATGCTGATCGCTTTTTCGGCGATGAGCAGCGAGTTCTTCATCTTGTTGTAGCCGTAGCCCGGATGCACGTTCACGCCGTGGATGTGAATCTTGCATGAGGCGGCGTTGAAGTTCTCGAACTCCAGTTCGCCGATGGCTCCGCCGTCCATCGTGTAGGCGAAGTCTGCCCCGAACTTCTTCACGTCGAAGTGGTCGGCGCCTTCGCCTATCTCCTCGTCGGGCGTGAAGCCGATGCGGATTTTGCCGTGCTTTATTTCGGGGTGTGCCAGCAGGTGTTCGCAGGCGGTGACAATCTCTGCCAGTCCCGCCTTGTCATCGGCTCCGAGCAGGGTGGTGCCGTCGGTGACGATGATGTCCTGCCCTTTGTAGTGGGTTATCTCGGGGTATTTGGCGGTCTCAAGGACGATGCCTTGTGCTTCGTTCAGCACGATGTCGCCGCCGTCATAGTTCCTGACGATGCGCGCTTTGACGTTCTCGCCCGAAGCGTCGGGGGCGGTGTCCATGTGCGCAATCAGTCCTATCACGGGTTTGCCGTCGGTGTTGGCGGGGAGTGTGGCCATCAGGTAGCCGCGCTCGTCAAGCTCCACTTCGGTGAGGCCGATGCGCTCCAGTTCTTCTTTCAGGTACTTGGCGAACACCATCTGCCCGGGGGTGGAGGGTGTAACGCGCGTGGTCTCGTCCGAGGTCGTGCAGAAACGCACGTAAGCGAGGAAACGCTCTGTCAGATTCTTCATTTCGGTGTATGTTTTTTCGGACTGCAAAGATAATGCTTTTTCCGTCCTTTTGCAAGAAAAAAGTGTTTTTTTTCGTTTTTTCTTGTTTTTCCGCTGTGATTGTATTACCTTTGTACCGCTAATCCTGATTTTCGCGGCTATGAAACACGCTTGTTATATTTCGCTTGTCCTGCTTTTGCTTCTCTCGTCTTGTGCGCCTTCGCGGGTGCAGGAGGGGGCTCGTCCCGGGAACCGCTATGCCTCCGGCTTCCAGTTGGAGGACTCCGCCGGCTGCTGTCTCGCCACGGTCTTCTCTCCGTGGGAGAAGGGGAAAATCATGGCGCGGTGGTGTCTCCGCCGCGAGGGTGAGTTGCGCCCGGGCGACATCAGGATTCCCGTCTCGCGTATTGCGGCGTCTTCCTGCACGCATGTGGGTTTCCTCAATTCGATAGGGGTGCTTGGCGCGCTTGCGGGGGTGTGCAATCCGGAGTTTGTGTATGCCCCGCTCGACAGCACGGCGGGCGCACGCGAAGGGACGCTGAATATCGGAGACGGCATGTCGCCTTCCGTGGAGCGGATTCTGCTCGCCCATCCGGATGTGATGATGGTATCCACCTATGCGCAGGGCGATGCCGCCACCCAGCAGCTGCTTAAGACAGGCATCCCTGTCATCTACAACAACGAGTGGATGGAGCAGTCGCCGCTTGCGCGGGCGGAGTGGATACGCTTTGTCGCCGCTTTCTTCGACCGCCGCGAGGCTGCCGACAGCCTGTTCTCGGTTGTTGCCGCGCGCTACGACTCGCTTTGTGCGGTGTCTGCCGCCGTGTCTTCCGGTGCGGGCGGACGCAAGTCCATAGTCTCGGGGCAGGACTTCCGCGGCACGTGGTATGTGCCGGCGGGCGGCACGTATATGGGCAGGCTCTTCCGTGCCGCGGGCGCGGAATACAAGTATAATGATGACATGCGCGAGGGCAGTATCCCGCTTACGGTCGAGCAGGCGGTCCAGGACTTCGCCGATGATGCCGATGTCTGGGTCGGCGTGTCCGTGCGCTCACTCGAGGAACTGAAGCAGGTGGACGTGAAGCACACTTGGTTCCGTGCGTGGCAGACGGGCGAGGTGTATAATTTCATGCGCCGCTCCACGCCGGAGGGAGCCAACGACTTCTGGGAGCGCGGTGTTGTCCGTCCCGACGAGATACTTGCCGACCTCATCAAGGTTCTTTATCCCGACCTGTTGCCCGACCTGCCGTTTACCTATACCTCGCGCCTGAATCCGTAGGTGTCTCGTCTCGCTATCTTGCCATATAGGCGCCTGTTACCTTCGGTATCTTGCACGGCAGGCAGCAGGCAGACCTCTGCATACAAAGCCAAGGACATCATGACAGCCAAGGACATCATGACGACAAAGGATATCATGACGACAAAGGACATCACTACGGATGCCCTTTGCGTTTGTCAGTATGTCATCAGGGGACAGTTACCTCACTTCCTTGCCTTGCAGGTCATACATCCTGCCGTCCGGCATAAGGATATACGTCACGCCGTCGCGCATCACCTTGACGGCAGAGCCGTCCCTTCCGGAATATCCGTTCTTTCCGGACTCTCCGTCCGTTTCCTCAATGCCTGTTGCTGTGCCTGTGGTCTTGAAGGTGCCGCCCTTGCTGTATAATTCTGTGCTGCCATTTTTCGCTGTGACGGTGTAGTCGTAAGTCGTCCCGGCGTTCAGCCCTTTGATGGTGTACTGCCAGCCTTTCACAGTCTGCAGTGCCGCTTCTGCATTCCGGCGGTCGCGGGCTGCTACATGCGGGATGCTGATGTCAAGCAACCGCCCATCTGCATCAAAGGTCAGAACACAAACGACAGCAGTATTGTATTTGATTGTGATAATGTATGTGTCCGCACCTGTGCTGGCAGGCCATTCAATCACAACGCCGTTTTCTGATGCATCTGTCTGCACCTTATCTTCTGGAAGTTCCGCCCCTTCTGCGGAAATAGGTTTGATATGGTCCATGAATTTACACCACTCTTTAGACTCCTTATATGCATCAATGCTGTTGGCAGGAACATAAATGTCAATGTCCACTCTATTAAATACAGGACTATCACAATCAGGTGGATTTACCGCTTCACAAGTAATAGATGTCAGACTATAGCAATGAAAAGCCTCTGTTCCTATGCTTGTCACGCTGTTGCCGATGGTGACGGAGGCCAGACTGCTGCAACCGAAAAAAGCATACCATCCAATGCTTGTCACGCTGTTGGGAATGGTGACGGAGGTCAGACTGCTACAATCTAAGAAAGCATAAGCTCCGATACTTGTCACGCTGTTGCCGATGGTGACGGAGGTCAGACTGCTGCAATCCATGAAAGCACAATCTCCGATGCTTGCTACGCTGTTGGGGATGGTGTATGAAGCAGCCGTTTTGCCGATAGGATATTGGATAAGTGTTTTCTTATCCTTGCTGAATAGCACACCGTCTATATCACAATAGGCTGTATTGGCTGCATCCACTTTTATTAAGATCAGACTGTTGCAACTACTAAAAGGTCCGTCTCCAATG
>Ga0265298_10009081_pt1 | contig 11883 bp, 9 predicted proteins | sample AusTroGonzalo_MG_3_FD_193486 | JGI IMG/M metagenome (GOLD analysis project Ga0265298, IMG submission 193486) | Bovine rumen microbial communities from tropical cattle in Woodstock, Queensland, Australia - Gonzalo_01 | ecosystem: Host-associated > Mammals > Digestive system > Stomach > Rumen ...
AAGCTTACTAAAGATGATATTAAGAAGCTTGGAGCTCTTATGAATAAGACTGATGATCCTGATGATGTAGTTACCTATGTTAAAGGACTTCTCTCAGAAGATTTAGATAATACAGTGCATATCACTTATAGAAAATCTGGCTACGGCGGGTTTACTGCAGGTGGAGAAGAAGTTAACATAAGAAATTATGCTTCAAAATTTGATGAAGTGGTTGGAGATATTAGTGGAATCTATATAGCAATCTTACTTCGCAGTAACATTGGTCATAGTTATTATGATAAAATTATATTTAGTAATAATTTAGATGAGTGTAAGAGAGCTGCGAATGACTGGTTATATTCACCTGATAAGGGAAGCGTAACCTATAATGATGAACACTATTATGCTATGATAGTAGATTTATCTAAAAATGAAGAAATAGCGCATGGCGATACGTGGTATACTGGTGGTAGAATATCAAAAGGTTGGAGAGAATTTCCTTTAAAAGAAGATTTTGATTTAGATCAGTTTAAAGATAATCTTGAGAGAGAAAAAGATTATTATGGAGAGAAAGCTCAGGGTCTAAAGATGCTTGCTTTTCCGTTAAAGAGAAAAATTGAAAAAATCTGTAATGATTTTTGGGCAGATGAGTATGCTACTGCAGTAGATGACTTAAATGATGAAATAAGTTTTGCTTATGAAGTAGAAGGTGATTGGAAACACGATCATCTTAGATTCCAAAATGCAGTCTTAAATATGCTGTATGAAGAAGGATACGAAGACGTAAATCATTATGAAGACGTTATAGACGATGATGGAAGTGACACTTATAAAGCAATTCATACATTTGAAATAAATGCTTCAAGACAAAATCAATTAAGTGAATCTCTTGATGAGCCTTTTCTTCATACTACAGCTCCTGGCGAAATAGACATGGCTATAGAATATTTCCTTGAAGAATGTAAATATAGTGGATATAAAGCAGAAATTACAGAAGTAGCTGAAGAAGATGGATATTTTATAATCTCAGGCTATATAGATGAAGATGTAAGAAGTGAAACAAGTCCTTCAGAAATTCTTGATATTCTATTAGACCAATTAGATATGTTTGATATAAGTGTAGATGTATATACTAATTGGCAAATAAATAGACTTTATAGAAGAATGATATTTGATATTACTACTAAATATCATTTAGAAAATGTAAATGAATCTTTAAAAGAAGATTGGTCATGGCCAGAAGAAAACGGCTATATAAATGACGCACATGAAAGAATAACTTTTATTTTAGATGAACTTGCAAAGATTGGATTTAAGCATGATGAAAAATATCCAATAAGAGATGGTTTATTTGGAAGAAAGCATATTCAAATTATAAATCCTGATTTAATAACAAGTGAAGAAACATTTGAAGAAGACATTAAGCCTTTAGTAGATGTTCTTAATAGTATTGAAGAAACTTTTGGAGAGACAGCTAGAATGACATATAATATAGGAGCTAATGATGATCTTCAAGTTACTGCTGGAATTGATGTAGGAGTAAAATAATGGAATTTGAAGTAGAAACAAATATAGCTCCTGTATATGGTATAACAGGTCTTTTATTTGATGCTATTTCTAAAAAATATGAATTTATAGATGATTTAAATAGCATTAAAATAAATTCAGAAGAAGAAAATTTTGAAGATATAAATCCAGTGATTGACTCTATTATTGAAGATGAGAACAATCACATAGGCAAACTTCAACAATTAATAGATCTTATGAGTAATTCAGAAGATGCAATTGAAGAAGGAAAAGCTGAAACAATAGAAATTATAGATAATCCAGAAATTATGGAGTCAATAAAAATGGTTAAGAAATTAAGATTAAATGAAAATTTCGATAATGTTATCGATAATGTTCAAGCAGTAGCAGATCCAGTATTTGTTGGTGCTAATGAAGAGCACGATGAGAACAAGAAAAAATATGAAGATGCTATGAAAGAAAATCAAAAAGCTGCTGAAGAAACAGTTCCGAAAGAAGGTGAGACTGGTGATAAAGTTACTTCTAAAGAACTTAAAGCTATGAAACTTTCAGAAGCTTTATTTGGTGAATCTCTTAGTCAAGATTTTATAGAATGGTGTGGTGAAAATATAGCTGAATATATTTTAACTGAGTTTGTAGATTTAAAGAATTCTGATATTAGACAAGTTCTTAAATGGGTTATTAATCATTTTTCAGGTCCTGACTTTGAAGAATCATTAAAAGAAGAATTAAATTTTAATGAATTTAGTGATTTTAATTCAGCTATATATAATGCTATTAGTGATGTAATGTTTAACTTTAGAGATAAAGATGTTACTAAAAATGATTTAGATAAAGCTCTCGAGTGGTTTGATACTCATTTTTGGGAATTTGATGGAGACGAGTTTGAAACTAAAAAGATGAATCACATGACAGGTATTAAAGAGGCTGTTGATTTATCAAAGATTGAAGGTACAATTACTAAAACACTTCAAGATAATGTTACTATGATTAATAAATGTAAATCAGCAAATGAACTCTATAAAGTAATTTCTGAGATGCTAGATTCTGCTCATATTGATACTAAATATTCAAGAAAATTCTTAGACAAATTAAGTAAAATGAGAAGTTTCGCAGGTGCACTTCAATATGTATATAATATAATTTTAAGTGGTTCTGGAGAAAAAGTTATAACAGAATCATATGTAGCAGAATGGTGGGGTCAAGTAGATGAAGATACTCCACAAAAAGTCGCTAAAAGATATAATTTAAATGTTAAACCTTTAAAACAAAAATCAGATGAAATATTATATAAATTTGAAGGCGATTTAGAAGATTTTTCAAGAGCAATAGATGATGGTTATTTCTATTCATTAACTGTTCAACAAGATGCAGGTCATTCAGATGATATAGATAGTTTATTATATGAATCACTTCAGTATAAAATTGCTAAAGAACAGATTCAGAGATTTACAGAAGGCAAGATGCCAAAGAATTGGTCTGTAAATGGTTATTTAAATAAACTTACAGAAAGTAAACACATCACTCAAGAAGAAGCAAAAAGCTTAAAGGAGTGGTATGATGGTAAACAGAAAAGATAGATATAAAGAATATACTGATATAATATTTAATTATAAATATCCATTTACTTGGGAAGATAGATCTTTTAACTATTTAGAAGTAGTTCAAAAAAGAGATTGGGAAGAAACTCAAGATTATATGTTTCCTATACAAGATAATTGTCATCTTCTACAAATGGATTTAAATGATGATGACTAAATATTAATATTGAGTTAAGGTATAATAATGGCAATAAATTTATTTAATTATACAAATCAAAAACTTAATGCAGAACAATTTAGAGTTATAAATGGATTTAATTCGTTTAACTTTGCTGGAATTATTGGAGAAACTTCTCCTTTTAGTGAATCTAGTAATCTTGTTACTCTTAATGCAAGTGAATCTAATCCTGTTACTTTTTTAGGTGGCGGATTAATTTTAACTATAAATGAATCAGAATCTATAGATATGGCTACAGCTAAAAGATTAGCTTATTTAAGAGTTTCATTATCAGAAGATGGAACAATACTTAGCGATGAGTATAGTGGTGTTTCACTTACGTCTATGAGCTTAAGCTATTATAATTTTTCAAATCCTTATACTATATATTCTGTGGTTGAAAAGGCTTCTGGAAGTCCTGCTGCAAATAATTATTATGAATACAATAATGCTACTGGAGCTTATACATTATCTATAGCTGAATCTGTTGATGAATCAGTTACTTATTATATCAAGTATGAATCAAGTACTTTTACTTTTAGTTCTCCTGAATATGGTAATACTGTATTTCATTATAATGGAAATACTTTATGGTTAGACAATAATACTTTTATAATTCCTCTTGTTATGAGAGGAGATTCTCAAGATATATATGAAGTTATTCAAGTAAAAAGTCTTAAAGATTTATCTTCTTTACTCTCTTTAGAAAATTATAATGCTCTTAAAGCTTATTGTGAAGGAACATTTGTTTGGACAGTAGGTGGACAAGAAGAAGTAGTGGCACCTGATGGTACTAAACATAAAAAAGGTGATATTGCTGGATTAAATATTACTGGTACTACTATTATGAATAGAACTAATAATGGTACTTCAAATCAACCTCTTTATAATTTACCTGTAAGTATTCCTAATATAAGAATTACAGAATTAGCTGGAATTGTAGACAATGAAGATCTACCTACTCAAAAATTATTTTTAGATTCATTTGGTCAACTTAAAGTAAAAACTAATTATAAAGTTCCATTAAAAGATGGAGGAGTTTATAATCCTTCAAGTTGGGATATTGATAATCCTTATCGTTCTGCAAAACAGAATATTCATATTGGATATGGAATACAGGATCCTAATAATAGCACTTTTCCTTTTAATCCACCATATGAGGGTGATATATATTTAAAGATAATTGAGTAAGGGGTGAATAATGGCAGCAAGTAAATCTGTATCTTGGAGTACAAGTAAAGCTGGATATGACCCTGGTCAAAAACAATCTATTACCGTTTCATTTAAGAAGAGAAGCCATAAAACTATAACTTGTCATGTGTCATTTTCAGCAACAAGTTTAGGACGAGATGACTATACAGCTAGTCAAAGACATAATCATGCTTCTGTAATTATACAGAAAAAGACAGATAGTGGTGATTGGTCAACAGTAGCTACCCATTCTTGGAATTATCAGTTACATGGAGGATCTGGAACTTCTACATCTCATTCTGATGATTTTTCTTTTGATGGTCCTTATGGAGTTACTAGTTTTAGAGTGCTCTATGATAATGATAGAGTAGGAACTAATACTCCTAATTATGGTCCTAAATCAACAGGAAAAGTTGAGAATGCTAATGTTGGGACATTAAAAGTAGATGACTGCGATAAAGTTACTATAAAATATCATGCCGGTCTTAATAAAGATGCTATAGGGCCAAATGATCATACCACTTTAAGTGCTTATGATCTTCCCGATAGTAAAGAGATTTATTGGGGAAAAGACTTTACTATAAGCAGTAAAAAACCTAAAGATAATTTTGAGAATTATGTTTTTACTGGTTGGGACGTAGGTGATTCTTGGAAAGTAAATAGTAAGACTAAGAAGAAACGTAAAGTAAATACTACTAATCCAAAATATGGTAGTGGAGATAAATATGAAGATGCTAAAGAAAATATACATCTTTATGCTTGTTGGACACCTATGCTTTATAGATATAGATTTTTCCCTACACAAAAAGATGCTGAAAATAAAACTAATGAATGGACAGAGCTTCTTCAGAAAAGATACTATGGAGATGATCCCCTTAGTCCACCTGATATTAGAGTAAAAAAGTTAAATAGTAAATATTATAAAACGGGTTATCATTGTGTAGGGTGGCAACATTGGATAAATCTTAAAAGCTATAAAGAAGATACTAGAAAAGTTCCTAGAATTGTAACACATTTATTTGAGGGAGATGGTGATAAAGAGTGTAATGCTGCTCAAAACTGTTATTCATGGCCTTTATATGAGTCTAATGAAGGTGGAATAATATTTGATTATGGCTATGATGATAGAGTAGATATTTTAAGTCCTTATGTTTCTGGGAAAAAGGTAGAACTTGTAAAATATTGTACTGTTGAAAATGGAGGAACATCAGTAGACCCTAGAGCAATTAGACCTGGATTTAGACTATTAGGATGGGCTAAGAAAAAGCCAGATAAAGAATATTATTTAATATCTGATAAAGAGATTCCTGATTATTTTAAGTATGATGATACATATTCAGCAAATATAGCATCAGGATCAAATATAAGGTTATATGCAATATGGAAAATAGAATCCACTCTTTATGTATATACTAACATGTCTAATTCTGGATATGGAGAGCAAAGTTGGAAATTAGTTACTCCATATGTTTTTGATAATGGGTTATGGAAACAATCTATAAGTATGGTTTGTTCATCTGGAACAGGTCCAGAGAAAAAGAAATATAATATTATAAAAAATGAACTTATAGAAACAAGTAAGGAAATTGTTTGTGATGATTTTGATCTTATGTCTGAGGGTGCAAGTATTTGGGTAAATATTTATTCTAATACTAAGGAAGAAAGACTACAGCCTGATTCTGAACCTTTTAAAGTTGGCACTGAAGTTAGTACAAATTATGAAGGTCAATATGGTGTAGTTTCTGTAGAATATGATGGATATAAAACACTTAGACTTCAACCTAGTAATTCAAATGAGTATTGGACAGTAGAACTTACATATACTATTCAATCAGAAAATCTTACTTGGAAGTTGTAAAATAATATAATGGATGAGAAGACTAACAGTTTATTAGAAAATTTATCAGAAGAAGAAAGAGCAGAAGTCCTAAAAATATTAGGAGAAATATCTAGTGGAGGTAATTCTAAATCTTATACAGAATTATTAAATAAAGATTATGATGAAATACCTGTAGATATAAGTATCTTTTTAAGAGACCCTAGATATTTAGGAAAAGGTCTTATAAATGATGATGGAAAGTTTACAGTATTTCCTTATTGGGAAGAAACATTAAAGAAAATATTTCCAGATCCTTTACAGCCAGCTCAATATCATACTCTTGCTTTAACAGGAGCTATTGGACTTGGTAAATCTTTTATGGCAGTTCTAGTAGGTTTATATGAACTATATAGAATGCTTTGCTTAAAAGATCCTTATCTTTATTACGGACTTCAGCCTATTGATAAAATTACATTTGCTTTAATGAATGTAACCTTAGATGCTTCAAAAGGAGTTGCTTGGGATAAAATGCAGCAACTTCTTCAAGTGTCACCTTGGTTTTTAGAGCATGGAACATTATCAGGTACTGTTTATAAAGAATGGTCACCTAATAAAAGAATTGAATTAATAGCAGGATCTCTTACAAGTCATATTATTGGACGTGCTGTATTTTGGGCATTTTTTGATGAAATTTCTTTCCAAAAGAATCAAGATGTAGAGACTCAGAAACAAAAAGCAAGAGCTTTAGTTAGTACAGCTGATGCTCGTATGCAATCGCGTTTTATGAAAGGTGATAAGAATCCTACTATTTTAGTTCTTGCTTCTTCAAAGAGAACAGAACAATCTTATATGGAAACTTTTATTCAGCAAAAGAAGCAGAATGAAAGTAAAACCACTTTAGTAATAGATGAACCTCAATGGGTCATTAGAGAAGATAAAAATAGTGATAAAAAATTTAAAGTAGCAGTTGGCAATAAATTTCTATCTTCAGAGGTTATTCCATTAAATGCTACTGAACAAGAAGTAAAATTCTATAGAGACAGAGGTTTTCAAATACTAGAAGTCCCTATAGGATATTATGAAAATTTTATTGACGATATAGATATAGCTTTAACTGATATTGCTGGTCTTTCTACTACAAGTTCAAGTAGATATATTTCAGGACCAAGAGTTGCAATAATAAAGGATGAGAACTTACAGAACCCATTTAATAACGAAATACTTGAGATTGGTAATGGCTTGGATGATTCCAATCAGTACTATGACTTTTTTGACATGTCAAAAGTTCCACAAGAATATTTAAATAAACCACTATATATTCATTTAGATATGTCTATTACTGGAGATAAGACCGGTATTGCTGGTACTTGGATAATCGGTAAAAAACCTCCAGTTGAAGGGCAGCCTCCATCAAAAGAATTATTTTATCAATTAGCTTTTGTAGTTTCAATTAAAGCTCCAAAAGGTCATCAAATAAGCTTTGAAAAAAATAGACAATTTATATATTGGTTAAGAGAACAAGGATTTAATATTAGAGGAGTTTCATTCGATACATATCAATCTGCAGATTTAAATCAGCAATTGATGGCTAAAGGTTTTGAAACTTCTGTAATATCTGTAGATAGAGTAACTGATAGAGTATGTTTACCTTATCAATATCTTAAGTCTACAATATATGAAGAAAGACTTAAATTATTTAATAATAAATTATTAACTGAAGAGCTTATAGGTCTTGAAAGAAATAATAATAATGGTAAAATAGACCATACTCCAAGTGGAATAAATTCAAAAGACTCTGCCGACGCTTTATGTGGAAGTATATGGAATGCTTCTCAACACGCAGAAGAATATGATTTTGAATTTGGTGATACTCTTGATGCATTTATAGATGCAACAGAAGATTCAGGTTTTGATCCAAATCAACAACAAGTAGTAGTAAGTTTTGAAGAAGAGCTAAAGAAAGCTACTCAAGCTTTTCATCAAGATGCTTTTTCACACATGGGAATAGGAAGACCTGTAAGTAATAATTATGATAATATGTTAATATATGATGGAATAATCATATGAGGTAACAAATGGCAGATAATTTATATACAAAAGACATGTATCAAGATGATTCTCCTAAGCTAGGATCTAAAATAAATCCTGTACCAATGCCTGAAACAAATATAGGTATTGATACTGATGATGCATTTTATGATTCTATTGTTCAAAGCGGAGAATCTGCTCAACTTGATATAACAAAAATAAATGCTTTTACACAAATTACAAATAATAGAGAAACATTATATGAGACATTAGATACTATGGCTCAAGATTCTACTGTATCAGCTGTTCTTGAAACTTATGCAGAAGATGCTACAGAAGCTAATGAACAAGGTGATATAGTTTGGGCAGAATCTAGTGATGATAAAATATTAAAGTATGTTTCATTTTTACTTGATAGTCTAAATGTAAATAAATATATTTATCAGTGGATCTATTCTCTTTGTAAATATGGTGATGTCTATCTTAAATTATTTAGAGAGTCTGATTTTGAAGATTCACTATTAGATAATGAGGATAAAGAATCAAAATTACTTACTGAAAAATTTGAGCAAGCACAAGAGCCATATAATGTATTAGCTGATAAAGAAAAATTAGACGAAGATGTAGTTATTAAATATTATAAGAAAAATGATAAGCTAGTTAATTATATAGAGATGATTCCAAATCCAGCAGAAATGTTTGAGCTTACAAAGTTTGGTAAATCTTATGCTTATATAAAAACAAATTCAGTACCAAGATTAAATACTGATAATATAAATATGTTTACTAATTATTATCTTTATAGATTAAAGAGAAATGATGTAAATATATATAATGCTGTAAGTTTTGTTCATGCTTGTCTACAAGATGATACTCCAAGATTCCCAGAGCAAGTTCAAATCTTTAATGATTATGATGCAGACGAGTCAAGTGTTTACACTTATTCAGTAAGAAGAGGTAAATCTGTATTATATGATTCATATAAAATTTGGAGAGAGAATATGCTTCTTGAGAATGCTCTTCTCTTAAATAGAATAAGTAAATCAGCTTTACTTAGAGTAATTGAAGTAGAAGTTGCTGATATGCCTAAAGATAAAGTAAGAGAAAGACTTCAAAGAATCAAACAACTTATAGAGCAAAAAGCTTCTATTGATACTGGTAATATGATGAGTGAATATGTAAATCCAGGAGCAATGGAAAATACAATTTATGTTCCTACTAAAAACGGTGTTGGTGCTATCAATACTCAACAAGTTGGTGGAGATGTAAATGTAAGAGATATTGCAGATATAGATTATTTCAAGAATAAATTATTTGCTGCTTGGAAGATTCCTAAACAATTCTTTGGTGAGACAGACGATTCAACAGGATTTAATGGTGGAACTTCATTAACAATTCTTTCATCTAGATATGCTAAGACAGTAAAAAGAATTCAAGCTACTATGATTCAAGCTCTTACAGATGCAATTAATATTTTATTAATTGATAGAGGTCTTGATTCTTATGTAAATAAGTTCTCACTTCATATGCAAGAGCCAGTAACACAAGAAGAGCTTGATAAGAGAGATGCGCTTTCATCTGAAATTGCTCTTGCAGGTGATGTTATGAACATGCTAGATGGAATTGAAGATCCTATACTTAAGCTTAAAATTACTAAATCTTTAATTTCAAATATTATTTCAAATCAAGAAGTTATTGGATTTATTCAAGAACAAATAGAAGCTCTTGAAGAAGCTGCTGAAGAAGAAGCTAAAGCTGATTTAGATAGTGGAAGTAATGACATCGATTTAGATATATCAGGAGATATAGATTTTGGTGGTGACGACTTTGCTAGTGATTTTGAAAGTGGATTAGATTCTGGAACAGACTTTACTGATGACTTTGGGACAGAAGATTTAGGTGGAGATATTGGTGGAGAAGAGCTTCCATCTCCTTCTGATTTAGGTGGTGGAATAGATTTTACAGAGATGTAGTAAGGATTAAAAATGATAGATGAAATATATGAAGCTTTAAGAGTAGATGAGTCTGTAACTATAGATAGTTCTATCCCTAAAGAAGTAGAAAAATTTATGTCTATGCCATCTACGGCTGAGGCAAAAGATATTTATAAATCTATAGAAGAAGCAGCAAGTAAACTTAAATCAGAATTAAATCTTATAACTAGAATTGAAGATGATTGGCAATATGTAGATGATATTCATATGTTTAAAAAGAATTTCTATAATAAATATATAGATTTTGCTAAGAAGTGTCAAGAATTATCAGGTCTAGGTGGTATATCTGGTTATGGTGGACTAAATGATGCTATAAAAATTAAAATTAAAAATATAGCTAGATGGGTAGATTATAATTTTCCTTATGGCTGGAAAAGATAAATAAGTAAAATATATTTTAAGAATTTTAATAAAAATATAAGGAGATATAAATGGCAGCAGTTCCTGGTACTGTAGTGACTTTTACAGATGGAGATAATAAGACATGGGCAGCTACTGTAATAAATACTTTTACTAATGATGATAATGAAGATATGGTAACATTATCAGTATATGGTAAGGGCGATACAGTAGTTATGAAAGATTCTGAATTAGATTAAGAAAATAAAAAAATCATTTGGTTATACCAAGGAGAAAAATGAATGATAACTAAAATAGATTGTTTAAATTTATTATTTGAACTAAAAGACAAAGGCTACGAGGTAGATAAAGATATTAAATATCTTATGACTCATAATGAGCCTACTATTGATATTATAACTTCTATTAATAATTATATGGATCTAAATATCCATAAATTTTATGAAAAATTAAGAAAAAGTTATAATGATGGTAGAAGTAAATTATATATAAATATTGTAAAAGAAAATAGTCTTGAATCTAGAGAAATATTATGCACTCTTGCAAGTCTACAATTACAAATTTTATTATTCAATAAAGATTTAGATGATCCTATGTTCTTAAGACATGCAAGATTTAATGAAATTTGTGACTGCTTAAAAATTTATTATTCAAAAGGAGATATAATTCCTAGTCAAGAATTATTAAGTTTATTTAAAGCAGATCTAAAATTATTAGAGGAATAATATAAATGGTTTTAGACTTCTTAATGGAAGAAAAAGAAATAGATAATGTGATAACTATGTATCATGTATCTGACAAAAATTTTGATAAGTTTAAACCTAATGCTCAAGGTATTCATCTTACATCAAGCTTTGAAGATTTAGATGATATAGCAAAAGCTAAAAAGTTGAATCCTATTATAAAGTATAAGGTAAATATTGAAAATAATTTATCATCTCCAAAAGTTATCATAGATGCTGTATATTGGGATGCTGTTAATATTTCTAAACATATTCTCGCAGGAAATATAGAAATATCTAATCTTAGTAAACAAGATATGGCTATATTAAATATGTATAAAGATAAAAATATTGATACAGTTACCTATAAAAGTGATTATGTAGATTTGTTGAATGTTAAAAGAATATTCACTAATCATGGATATAATTGCATAATATATCCTAATAAAGTAGAAAATGGTAAGCCAGTTATGTTATTTGATGATAAATTAATAAAATATCCTAT
>Ga0265298_10009082_pt1 | contig 11878 bp, 16 predicted proteins | sample AusTroGonzalo_MG_3_FD_193486 | JGI IMG/M metagenome (GOLD analysis project Ga0265298, IMG submission 193486) | Bovine rumen microbial communities from tropical cattle in Woodstock, Queensland, Australia - Gonzalo_01 | ecosystem: Host-associated > Mammals > Digestive system > Stomach > Rumen ...
TCTTCTAATGAATTAGCTGTTAAAGAATTATCTGTGCTTGAGCCAGATGAAGGAACAATTGAACCATCATTGCTAATTTTCAAGAATTTATCAGCATTTTCGCTACCCAGGTTCGAGGATAAGAACTCGATAATAAAAAACACCCCACCTAAAGGTGAAGAACAAATGGGGTGAAAAGGCGAAAAATGAAAAAAACAAATACTGCATTAATTATACTCTCAGCAGCTTTTGAGTTTTTGTTCTCGGCAGTTATCCAGACTATTTGAGAAACAAAACTTGGCAAGGGTCTCAACATCTAAGTTAGTAGGTTTTAACATTCCATACGACCCTTATAACAAACACTATTCTATCACGTTTAATGTTTGCTGCAAGTTTAATGTTCTACTTCTTTTTCTTTTTTTAGTAATTGTAGTAGGAGGTGTTTTGTTAGTTTTTCATACTCTAATTTTGTTGCTATAGCTTGAGGTTTTGTTAGAGGGATTACATCAAGGAGTTCAGATTCTATTTTACCTTGTTCGTTGATAAAAAAGTCCTTAACCAACACATATTCTACTGTATTTTTGTATGTAAACCCAATTATGACACCTTCTTTTATTTCAAATTTAGGTTTTTTCTGTGTTAGATCTTCTTTTATGTAATATATTGTAGTTCCGATGTCATAAGGTTGTTTTAGATTATAGGAAGCAGTATATAAGACATCATTTTTACGTTTTTCTAGTCTTTGTTTTTTTCTTTTATTGATTTTTTCTTTTTTAGTGTCAGATTTTTGAAATTTTTTACGTTTTTTGTCTCTTACGTAGGTTTTTGATAGTACTTCTTCCTTATGAGCTAAAAATTCTTCTGGAGACATACATCCTTTTAAACTATTACACCTTACACAAGCAGGTTTTAGATTGCTTTCCTCTGTTTTTCCACCCAAAGCTCTAGGTACCCAGTGATCTGCATTATATTTATCGCCAGGCTTTAGTTGTTTACCACACAAAAAACAAAACAATTCGCCTTCTTTACACTGTATTGCCCATCTGCGTTTGATATCTCGCATTATTTCTTGTTCTTTTCTACTCATATCATCTAAACTCCTAAAAAACAAGATTAGTTGCATATTAGAACAAGAAAAAAGCCTTAGAAATCATATCTAAAGCTTTGTTTTTACTTTATTGAGCAGAAATAGCCCCTAGCGGGCAGAGTTGTGCACATGTTGCACAATTAATACACTTAGAAGTATCAATTTTAGCTTTTCCGTTTTCCATAGATATTGCATCCATTGGACAACCACACATTTGACAAGTACCACAACCAACACATTTACCCTGATCAACTTTCATTTTTATTCCTTTTTGTTTCAAACCATAAGTAAGAACTGTTTTTGAGAAAATATGGCACACCTGTGAGGATTCTAATCAAATAAAAGATTGTTTGTAGTGGTTTTTATATCATCCAAGTTTGTGCCAAGATCTTTATATCTTTTATTGTTTGAATATATTATTTTTAGTTTAAAACTATTGTTTTTCATAGCGCTTGTCATTTTATGAAGATTTTTTTTATCAATCCAACCTTTATACTCTACATATAAATCATAATCTTCAATATAAAAATCTGGATAAAAGTTTCTATTTTTACCATTTAGATCAATATAAAAAAATCCTGTCCAATTTCTATGCCATTTTAAATTCAACCTATCTAAATATTGCGCAACTATTACTTCTTCTTGATTTAACACCATTTTTTCATTTAGCCTATTTATATAAGTAATATACTTTTTTATTTTACCACCTTTCTCTCTTACCCCGCCCATTTTTGATGAATCTTTACATTTCCAAGTTTTTCCTTTTGTTAATCCTTCTTTATTTGAACACTCAACAGAACAATATTTTCTTTGTTTGGAGCTAATTATTTCTTTTCCACAATGTTTACAAAAATAAATTTTTTTAACTCCAACACCTTTTTGAGACAATGTTTGCATAAGTTTAGAAATTTTTACTTCTCTGTTTTTATTTGCAGAAAAACTATGACTACAAAATTTTGAACAAAATCTTTTTGAACAAAATGGGTATGTATTCTTCCAACAATATTCTTTTTCGCATTTTTCACAAACCCTTATTTGATTAAGTTTTTCTTCTTTTTTTATTTTTCCATTTTCTTTCAGTTTATTACTGATTTTTTCATAACTTGATTTTTGTTTTTTTTGAATTTCATTGTATCTATCTTCACCAAGATACTCTTTGCAACTTTTTTTATGTGCATTTATAGATTGTGATGAATTAAATATTTTTCCACAAACACATATATATTCCACAACAGTTCTCCTATATATAGATAGAACTGTTATTTGTGGCAAAACAAACACAAAACGAACTAAATGTAAAGAATTTGATTGGCAAGGATCAGGGGAGTCGAACCCTCAGCGCCGGATGGACTGTATAAAGCAAAGGTTTTGGAGACCTTCGTCATCTTCTGATCCTTATTGGACGCCAGGGTGGGAGTCAAACCCACTTATACAGATTTGCAGTCTGCTATCTAATCGTCCGATACCCTGGCGATTGGTGGTTAGTTCTCGATTTGAACGAGATCCTTTGGTTTTTCAGACCAATGTGCACACCAAGCAACACCTACTAACCTAAAACTGGTCTAGGTGACAGGAATCGAACCTGCGATTGGCTTTGTTTTATGCCTACCTCCTCATCCCAAGTGAGGCGCTCTACCAGTCTGAGCTACACCTAGATAAAATGGGGTAACTAATCAGAATCGAACTGACACACTCGGACCCACAAACCGATGCCCTACCATTAGGCGATAGTTACCATAAAAAGAGTCCCCCAGTTTTTTATTTCTGGAGGACTGAATCTCATTGTTTAAAAATGAATATGATTAGCAGTTGCCTCCGTGAGATCCTGGGAAACAATGCCAAAAATTATTATTCATTTTCATCATGCTGTTATTATAGAACTGTTTAATTATAAAGTCAAGTGTTTATTTTATCTTCTTAGTCCTTGATTTCTATCATAATAAAGTCCTATAAGTTTTATTCTTGCGTGTACTCTATCTATTTCTGCTTTTGTTTGTTCTAGAGTCTCACCAACGCATGTAATAAGTTGATGGATATTAGGGTTTACAGAATTAGCATTATAAATTGTTTGTTTTGCGGGTGTTGTAATTTTGTATATATAATAGTCTCTATAGGTTTCAACTAGATCTTTTGTAGTACCGTTCTTGAATATCATTATCGTTGCCTACCTTTACTAATTATTTCTTGTTTTGCTTTTTCTACTGGACTTAGATATTTTTTATAAGCACCATAACTAAGCATTAAAATAGAAGCAGCTAAAGACACATATAGAATGAATTTAGCTGCAGATGTTCTTCTAAGGTTTTTTGCTTCTGCTTTTAATTTTTTTACATTAGCCATAAAGGATTGATAAGTTACTATATTTCCTGCACCATCATAAACTGCACCTGGAATATAATCTTCTAACATGACGGTGGAATTTTCTTGAGGTGTTTCTTCTGTTTCTTCCTCTTCAGTATTTATTTGTTTCATTGGTTCAACTTCAGGTTCTTCATCATAAACTCTAAAGCCGATTCTCCTTTTTTGTGGTTTATCGCCTGGCATTGATTTACTCCACGTTAGGCTATTACACACACATATTAGAAAAAAGCCCCAATACCATTCGTAGATATTAGGGCTTTTGATTTTTGTTTAGTTACCACAACCTGGGCATCCTGAACAATCTCCATCACATCTCATAATCATTTTATTTACCTTTTTTGTTTTTCATTTGTAATTTTCTTTCTTCTTCTAAAAAGGCTTGACAAACTTGATGACGTCTTCCTTTTTCGATAGTATTAAATAAGATTTTTTCGCACTTTCTCATTTTTAGTTATACTCCTTTAGTTTTTTCATTATTATCGAACTGTATTTTTAGCTGTTTCTTTTGTTCTTCAGCATATTTCTTTTCTAGTCTTTTTTGTTGTAATTGTTCATATAAATCATCAAATACAACTGGGATCTTTTGATGTAATAATTCTAAGGTTTGGTCCATTAATTCTACTATAGATGGTCTTGCGTGTCCTGTTTTAGCTATTGAAGATCTAAGAGAAAGGATATGTCGCCACTCCACTAGATTTGTTATAATGTTTGCTTCAGCTTTGGTGGATTGAGGAAGCAGTAGTGATAATTGATCTGGTTTTGCCCCCATCTTTGCCATTTCCATATAACTTTCTTCAATCATCTGCATACACTTTACCCATTTAGCATATTCAGCAGAGTCTTTGGGAAATTCAACTGGATCTAGGAATTTCAACTCAGCACCAAATTTACCTTTAGAATAATTTGCCCATCTAGTACTTTCCACGGCCCATGTTGATAATCTATGTGTTCTTAAATCTTTATATCCTGCAATGTTTGTTATATATCTCATTCCAATAGTTCCACCAAATTCTAACATACTAAGATGGCCAGATTGGATAAGACTTTTTACTATTCTTTTTGCACTTTCTACATCATCTGTTACTTTATGGGATTGATAACAGGTCTTTGCAGCATCTTGTATTTTTAGTAGGATTTGATCACCATTTATTTCTTGTAGAGGTATAACTTGTGGTTTGACTATTTGCATTATAACTTTCCTTTTTATTGACTTATTATAGAACTATTAAATTTCCTTGCATTAAAAACAAAAACAAGATAAAATATAAGTCATGAAACACATAAACTTCTATATTAAATACTACAAATACTACTATGATATGGAAATAGCTTATACGCCTGATTGGATTTTTGACAGTAAGAGGCAAGAAAGGCTAAGATTCAACTATAACAATCCAGAAGTCTTCCATAACGATAAAGATAAAGAATATAACCATGTGTGTTTGATGAGTAAGGAAGGCAAGAAGTATTATAAAAAGATGAGTATGATGTCTAACAAAGAAAAAAGACAGTTTGTTGCAGATTTCTTATCAGGTGAGTAAATAAAAACAGTTCTAAATACTATGCTAAAGAAAACAAGAAAAAAGAATATTACATACAGACCCCTAAAGCTAACTAAAAAGCGTAAAATATCACCAACTGTTAGAAGATTTAAGCCTGGATTGATGACACTACACGGAAAAGGTTTGAAGGTAGGTACAAGTCAAGCAGAAGAAGATTGGTTGAACAAGTTGGGTGTAATAAAGCGTCAAGTTGTATTTAGAGGTTTCAACAATAAGATATACGTAATTGATGGTGTAGATCCTGTAAATAAAATAGCCTATGAGTTTTTGGGTTGTACTTGGCATGGACACTTTACACATATGGATCTCAAAGCCCTTAATACCATGACAAAAAAGACCTATGGACAAATGTATACTGAGACCAAAGCAAGATTCCAGTATTTATTTGATTTGGGTTGGAAGGTGTTTTTTGTATGGGAATGTGATTGGAAAAAAGGTTTAATTGGAAGATATTATACTGGAATGAAGGATTGTCTATAAATGTCTAACCTTACTGATTTTTTAGATAGTATGATGTGTGTTTTGAATAATCCTGGAGAGAAAGATATGACTGGGGTTGGTGCAAGATTCAGGATAGAAGATGGCATAGACAGTGTAGATGGTAAATCAATAAATAAAATAGACCAAACAATAACTGATGATATGACTCCAGAAGAAAAAAAGATTGCAAAGAGAGAATATTTAAGGAATTATATGAGGGAGTATAAAAAGACATATGTACAACCTGAGCATAATAAATCACATGAAACAAAAAAAAGAAGGAAATATAGAACAGCATTAATAACAAGTGCAAGGATAAGAAAAAATGCTGATAAACTTGGAATAGTAATAAAAAACAGTTACAAGATCAAAATAAACAAAGGAGAAACTGATGAAACTAAAGATCAAGTACGCAAATCAAGCAGCGGAAACAATATATAAAGAAAGAGAAAAACCACTGAACTGGAAAGATGGTGATTCTGGTATTGATGTAAGCTATGTAGATATTCAAGGCCGTAGATGTAAAATTCCTGCTGGTGGTACTGGTATGATAAAGACTGGAATTATGTGTCAGTTAGATGGTGCAGATTCAGACTTATGGGAAATTCAAGTTAGAGGAAGAAGCGGCAATAACTCAAAAGGAATACTAACACACATTGGAACAGTTGATTATGGATATACTGGAGAAATTGGTGTAGTGCTGACAAATTTAGGTAAGGATGATTTCAATATTGAGCCTGGAGATAGAATTGCACAGTTAGTAGTATGTCCAATAGCAAAACCTGAAATCGTAATGGCCAATGAACTAAAATCAACTGATAGAGGTGATAAAGGTTTTGGAAGCTCAGGTATAAAATAGTAAACATTAAACTTGTGAAAAACATTAAAAAGTGAAATAATAAAAATAAGCCAGGGTTGCTCCTTTTGTTACGTGTGCGTTCATTTACATTTCCCTGGCTTTTCTTATAAGGATAACATATGAGAACAATAAAAGAATGGGCAGAAAACGATCTAAAATGGCATAAAAGATTTCTCAACCTAGCAAAACACATATCTGGTTGGAGTAAAGATCCTTCTAGTAAAATTGGAGCAGTTATAGTTGATAATAATAGAAGAATTATATCAACAGGGTATAATGGTTTTGCTGTTGGCGTTGATGATAGTGAAGAAAGATTAGAAAATAGAGATATCAAATATAAAATAGTGTTACATGCAGAAGAAAACGCTATATTATTCTCTAAACAAAACCTAGCTGGATGTTCTTTGTATGTATCTGGACTTCCACCTTGTGCCCATTGTGCTTCTCTTATTATTCAAACTGGTATTTCAAAAGTATATGCATGGAAACAAAATATACCAGAAAGATGGCAAGAAAGCGTAGCACTAACTAAAAAGATATTTGAGGAAGCAGGTGTAACACTTACTTTCATAGAAGAAGATTTTGGAGAATGCTAGCTAAAAACTCCAAATAGAAATCACATATATAGGGCTGCCGTAGTGTGATTTTGAAATAGCGGTGGTGAGCGTTTTGTTGTTTTTAGCTCAACTACTCAAAAACAATGAAAACGAATCAAACATTAAACAAAAACTCCTTTAAAATGCAGTGGATCGTCTCATTTTTTGAGACGATTTGCTGTTTAAAATGAGACAATAAAAAACCCCAAGACAGAGAGGAGGGGTCTTGGGGTAATGCTTGCAAAAGGAAAAACTTATGCAGCGATCTTTGAGTAACGTTTCATTACAGATTCGTAACGAACCATTTTCTTTGGTTCACGGCTAGCTAACAAACCTTCACGTAAAATGTTGTTCAATTTGTTGCTTGCTTTCAATGTGTTTTCCAAACGAACTACGTTCTTGTTACCACGTTCAATTTCAGCATTCAATTCAGCTTCCATTGATTCACCAATTTTGACAATTGATTCAATCAAAGCTTCTACTTTCTTTGTGCTGTATTCTACATATTGAGTTTTTTGAGCTTCCAAAGCAGCTTTGCAAACGTCTTGAATGTTTTTCATTTCAACTTTCAATTTTTCGTTCTTTTCTACAGCTTCTTTTAGTTGAGAAACCAATTCGCTTTGAACTTCTTTGTTTTCTTCATATGTACGATCTGTTACGTTGATAACATCTTGCATAGCGTTATCTTCTTTTTTCTTTTCTGTTTCAACAGTGGTATCTGTTAATTCTTTTTCACCACCATTCTTTGAAACACCATCTTCATCAGCTGGAACAACTGGATCTACAGCTGCTGCAACTTCTTTTGCAACTTCTGCTGCATCGCCTGCTTTGTTGTCTGCTGCATGTTCTACGCCTGCTGCTGGTGCAACGTTATTTACTTCTTTGCCTTCGATGTTTGCAACTGTGAAATTATCTTTTGCAGATGCATCTGCAGCTTCTTTTTTATCACGAATTTTTTGAATCAATTCTTGTTTTGTCATTTTGGTAATCCTTTATATTCTAGAATATTATCTTGTTAACGGTGATAAATCACCTTCTAAAAAATAGAACTGTTTAATCTTATATTATTAGCACTTATTTGTATAGATTAGGCTTCTACAACTTCTTGATCTAATGAATCTTCACCATTTACATCAGAAGTATCAGCCATACCAGAAGTGCCTTCTAACCCTCCCATATCATCTGAAGACATATCAACAGTAGCATCCATATCCATATCTTCTTCACCATCTTCTTTGACCTCTTCTTTATCTTTTTCTTCAATGTCAACTATGGTAGCATTTTTGATTGGTAGGCCTGTTTGTTCGCATGCTTTTTTATATATATATTCTTCAGCATTGTCTTCTGGAACATCTATACCATTTAACTCTACTTCAATTGTTTCTGGTAAGTGGTTTTCTAATAAGTTTTCAATTTCTTCTGGGTCACCTTCGAAGTCTGAATTTTCATCTATATCATAAACAATATCACCTAATGTAACTTTGATATCTTTTACTTCTTCATCTACTGGTTCTTGTTGAAAACTATCTGATGCTGGATCTTCTTGGCTGTATAGTTTTTCATCCATACTAGCTTCGTTTTTTTTACCAAAGATTTCTTCATCAGTTATACCCATTTGAACAGGAACAACATTAGATCTCAACCCATTTTCATATTCATATTCTTCACAACCATTTTCTTGTTGGAATTTCTTAGCTTCTTCTTCTGTTTCAAATACTTTAGCCATGTTTTCATCAGCAGTAATATCAAGTGCTTCACCATCTGATACATACCAATCTGCATAATCACCAGCTTCAATCTTCAACATCCAATAAGAGCTAGATTCATCATACATAACATCAGCTGTCAATTCACCATTTTCTAATCCAGCTTTTGCAACTCTGGCTTCTTCTGGTGTGCGGAATTCTTTTTCTACTTCATTACCATCCACATCAATTGTCAAAGTTTCATCGTTTTGTTCGATTGTTCCATCTGTAGTGGCTTCTTCAACTTCATCTCCTAATTTCTTAGCATAAATCATATCTAAGTTAGGATAAACACCTTCGCCTTCACCACCTAAGATCTTTTGGCTCTTATATTCGTTTGCTTCTGCTTCTGAGTTGAATATAGTAGCTGATTTTTCATCATCAGTTACATCCCAACATTCAGGATCATCGTCACTCAAATCTTTTATGTAAGCAATTGTACCATCTTCGCAATCAACAGCCAATACAAACTTTTCTTCTTCTTTCAAAACTGCTTCTTCAACTGATTCTTCTTCGTCTTTTACTTCTGACCAAGGGAATATATATGAACCATCAACTTTTAGTGGTATTCTTGGACCAGTTTCAGAATTTGCAATCAGATAAACACAATCATCGGTAACTTCATCAACATAATATACAGATCTTGGGTCTAACAATTGAGTTTTGATCCACATACCTTGAGTCAATTCCGCTTCTTTGATTGCTTCTGGTTCTTGCTTTTTAGAATCCATCAAATCTGTTTCATAACCAAAATCTTCATTAATCTTATTGGCCACTAACAATACTTGATCATATAAATCATCTTCTGGATTATATGGGACTTGACCTTCTACATCATATTCGCCAACTAAACCATTTTGATTGCAATGACCATAAACCAAATTTGAACCATCATAAGAAGGAAAGATAGCAAAAGGACCAACGGAAGTCATAACAATTTGTTTCTTACCATCTAATTCTTTTTGCCATCTACGATATAATTTTGCACCAGCACTCTCTTCATTAAACAAATAATCTTCTTCTTTCAATGTATCAGAAGCACCACCTTGCATAACACTATCTTTCACATCATCTTCATCAACTTTTTCAATTGTGATAGATGTTACGTTGATGTTGTCTGGATTTGTGAAAGCTCTACCTGCAATTTCTAAGGCTGTTTTCAAATCACTTGTATCATCACTTGTTTCTACTTCTACTTCACCAACTGTTTTATTTACACCTGTTTTTGGATCTACTTCTTGGTCCATTTTGGTGTTCATGTTTGTAATTGTACCATATTGTAGTGATGTAGCTGCCTTATCTTGAAAATCCATAGCTTGTTTCAAATCATGAGTAGTATTAGAAGCATATGTAGAAACTGTGAATTTTGTAGCTTCATTCAGTGCGTTTTCTTCTACTGATTCAATTTTAGCTTCATAGATTGGCATATTTGTAAAGGTACCAGATGAAGGATTAGAAACAATATCAAAACCTAAAAATTCATAATTAACAACTTGGTCACCATCCATATCACCTAAGCCACGAATTGATGTACCTAAACTGCAACCTGATAACAATAAAGCCTGTAAATTCTTACCTTCAGATGTGTTCAAAACTTCAATATCGCAGAATAACACATCATAAGTACCTTGTTCACCTTCTACTTCAAGTTTTACATTCTTTTTAATATATGCACCAATAATAACAAATGCCGCATGTGAAGGACTTACAAATGATCCTTCTGGGTGTTCATCACAACTGCACAATAATTGTTTTGTTTCAATTTGTGGTCTCGCTGCCTCAATTGCTTTTTGAATTTCTGCAGTACTATAAATACGACCATTTTGATTTGTGCGGTTTAGAATGGTACCTGGAATGTTTTTTACAATAAGAGTATTATTCTTACCTTGTTTTACTTGAATTGATTCTTTTAGCTCGTCAGTAACCACCAAGCGAGTCAAAAAAGGTGAATTTTCTATAAATAAAGTTTTACTCATTGAATTAGGCCTTATTTTTTATAAATTTGTTATAACATTATATAGAACTTCATTGATAGAATGTTTTTTGCTTCAATTCCCTTATTTTTTCTTCTAATTTTTCTTCAATATTCTCATTATATCGAATTTCCAAAAGCTCAATATTATTATTTTTACAATATTCTTTTTTAATTTGATCTCTTATTTTTTGTTTTTCAAAATGCTTTTTCCCATCGTTATAATTTTTATAAAATGTTGTAAAAAAGTATGGTTCGAAATGTTGCTGGCCTTGAAACTCTATACAAAGATTATAATCCGGCAAATAAAAATCAAATGGTAATGGTTTTTTATCTCTGCAATTTTGAAAACGTTTTTGAGCAATGAAAAATATATTTTTATTTCTTAGAAAATTATCTATAATTTTTTCTCCATTTGATTTGGAACAATTTGGACAACCTTGCCCTTTTAAATGTTTATATGGTGTTTGCATAAATGATTTTTTACATTTGTTGCAAATTATTTCAACCTTTTTTCTGTTTTCTTTATATATAACTTTTGAATAATTATAATTTTCACCATGTATTTTTATAGCTTTTTGTATAAATTTTTTTGTAGTTAAAAATAAACCTTTTATTCTTTTATTTTCTCCACATATTGGACAGCCATGTCCTCTCATATGTTCTCTTGGCTCTTGAACAAAATATTTATTACATTTATTACAAAAAATTCTTACTTTAGTGTGATTATTTTTATATAAAACATCATGATAATCATATTTATTACCATGAATCAATATTGATTTTTCTATAAATTCTTTTCCGGTTAGTGATTTTGACATATTAAATATATTATAACAACCAAGTATATAAAAATCAATAAAATATATTAATCTTCAGGACAAGAATCATTTCCGTTGGTGTCATAACCTTTTGCTTTTTTATCAAAATAATTATCTGAATCATATTGTAATGGATCAGGGTCTTTATATTGACGATATTGCATTTCTGGATGTTCATACCAACGATCAAATTCACGTAGGTTATAGAAGATGAACAAATTCAAACCAGCTTCTTTTGCTACTTCCATTTTTTCCGGATCGGATTCCGTCCATTGATCTAAGCATCTCTGGTAAAATTCATTATCAGCTGCTTTTGATTTCAACCATTCAACATCAGCTTGACATTCTGGATCTTCTGGATCATACACACGTCTACCATGAGTCCAATGCTTCAAATATTCGATAAACATATCTTC
>Ga0265298_10009084_pt1 | contig 11877 bp, 9 predicted proteins | sample AusTroGonzalo_MG_3_FD_193486 | JGI IMG/M metagenome (GOLD analysis project Ga0265298, IMG submission 193486) | Bovine rumen microbial communities from tropical cattle in Woodstock, Queensland, Australia - Gonzalo_01 | ecosystem: Host-associated > Mammals > Digestive system > Stomach > Rumen ...
CGCCGACCAGATACGTCCGCTTCAGGTCGATAGGCTCATACTGGCCGGTCGCCCCATTCAGCACCTTGACGTCGCTGACACGGCGCGGACCATCGTCAAACCTGACGAATGCCTTGTTCACATCGAACACAACCGGGCTTTCGATGGACGGATCGAAGGTGAACGTCAGGCCTGAAACATGCGGGAAACCGCCGAAATCAGTCGGGTAGTAGGAGACCCCGAATTCCAGCATGTCAAGGATTTCCTGCCCCGTCAGCTGGGCAATGCTGGTGGTATTGCCGAACGGGAACACATTGAAGATGTCGTCGTAACGCACGTTGCCAGCGGGAAGGTTGGCACGGATTGAACCGCCGCCGCAGATACCGATGTCGGTACTCAGGATCAAGCGGAAAGCGTCAGCGCAGAAATCGCCCAGCGAAGTCTCCTCGCTGCGCACCACCCAGTCGCCGTCCGTATCCTTGGCCGGCAGCAATACCTCGCTGCTGCCGATCTTGCGGGCGCCCAGCGCTGCATACTCGTGCTTCAGGCTGTCCGTAACCGCCTTGACACGCGGATCCTCCTTGGCATAGCCCTGTGTCGGTACCATCTGCAAGGAAATCTTGCCGTTGGGCGAGATCGTCATCACGCCCAGGTTGTCGAAATGCGCACCCGTCTGGGAATAGAGCACGGTCTTGCCGTCCTTGGCGGTGAGCTTGCGTTCGGGAACGAGATTGTGGGAATGACCGTCCAGGATGACGTCGATCCCCTGGGTCTGGCGGGCCAGTTCCTGTGAATTGATGGGGTCGGTCTCCACATCGTCCCCCAGATGGGTGATGGCCACTACGTAGTCCGCACCCTGGTTGCGGGCATCGTTCACATAGTTCTGGAACATGTCGTAAAAGGTCTCTGCGCAGAGCGAGTAGACATAGTTGCCTTTATCGTCCTGGAAGTAGGCCGGTGTGGAGGAATTGAAACTGTAGGGCGTTGCGGCGCCGATGAAGGCCACCTTCGTGCCGCCATAATCCACGATTTCGTAAGGCTTGAACATCCGCTTGCCCGCCTTCAGGTCAATGAGGTTGCAGCAGAGTTCGGAGGCCGTCAGTTCGCTGCTCAATTCCATGAGGCGCGGAATGGCGTAGTCGAATTCATGGTTGCCCAGGGTGACGAAGTCGTAGCCCACGGCATTCATGATGGTCACGATGTAACCGCCCTTCGAAGCGGCACCCATGCTGCCACCCTGCACGAAGTCGCCCGCGGAGACGAGCGTCACATACGGGGTTTCGGCCATCTTATCGGCCTTCAACGCAGCCATTTTGGCGTAACCGTCCACAGAGCAGTGGACATCGTTGTCGTAGAGGATGACGATATCATTGCTGGCCTGGGAGCTCCCGGCCGGTGTAGTCTTGTAACTACAAGCAATGGCCGCGAAGGCGGCCATTGCAATCATGAAAAAACGTTTCACGACAAATCTTACTTCTTAGCGGTGTAAGCCAGCATGTCGAGCAGCTTGTTGGAATAACCCCACTCGTTGTCGTACCAGGAGATCACCTTCACGAAGGTGTCGGTGAGGTAGACACCGGCGTTGGCGTCGAAGATGGAAGTGCGGGCGTCGCCGAGGAAATCGCTCGAGACGACAGCGTCTTCCGTGTAACCCAGGATGCCTTTGAGTTCACCTTCAGCAGCCTCTTTCATGGCTTTGCAGATGTCTTCCTTCGTGGCGGGTTTGGCGAGGTTGACGGTCAGGTCGACCACGGAAACGTCGAGGGTAGGAACACGCATCGAGATGCCGGTGAGCTTGCCGTTGAGTTCCGGAATCACCTTGCCCACAGCCTTGGCAGCACCCGTGGAGGACGGGATGATGTTGCCGGAAGCGGCACGGCCGCCGCGCCAGTCCTTAGCGGACGGACCGTCGACGGTCTTCTGGGTAGCGGTGGTGGAGTGGACGGTCGTCATGAGGCCGTTGACCACACCGAACTTGTCGTTGAGCACCTTGGTGATCGGCGCAAGGCAGTTGGTGGTGCAGGAGGCGTTCGAGATGATGGCCTCGCCCTTGTATTTGTTCTGGTTCACACCGTAGACGAACATCGGGGTGTCGTCTTTCGAAGGAGCACTCATGATGACCTTCTTGGCACCGGCGGTGATGTGGGCCTGGGCTTTCTCCTTGGTGAGGAACAGACCGGTCGACTCGACCACGTATTCTGCGCCCACTTCGTTCCAGCGGAGGTTAGCAGGATCCTTTTCAGCAGTCACGCGGATGCAGTTGCCGTTGACCACGAGGTTGCCGTCTTTGATCTCGACAGTACCGTCGAACTGGCCGTGCATCGTGTCATACTTGAGCATGTAAGCCATGTACTCCACATCGATAAGGTCATTGATGCCGACGACGACGATGTCGTTTCTCTTCTGGGCGGCTCTGAAAACCAAACGGCCGATACGTCCGAAGCCGTTGATACCTACTTTAATTTTTTCCATTGTGCTAGTATTGATTAAGTTGATTCTTGCTTTTTTTCAGGCGTGCAAATGTAAGAATAATTTTTGTTATTATTCTTATCTTTGTAGGTTGAATAAAAAAATTGAACGCAGCGTGAACAAATCGAACCCTCGGAAAGAAATACTGGTCGTTAACGACGACGGATTCAGGGCGAAAGGCATTCAGGTACTGGCTCAGATGCTGCGGGAATTCGGCAATGTGACGGTCGTGGCTCCCTACGAAGCCCAGTCCGGCAAGTCCGCTTCCCTTACGCTCGACCGGCCGCTGATGCTTGAGAAACCCGTCAATGAGCCTGCGACGGAAGAGCTGGGCTCACTGCGCGTGTATACGCTGACGGGCTCGCCGGTGGATTGCGCCAAACTGGGTATCAACGGCTTTAAGAAAGAAGGCCATATGCCGGACCTGCTGGTTTCGGGCATCAACCACGGCTCGAACGCCTCCGCCGCTTCGATCTACAGCGGAACGCTGGGCGCCACGACGGAGGGGACCCTCTACGGCATTCCCTCCATCGGTTTCTCGATCAATACCCACGACGAGGATCCCGACTTCACGGCGGTGCTTTTCTATGGACGCCGTTTTGTCAGCCGGGTGCTGGAAGACGGCCTGCGCCAGGGTGTCTATCTGAACATCAATTTCCCCAATCTTCCGCTGGAGCAGATTCGTGGCATCCGGGCGGCCCGGCAGGGCAGGGGTCGGTGGATCAATGAGTTTGACCATCGCGTGACCCAGCGCGGCAAGCATTATTTCTGGATGGTGGGCGAGTTTGAGGACGAAGAGCCTGTGGGCGATCCCGACGCCGACCACCATGTGCTCGATGCCGGTTTCATCTCGGTCGTACCGCACCGGATCGATACCACCGACTACGAGGAGGTGGAACGCCTGCGTGAACTCTGGAATTTTGACAACGCGTTGGAAAACAACTAACAGGCAAAATGAAATATTACATCATAGCCGGTGAAGCCTCGGGCGACCTGCACGCCGCGCATCTCATGCGCGCCCTCTATGCGCAGGATCCCGCGTGCGACGTCCGCTTCTGGGGCGGCGACGCCATGGCGGCGGTGGGTGGCACACAGGTGCGCCACTACCGCGAGACGGCTGTGATGGGTGCTGTCGAAGTGTTGAAGAAGGCCCGGCCGATCCTGCAGCGCCTCTCGTTCTGCCAGCGCGACCTGCTCGCCTGGCAACCCGATGTGGTGATCCTGGTCGACTATCCCAGCTTCAACCTGAAAATCGCACGTTTCGCACACCGGCACGGTCTCCGCGTGGCCTGGTACATCGCCCCGAAGGTGTGGGCCCACAAGGCCTGGCGTGTGAAGGCGCTCCGTCGCGATGTTGACGTGCTGTACAGCATCTTCCCCTTCGAACTGGCCTGGCTCCGGGAACATGGCCTGGAGCCCCGTTACTTCGGCAATCCGCTGGTCGAACAACTGGCCTCCACTTCTTTCCGCCCGGTGGGCGAGGGTCCGGTGGTGGCGCTGCTGGCCGGCAGCCGGGAGTTGGAACTCGAATTCCTGCTGCCCCGTTTCGTGGCGCTGGAAAAGCTGATGGCGGCCGATCCGCGCATGGCGGACTTCCGGCTCGTCTTGGCGGGTGCCCCTTCGCTCACGGAGGCGCAGTACCGGCGCTACTTGCCGGCAGACTCGCGCATAGAACTGGTTTTCGGGCGTACCTATGACATACTTCATCAGGCCCGGGCGGCTCTGGTCTGCTCCGGAACCGCTTCCCTCGAGGCTGCGCTTTTGGAGACGCCGCAGGTGGTGTGCTACGGCTTCCACCCGCTGACCTTCGCGATTGCCCGCCTCACCGTCCATGTGAAATACATCAGCCTGGCCAACCTTGCGCTGGATCGGCTCGTTGTCCCCGAACTGATTCAGGCCGACGCCACGCCGCAGCGCATGTTTGAGGAGCTGGAACGGCTTTTGTGGGACGAAGCCAGCCGCAGCCGGATGGCGGCGGACTATGCGGAACTAAAACAAGTGCTCGGCGACGCGGATGCGTCGGCGGGCGTTGCAAAAGACATATATGAGACCTTTGCACGTATATAAGTATCAGGGTGCCGGCAATGATTTCGTCATCGTCGATAACCGTCGCGGAGAGGCGGATTTCCTCACCCCGCAGCTGATCAACCGCCTTTGCGACCGTCGCTTCGGCGTCGGCGCCGACGGCCTGATGACCTTGTGCCACAGCGATGTCGCCGATTTCGAGATGCACTACTACAACGCTGACGGTCCCGAAGGAACCATGTGTGGGAACGGAGGCCGCTGCCTGGTGGCATTCGCCGCCCTGATGGGGTTCCAACGCTTCGAATTCGAGGCCTGGGACGGCCATCATCGCGCCGACCTGCTGGCCTTTTCGCAGGACCGCTGCACGGTGCGACTGAAGATGATCGATGTGGACCAGGTGCAGAAGCTTGAGGACGGCTGGCTGCTGGAGACTGGGTCAACCCACTTCGTGCAATGGGTGAAGGGACTCGCTTCGTTCGACGTGGCCACGGAAGGAAAGCGGCTGCGCTGGGACAAACGTTTTCCGCGTGGCGCCAACGTGAATTTCGTGGAAGCGGAGCCCGAAGGACTCTTTGTCCGTACATATGAAAGGGGTGTGGAAGCTGAGACCTGGGCTTGCGGAACAGGCTCTACGGCGGCGGCCATCGCTTCGTGGCTTCGCGGTGTTCCCGGTTGCACGGTCAGCGACGAAAACGGGAAGCAGCGTGTCCGCTACGCCATTCGTACCCTGGGCGGAAACCTGGCCGTCGATTTCCTGGCTGAAAGCGACGGACGCTGCCACGATGTCTACCTGACTGGTCCGGCCACCAAAGTATTTGAAACCGATATCGATCCCGACCGTATATAGAACTGTCCGTATCATGAAGATATTGAAACCTAGAATCAGATTCAAACGAATGGGCGTCAAGCGCAAGGTGCTGCTGGGATGCATTATCCTGGCTGCCATCCTGTTCTTCTCCAGCCTGATCTCCGTCTACGAATTCACGCGGATGAACCGCTATGTGTCAGGCGTGATTGCCGACAACATCCGCAGCATCAACGCGGCCCGCAAACTGCTGTCCGTATCGGAACAGTACAATGTCAGCCTGATGAACAACCTGGTGCTGGCCAGCGAATCGTCCCGCCCGGATATCTCTGTATTCCAGGGCGAAGAGCTGGTGGCCTCGTTCGAGAACCTGAGCCACAGCTTCGTCACGCCTGACGAGCGGGCGGCCGCGGATTCGGTCTTATACGCGTATTCCGCCTACATGCAGGTGGTTTCCGAAGCGGAACAGATGTGGGAGCAGGACTATGCGGAGCGGCAGCACTGGTATTTCAACCGTCTTCAGCCCGTGTACCTGAAGTTCCGCGGCTACATGACACAGCTGACCTCCATCTGCCAGGACGCGCTGGTCGAGAACTCGCAGGACATTCGCGAAGGCACGTACCGCAGCCTGATGCCCGGCGTAGTGTCGGTGCTGGTGGGCCTGATCATGGTGCTGCTCTTCAATTACTATCTCAACTATTTCGTGATCAATCCGCTGCTCCGCGTGACGGCCGGCATCAAGGGATACCGCTACCATGGCCGGAGCTATGCTGTGAAACTCGACAACGACGATGAGCTGGAAGAGCTCAACGAAGCGGTCGGCGACATTGTGGAGCAGAATCAATCGTATAAACGGGAGCTGGAACGATGAACTGGGGCGTGATATCGCGGAATGTGGGCATCGCACTCATCTGTTGTGCGAGCTTCATGTTTCTGTCGGCACTGGTATCGGTGCTCGACGGCTTCGACTCGTCGTTCTCGCCATTGCTGCTCAGTGCCATCCTGACCATGATGGTCGGTATCTTCCCGCTCGTTTTTGTCCGTCGCCATAAAGACATCAATACCCAGGAAGGTTTGGCTATTCTGTTGATATCTTGGTTCTTGTGCTGCATCTTCTCCATGCTTCCTTTCGTGCTCTGGGGAGGGGAGTTCACGCTGGTGAATGCCTGGTTCGAGAGCGCTTCGGGCATCACGACCACGGGTGCGACCGTCCTGGAGGATATCGAGGCCTTGCCCAAGGGCCTGCTGTTCTGGCGCTCGTCTACTCACTACATCGGCGGCCTGGGCGTCGTGGTCTTCATCGTGATGATCCTGCCGTCCTTCGGTACGGTGCGCTTCAAGATGAGCAAGATGGGCGTGGACGACATCTCCAAGAACAACTACCAGTACAAGTCGAACAAGTTCGTCCGCGTGGTCGTGACCGTCTACGCTTGCATCACCATCTGCTCGTTCCTCAGCCTGCTCCTGGCCGGCATGCCGCTCTTCGACGCTGCCAACCATGCCCTGAGCGTGACGGCTACGGGCGGTTTCAGCACCAAAAACGCCTCGGTTGCGGCGTTTGATTCGCCGTTGATCGAGTGGGTCCTGATCTTCTTCATGATCGTGGCCAGCCTCCATTTCGGCCTGATCTACGCTTCCTTCGCGACGCGCAGCTTCAAGGTGCTGAAGAACCCCATCACGAAGTTCTACCTGTCCACGATTCTGGTCGTTTCCCTCCTGATAGCGACCAACCTGGTCACGAGCGGGACCATGCCCAACGTGGCGGAAGCCCTCCGGCACAGTTTCTTCACGGTGGTCTGCACCATCTCGACTTCGGGATTCGGTTCCACCGATACGAATGTATGGCCGACCTTTTCGATCATACTCCTGCTCTATGTGGCCCTCCAGTGCGGTTGCTCGGGTTCCACGACTTCGGGCTTGCGCTCCGACCGCGTCTACCTAACGCTCAAGGCCGCCTGGGCCCAGGTCGTCAAAATGGCGTATCCGACTGCCGTAGTGCAGGTCAAATCCGACGGGCAGGCTATCGACCGTGAAATGCTCTCCAGTGTTTCGCTCTACGTGCTGCTATACCTGATCCTTACGTTGATTATGGCCGTCGTCTATTCGGCTTTCGGCATCGATCTGCTGACCTCCGTGAGTGCTTCTGTGTCGATGATGAGCAATGTGGGGCCGTGCTTCGGCAGTTTCGGCTCGTCTATGAGCAGTTTCGCCGCGGCGCCGGAAGCCGTCAAGGTGCTGATGGGCTTCCAGATGATCATCGGCCGTCTCGGCATCTATTCCATCCTGTTGGTGTTCGTCCTCTATAGAAAGCGTGCCTGATGGGAGTTGCGCAGTTTTTCTCTGAGCGGCTTCGGTACCACCTGGGCTATCCACCGACGCCATGCCAGGAGCGTCTCTTCGACACGCTGGCGGAGTTTGCCATGCAGTACGAGACCTGCGATTTGCTGTTGGTGAGCGGCTATGCGGGTACCGGCAAGACATCTGCCATCGCGGCATTTGTCAAGACGCTCAAGGAACTGCAATACCGCTTTGTCCTGCTGGCGCCGACCGGCCGCGCGGCCAAGGTGCTGTCGGGTTTTACGGGCGAAAAGGCATCGACCATCCACCGGCATATCTACCGCCAGAAATCCATGCACGACGGTGTAGGGGAGTTCCAGCTCGATTTCAATAAGGCCAAGGATACCTTCTTCATCGTGGACGAGGCTTCACTCATTTCGGTCGACACGAGCCAGGGTGGCGGCGTGTTCGGTTCCGGCGACCTGCTCGACGATCTCGTGCGCTTTGTGCGCAGCGGCGTTGACGATAAACTTATCATCATCGGTGACCGTGGCCAACTGCCGCCTATCGGACTGGACCGCAGCCCTGCGCTGGATGAGACCTATCTGGGTCGCTATGGAAACTTAATGACGGCCCATCTTGATACGGTGGTGCGGCAGGCGGCTGATTCCGGCATCCTGACCAATGCCACCATCCTCCGTCGGCTCATCGAGGCGCAGCGGGTGGAAACACCCAGACTTCGGCTCGCGGGTTTCGACGACGTGGAGCGGATCGACGGCAGCCAGCTCATCGAGAAGATCGGCGATGCGGTGGGCCGCTACGGGCTCGATGACATCGTCGTGCTCTGCCGGTCCAACAAACGGGCGAACCGTTACAATGCAGGCATCCGTGCTTCGGTACTGTACCGTGAGGAACGGCTTTCCCGCGGTGACAAGCTGATGGTAGTCAAGAACTGCTACCAGTTTCTCGACGACGTGCCTGAGCTCGAATTCATCGCCAACGGCGACGTGGCGCGGCTGATGCGGCTGTCCCGCCATGAGGAGCGCTACGGTTTGCATTTCGCCGAGGCGGTGCTCTCGTTTCCCGACTACAACGACGTGGAGGTGACGGCGAAGGTGGTGCTCGACACCCTCGAATCGGAGCAGCCCTCGCTGGGCAGCGAGCAGCAGCGCGCGCTCTGGGAGGGGGTCAACGAGGACTACGCCGACGAGCGCAACGCCCGCAAGCGCTACCAGAAAGTGCGGGAGGATCCGTATTATAACGCCCTGCAGATCAAGTATGCCACGGCCATCACGGCACACAAGTCACAGGGCGGCCAGTGGTCCTGCGTGTTCATCGACAATCCTTTCTGGAAAGAGCTCACGCTGGACGACCTGAAATGGCTCTATACGGCAGTGACCCGCGGTGTGGAGAAAGTATTTTTTATTAACTTTAAGGATGATTTTTTTGAAAAGGAATAAGCTATGAGTATGTATTGGATCTTGTTCATCGGTGTGGCTGTGCTGAGTTATGTGGTGCAGTACTCTTTTCAGCGGAAATTCAAGAAGGCCTCCGAACTGCCTGTCCTGAGCGGAATGACCGGGCGGGAGGTGGCGCAGCAGATGCTGTCCGACCATGGCATCCACGATGTGAAGGTCATCAGCACCCGGGGGCAGCTGACCGACAACTATAATCCTACCAACCATACTGTGAACCTTAGCGAGGCGGTCTACAGCCAGAATCATGTCGCCGCTGCCGCCGTCGCGGCCCACGAATGCGGCCATGCTGTGCAGCACGCTACGGGCTATCTCCCCGTGAAGCTTCGTTCTGCGCTGGTGCCCGTCATCTCGGTCACCAACCAGGTTGTTCCCTTTGTCCTGCTGGGCGGCATGCTGCTCATCAATGTCTTCCCGCATTTGATCTGGGTGGGCATCGCCATGTTCGCTCTCTCGACGCTCTTTTCGTTCGTGACGCTGCCAGTCGAGATCAACGCCAGCCGCCGGGCCCTCGCCTGGATGAGCGAGAAGGGGATTGTGGATCCCTCGAATGAAAACGAGGCCCGCGAAGCCCTCCGGGCGGCGGCTTTCACCTATATAGCAGCAGCGCTCAGTTCGCTGGCTACGCTGCTCTATTATTTATCCATCGCATCTGGAAGAAGAAACTGATATGAAACGAATCTTTGTCATCGCACTGGCGCTGTCGCTGGCCATGCCGCTGGCCGGGCAGCAGGCCCTTCCGGGCAAACATTTTACTGATGAGGAACTGCTGGGCCGCATGCCCGAAGGGATCGTGAAGCCGACCCCTTTCGTGGCGGGGTTCACGGACGATGCCTTGCGCTACAGCGTGGGCCGCGACGGTTATTCCTATTCCATCAAGACGGGTGTTTCGACACCTGCAACGCTGCCGCCGCGGATGCGTCCGGCCAGTCGCGAAGAACTGGTGCCGGGCTGGGTCAACCCGACCTGGTCGCCCGACTCTACGAAGATTGCCTTCACGCTCAAGAACGACCTCTATTCGATTGACGTGTATTCGAAGCACGTCACCCGCCATACCTACGACGGCAGTGACCTGATTCTTAACGGCTACGCCTCCTGGGTATACTACGAGGAGATTTTTGGCCGTCCCTCGCAGTACAGGGCTTTCTGGTGGTCGCCCGATAGCAAGGTGATTGCCTATTACCGTTTCGACAATTCTCAGGTGCCGATGTTTCCGATTTATTCGGCCAAAGGCCAGCATGGCTCGCTCAACCAGACCCGCTATCCCAAGACGGGCGACCCGAACCCGGAAGTGAAGCTGGGTTTCGTGTCCGTGAACGGGGGAGAGACCGTCTGGGCAGACTTCGATTCGAAGGAGGACCAGTATTTCGGCACGCCCTTCTGGAGCGGTGACGGCACCAAACTCATGGTTAGCTGGATGGACCGTGCACAGGACAATTTCCGCCTCTATTCCGTCACACCGGCTACCGGCAGCAAGGTGATGGTCTACCAGGAGCATCAGGACAGCTGGATCGACTGGATGGATGGCATGCTCTTCTCGAAGGAGGGCATCTATATCGTGCGGGATTTCAGCGGCTGGCAGCAGATCTATTTCCTCTCATACGACGGGAAGAAGTTCGAGCAGCTCACCACCGGCGAGAACTGGGGTGTCAACTTGCTCAAGGTGGATAAGAAGCACCTCTATTTCACGGCCAAGCGCGAGGCGACCACCCGTGTGGATATCTACAGGGTTAACCTCAAGAGCAAGGCGCTGCAGCGCCTGTCTTATGGCCCGTACAGCTTCGCGGGTGTGCAGATCGCAGAGGACGGCAAGTACATTGCGGCACAGGCTTCCAACTATAGGACACCCACGCAACTGGTGCTCATCACGGTGCCGGCTTCCGGCGACGTTGATCCGTCCAAGCACGTGAAAGTGATTTACGATACGAAGGGCGAGAAGTTCAATGACTACGCCATCGCCTTGCCGGAATTGATCTTCGTCACGTCGCGCGACGGCCACCGTATTCCGGCTGCCGTAACCTGGCCGGTGGACTTTGATAAGAACAAGCGTTATCCTGTGAAAGTCAATATCTATGGTGGACCCGACAATCCGCAGGTTCGTGAGGGCTGGCGGGGGGTCAGCATGAGCAACCAGTGGTGGGCCAACCACGGCGTTATTCAGGTGACGCTCGACAACCGCGCCGGCGGCCACTTCGGCAAGAAAGGTTTGGAGGAGGTATATCGTCATCTGAATATCCTGGAAGTGCAGGATTTCTGCGACGGCATCGACTACTTCCGCCAGATGCCTTTCGTCAATGAAAACAAGATCGGCGTCGAGGGCTTCTCTTTTGGCGGCACCATGACCGCGCTCTGCGTGACCGAAGGAAACGAGCACTTCCAGTACGGCATTGCCGGCGGTGGTGTCTACGACTGGAGCCTCTACGATTCGCACTACACTGAGCGCTATATGGACCGTCCCCAGGACAATCCGGAAGGATACGCGAAGACCCGCGTCATGGGCCGTGTAGCCAACTACAAAGGGGATGCGACCAACATGCTGCGCATCACCCACGGCACGGGTGACGACAACGTCCACTTCCAGAACACCCTGCAGCTGATCGACCAGCTCCAGAAAGACCACAAGGATTTCGAGCTGATGATCTACCCCGACGGCATGCACGGTTACCGAGGCGATCAGGGCATGCACTCCTCGCTCCAGGACTATAAGTTCTGGTACAAGTATCTGCTTGAGCAGCCGCTTCCGGACTGTCTGTTTGAATTCTACAAGAAGAAGGAAAACGCTCCTTTCCCGCCGCGGCCGTAGACGTTCTTTTTGGCATGAACCTATTCCAACTCTTCAAGAACATC
>Ga0265298_10009085_pt1 | contig 11875 bp, 4 predicted proteins | sample AusTroGonzalo_MG_3_FD_193486 | JGI IMG/M metagenome (GOLD analysis project Ga0265298, IMG submission 193486) | Bovine rumen microbial communities from tropical cattle in Woodstock, Queensland, Australia - Gonzalo_01 | ecosystem: Host-associated > Mammals > Digestive system > Stomach > Rumen ...
CTTCTTCCCTGGGCGGTTTTGCTTCTCCAGCATTCACCGAACCGGGCGTGATGCCGTACTCAGCGCAAATCCCTTTGAATTCGACGGAGTTGCAGAAACCGTTGATAACTGCCGCCAGCGGGTTTCCACCGTTCAGCATGGACACCCAGTAGGCTTTGCCGGCTTCGTCCGATCCGCGGTCCAGCATGACCTGATACAGCACTTCCACCTGATCGCCGTAGCTGAGGTTCTTGCTCTTGAATTCATCGCTGTTGACGAAACCGTTGATGATCTCTGCCGCGGTGGCTTCGCCGGAGGCCAGCCTCTGCGCCCAGTAGTTCAGGCCGTCGGCATCCGGTTCACGGCCCAGGATCACCCGGTAATTCCGGGTTACGAATGCACGGATCTTGGTCAGATCTGCTGCCGGGGCAGGAGCCGGGGCGGGCGCGGGTGCCGCTGAACCGCCGCTGACGGAGCCGGGTTTGATCCCGTAGTATTCACAGACCTCCCTGAATTCATCCGATCCGCAGAATCCGTTGATAATGGCACCGTATCCGCTTCCGGCCTTCAGCTGCGAAACCCAGTAAGCTTCGCCGGCCTCATCCGGCGCGCGATACAGCATCGTGATATACAGGAGTTCCACTGCTTCCTCATAGCTGAGGTTCTTGTTCCGGAGTTCATCGCTGTTCATGAACTCATTGATAATCTCAGCCGCCGTTGCCTGGCCGGATTCCAGTTTGTCCGCCCAATGTTTCATACCGGCACTGTCCGGCTCGCGGTCAAGAATCGTCCAGTAACAGTTATTGACAAAAGATTCAATCCGGATTCTGGACGTTCTCGGACCGTAAAAATCATTCATGTCTTTCAGGCAGTCATTGAATCCGTTAAGGCTGATATTATTGGCCGTGATTGTTTCAGCCTGATATTTATTGCTCTGAATAAAAATGCTGACTTTTGTACTTTTGGTAAAAACATCCTGGAGTTTATCAAGATCTTCATAATCATAAAGAGCGATTGCGCCTTCATCATAGATCTCCCCGTTCGCCTCCACAACGCCACCGTCATATGTAAATCTGACAGTGCAGCCCTCTTCCGCATTGGAAAGCACCGACTGCCAGCTTTCATCCTTGTATGCGCTTATCGTAAGACCGAAAAAAACGGGAGTTCCGCTCTCCGGATAATAGTTGTAGAAAAAGAATCCGAAGATGCAGCTCTCGTTATTCGCATTCGCGGTCGTATAGGTGGCGGGAATATCGTCTGCGTTATAGATGTAGCAGTCATTCTGTTCACCGGTTTCATCGTCTTCCGTATAACTGATTGTCCAACTGCCGTGGGTTGTAGGGGAATATGCCAGGGCGGAATTGCAGAATAAAGTGATGATCATTGCCAGGGACAGTAAATCAGCTATTGTCTTTTTCATTTTGGGTCTCCTTTTCTCTCTTATGTCGGTTATCCTGGTTATTTCGTTTCGGTTTCAGGAAGAGTTTGACGCAATCATGGTATTCCTCCGTATATCTTCCCGGTCAACAAAAAAACCGCTGCCAAATGTGATGTTTCGTTATTTTTCTCTATTATATTTGTACTGTTGTCTTATGTCAACTTTGCCTCTGACCAATGAATAATGTGACAATTGATAAGGAGCAGCCCGCTCTGGAGCTGCTCCATATCCTTGTCTTGTTTTTCGATCGGGAAGCCGTATGATGCCTACCCGATCTTTTGTGTTACCGTAAGTTGATTCTTACTTCAGTCCGTTCACGACCGCCGCGAACTCCTCGGAGCTTGCGAAGCCGTTCAGGATGGTTTCAAGGGCAACGCCGCTGTCCAGCTGACCGGCCCAGTTCGCAAGGCCCTCTTCGTCTGCTTCACGGCCCAGGTAGACCCGATACAGAATCCGGACCAGGTCTTCGTTTCCGGGCATTCTGCCACGGAACTCTTCGGAGAGGATGATTTCTCCGGCAACATCCTTCGGAGTCGCTTCCCCGTTCAGGATCCGGCTGGTGTAGTAGTTCAGGCCTTCCTCGTCCGCTTCACGGCCCATAGCGTCGCGGTAGAAGCGGCTCACAAATGCCCGGATCTTCTCCTCGTTCGTGAATTCGGAGGCAGGAGCTACCGGTGCTTCGTTTGCTTCTGTTTCTGCTGCCGCGGCTTCTTCCTGAGCACGGATCGCATTTGCGTCCACACCGGCAGGCACGCCATAGGTTGCGCAGATCTGGACAAACTCTTTGTTTTCCGTCAGGGCGTTGAAGACTGCCGCTGCGGTTTCACCGTTCGCCAGCTTGTCGGTCCAGTATACCAGTCCGTCGGCATCTGCTTCACGGTCCAGGCACAGCCGGTACAGTACCCGCACAAAGGCGGTGCTGTCGGTCCACTTGCCCTGGAATTCCTGCGAGAAGGCGAAGGCACGGGCCACATCCTTGGCTGTCATCTGTCCAGACAGAATCTGGTTTGCATAGTAATCGGTTTCTTCAGCGCTCGGATCCCGGAGCAATGCGCTCTGGTAGCAGTGGGTTACGAAGGCCCTTGCCTGCTCCGTGCGCTCGTCCGCGGGAGCGGGTTCAGCTTCCTGTTCGGGTTCTGTTGCCTCGGCTTCAGGAATTTCCTGTTCTTCCGGTTCGGCATGAGTTCTGACAGAGGCCACTGCCACAGATCCGGGGGTAATGCCGTACTCGGCGCAGATTCCTTTGAACTCAACAGAGTTGCAGAATCCGTTGATAATCACGGCGAAGGGTTCGCCTGCATTCAGCTTTTCAAGCCAGTATCCCATGCCGGCTTCATCAGAACCGCGGCCCAGCATTGCCTGGTACAGCACCTCGACCGCTTCACGGTCACTGAGCTGCTTATCCATGAACTCTATGCTGTTCACGAACTCATCGATAATCGCTGCCGCCTGCAGTTCTCCGGTCGCCATCTTCCCTGTCCAGTAGTTCAGGCCTTCCTGATCCGGTTCACGGCCCAGGATGATCCGGTAGCACCGGGTGACGTAGGCCCGAAGCTTATCCATATCCACAACCGGGACTGCCTTCGGCGGTTTTAGTTCACCCACAGCCACCGAGCCGGGCGTGATTCCGTATTCTGTGCAAATTCCTTTGAATTCGATAGAGTTGCAGAAACCGTTGATAACTGCCGCCAGCGGGTTCCCGCCATTCAGTATGGACATCCAGTAAGCTTTACCATCTGCATCCGATCCGCGGTCCAGCATGACCTGGTACAGCACTTCCACCTGATCGCCGTAGCTGAGGTTCTTACCACGGAATTCAATGCTTTCCACAAAACCGTTGATGATCTCTGCCGCGGTGGCTTCGCCGGAGGCCAGCCTCTGCGCCCAGTAGTTCAGGCCGTCGGCGTCCGGTTCGCGACCCAGGATCACCCGGTAATTGCGGGTTACGAATGCGCGGATCTTGTTCATGTCCGCTGCGGGAGCAGGGGCCGGAGCTTGAGCTTGCCCGTTCGTATCCACAGACCCGGGTTTGATGCCGTATCCTGCGCAGATACCCGTAAACTCATCCGAATTGCAGAAACCGTTGATAATCGCACCAAAGGGATTCCCGGCCTGCAGCACGGACACCCAGTAAGCCTTGCCGCCCGCATCCGAAGCGCGGTCCAGCATGACCGTGTACAGCACTTCCACCGAGTCTTCGTAACTGAGGTGTTTGCTTTGGAACTCATTACTGTATACGAAACTATTGATGATCTCAGCCGCGGTCATTTCCCCGGACGCAAGCTTCTGTGTCCAGTAATCCAGACCTTCCTGTTCCGGCTCACGGCTCAGGATGATCCGGTAACAGCGTGTCACAAATTCTTTGATCAATTCGGTCGGGGTCTTACTCGCGTTCTTCTTCGCCTCAAGATCCTCCGTCATAATGAAGTCACTGAACCGGGTCAGTACGAACTGCGCGTACCACTTGTTGCCCGCCTGATACACGTACGGCGTGATTCGCTCAGGTTGATTCGTCGTCAGGTGGTAGTGCAGGATTACAAGGTAGGCGTGATTGATATTATCCGGGATCGGGATATCAATCAGCACTGGCACCTTCAGGTTGTCCGGATTCTCCACGTTCTGCAGTTCCATCGAGAAGCGAACTGCCACCGTGTTGTCATACTGCGCCGGCATCACATCATCCTGCTTCGCCTTGTCAATCACCAGTTTCGGTGTACCCGTCACGTTGTTCAGGCCGGCACCCACTGCAGACACGTTTGCCGCATTCACCGGTGAATCGTTTGTTGACACGACCTGCGTCTCGGCATTCGCCTGGATTTCCAGCTCGTGTATCTTTTCCGCCGTGTCCTCATCGCTGAGCATCGCGACCTTCAGGTCTTTCGTGTCGATTTTCTGCACCTGCTCGCGGATTTCGTTCGCGGTCTTGTTTTCCGTTTCCACATCTTCCAGCTTGTCGATCGTGGAATTGTCAGCCTCGTCCGCGCCGATATAGAACCCGTCACTCAGCTCGCCCCAGTCGCCGTGGTTGTAGGCCAGCACATTACTGGATTCCAGCCGGGCCTTCATGTAATAAGTCCCGGAGCCGTATTCCTGAAGCATCATGTCAGGAACATCGATATGGAACACGCCGTTGTCTTCATCGCGCCAGCCGCCACTGGTCCAGCCGCAGCTTTGCGGAGTATCGTCCGCTGTCTCGCCGAAATACCATTGGCCTTCAGCCCAGTAATCGTTCGTTTCCTGGGCGGGTGCTGTAATCAGCACTTCCTTATTCTCTTTGTCCCAGCGGATGCTGCTCACCATGCCCAGTTTCTTATTGGGCACCGTATAGGTGAACAGGTCGGATTTCGCCGTCACGCTGTCGAAATAGTTAATTCCGTCACCGTGTATCGTGACGGTGAAGTAGTACTTTCCGCTCTCGGGATTTTCCATGCACCTTAAAATATCAGTACCTGTGTCCCGGTAGTATTCCACGTCGTCCTTCGACAGGCCGGACGTGCTCCATCCGGTGCTCCAATTGTTCGTACCCTGGTCTTCCCTGTGCAGGCGTATGGACATGGTTCCCTGATGATTCTCCGGGAGCGTGAACCGGGCATACCCGTCCGCTGTCCAGTTCAGGTTCGTTGCCGGGGCCAGCCGGTTCAGGGTCGTAGTTGCCTTCTGGTCAAAGCGGAACATGATGTCTGATTCGGTGGTTTTGTAATCCGTATTGTCGTTGCCGTATCTGGTATTTGTGGCCACCTCCACGGTATAAACGCCGTACAGATCGGTTTCCTGCAGCACATACTCCGCCTGATAATACCCGGCCTGTCCCGCAACAGGTGTCGCGTCAATCTCCTTTGTATAGTTGATGTAGGTATTCACGCCTGTGCCGTAATTCACTTCGTATGCGTCAAAAAACTCCAGTCTGGCTCTTGCATATTGAAGTTCACCGTTCGTGGCGACCTTGAACTTGACGGTCACCTTGTTACCGTCCACCAGGGTCTTTCCGTTGCTGTCACTGGTGATTTCCTCAACCTTCGTGTAGTTTCCGGTTTGTGCTGCGGCAGACCCGCCGGCGGTTGCCCCCGTCAGTGTAAACGTATAAGCGCTGTTGCCCAGATTGTTTATCCGGTATTGGATGTCGTCTTCATCGTACACTTCAATATATCCGAGGTAGTAGTTTCCGTTGGTATCCGTTGCCTTCAGCGTGTAGGTGCAGGTAACGATTCCTGTGGCCGCGTCATAGTTCCAGTCACCGTCGCTGGTATTCCATCTGTTGTTCTGCTGATAATAATGCAGATACAGGTCGTAATCGCCTTTTCCGTAGAAACTGATATACGCCCGTTCGATATTCAGATTCTTCGGAAGATCGAAGGAAAGGTGCAACGTACTTCCGGGAGTAAGCTCCTTTCCGTTTTCCGTGAGGGTAATATTCTTGAAGATCTTGGTATAACTGTCGTTCTTCAGAACTACCGACCCGGGGAACAGCCGCTTCATCACACGCTTGGAGCTGGAGCTGTAGTTTGTGTAGAAGGAATACTTGTCCTGGATGTTCGCATACGCGATATAGTACTCTCCGGGGCGATCCTGGGTCGTAAAGGTATAGGTTCCCTCATAGCGTCCCGTTTGAGCGTTGAGGCTCATGCGCAGATTTCTGTATTCATTTCTGTTCCGGCCGATTTCCACGTTCACGTAATCAACGTCCGTGTCATAGGCCGTGGCCTTCACGCTGATATGAACCGTGTCGCCGGCCTTCAGCGTCTTTCCGTTTTCCTCGATTTTCAAATCGCTCAGTTCCGGATACTTGGTATGGTAAACGCCGCGGAGAAGCGGTCCGTAGCCGTCGTAGCCCTGGAACACGCCCTCCTCAATCTCGACTTCCTCCGCCGCCATCGCGCCAGCCGCGATGCAGCAGCACAGCAGAAGTCCCAGCATCAATGCCAATAGTCCCTTCCAAGTTTTCACCTTTTTTGCCCCCTTTTCAGGTATTGAGTTTTTCGGTCCCACCGAATAGCGGGATCATTTGTCTATAAAACATATCACAAATTACGTCTGCTTGCAATAGGACATCTTTTCTGTTTTGTTACATTTTTGTTGCGGACTACAGCCCGAACTGTGCCATGATTTCACGGAATTCGTCGCTGTAGGCGAACCCGGCTGCCACCTGGTCGCGGGTCCGACCGCTTTGCAGCTGCCCGATCCAGTACTGAAGTCCTCTCTCATCGCATTCACGGTCCAGGAAGGTGCGGTAAAGCACCTTGACAAACTCCTTATCGTCCAGTCCCTTGTTCATGAACTCATCAGAATGCATAAACCCGATCAGCGCAATATTCAGCAGGTTTTCCTTCGAATGGTTTTTCAGCAGTTCACCGCACCAGTAGTTCATTCCGCTCTCGTCATATATGCGACCCAGCATTTTTGTATACAGTCGGTTCACATAGCCGGTAATACCCGGGTTCTGGTCTCTGGGCTCCGGCGATTTGTAATCCCCTCTTATGATCCCGTAACTCGCGCACAGATTTGTAAATTCTTCCGAATTCGTGAATCCGGCGACAATATAAGCATATGAGACTCCTCTGTTCATGAAGTCCAGCCAGTATGCCTTTCCGCCGCTGTCCGGAAGCCTGTTCATGATGCCTTCATATGCACGGTCCAGATAGTCGCTGTTACTCAGCCGCCGGCTGATCATCTCGGCACTGCAGTAGAATCCGTAAATGATTTCCGCGCCGGTATTCCCGCCGCTTTTCAGCTGGCTGACCCAATAGTTCAGGCCTTCCGTGTCCGGTTCTCGCTGCAGGCAAACCCGGTACATCCTGTATACGAAGGCTTCGACCGGGTCTCTGGCAATTACGGTTACCGTGCAGGCAGCCATTTTACCGTTTTCAGCAGAAGCTGCGGTAATGACAGTCGTCCCATCCTTCACCCCCCATACATAGCCGTTATTATTGACAGTTGCGACAGAAGGATCCGAGGAAGACCAGTTAATGGTCTGATTCGTCGCGTTTGACGGGTAGACTTGGGCGGCCAGTTGGTATCCGCTGTCCGTAAGCATTGTACAAGCGGAGGGATTGATCCGGATATCGGTTACGGGGATCAGTATGTCAACCGTAAAATCCACATAGTCCGATATTGTCCCGTTGGAAGTGTCTTTTGCGGTCGCGGTGATTCTTGCCTTGCCGTTGTCTTTAATTGTTACCTCGCAGGTACCGTCGCCTTTATCACTGACAGAAAGGACGGCCGTGTTGCTGCTCTCCCATATGATCCCGGGCTTGTTCGGATATTTCGGCGCAAGCTCAGCCTGCATCACCAGTATTGATCCGATCTCAATCCCGCTGGTATTTTCATCGATCAGATACGACTTATTATAGTTTTTGATGCTGACGCCGGTCACGGTCACCCGTTCCAGTTTTACTGTCACCTTGCACGTATCGCTGACCCCGTTTGGCGCCATCGCAGTGATCACCGCGGTCTTCGTTCCCGATCCGCCCGGGGCGGCGTAGACCGTTCCGTCATCTTCCACAATTGCCACATTGTTGTCTGAAGAAGTCCAGATCAGTTCCGTACCCGCTGCGGTGGAGGGATCGATCCGGGCTTCCAGTTTCTGGCTCTCGCCGCTCTTCAGATTCATTTCTGCTTTGTTCAAATAGATGCGGGTCGGATCGTTAACGGTGGTTCCGTTTTTCTGCGTATACAGCTTGATCATCGGATCGCCTTCCTGCGGCTCTCCGTTCAGAAAGAATCCTCCGCCCTGGCCGGCTGTTATACGGATAGCACCCAGTGAAACCGTTCCCGGCTGTTCATACAGCACAGTGACATTTGATCCGTCCGTGGAAGTATGTGTCACTACAATCTCCACCTGTGTTCCTGTTTTCACGGCGTAGGTTTTGTCCAGCATAATCCGGTAGAAGCCTTTGTATTTCGCTTCTGTCTGCCCGCCGGCAACTGTCTTTCCGTTTACTTTTACATCAACCTGTATATGCTGGTTATTGCTTCCGGTCTCCACGCCCACAGCCTGCAGTTTCTCATTGCCCTTCATTGTAAAGGTGGTGCTGACTGTCGCTGTCGAGCCGACTGTCCAGCCCGAGTTTTTCAGTCCCGCCTTGTCATAGCTGTAACCGTAGTCCGCAATCTCATTTCCCTGCGAGTTATTGACTGCGTCGAACGCAATTGTTTCATTTTCGTATTGATTTCCTGAGGAATCATATCTGTAGTTCAGTGATGCGTCCTGATAGCTCAGCCAGAAATAGCCATTAAGCCCATAGCTGTTGTCAGTCGTCCAGCTGTTTCGTACCAGCCACGCGCCGTTTTTGAAATAATTGTCATTCCAGGCATAATTGCTCGAAGAAAAATTGTCGTCCCACCCGACCAACAGCACCGAATGATTGGTATGCGGATAGGTCCCGGCAAGGCAGTTTCCTTCCTTCCGGTATACAACGTAACATTTTTCCGAGCCCTCATACAGTTCCTGGATATAATCGCCGTTCGATTTCTGATCATTTTCCGGCACATAGATCCCCGCTGCCACAGATCCGTGTTCCAAGATTGCCTGCTTGATGGCATCCCGGTCTTTCGTGCTTATGCTGTAAGCGCGGTTCACCTGCGCCGCAATCTTCCCATACCCGTTAACATCCAGCTCGCCGGCTCCCGCCTTGTCATGCACATACGGAGCATCGTCCTCGTTCACCGTACCGATCAGATTCGACAGCAGCCGGTAGGCCCACTGCACGCTTCCTCCATTATCCTCGTATGCGCCTGTCCCGTTAAAGCTGATGCTGTCGCCTTCCGCGCCGCCTTCGGCATAGGGATAATTGTGGGCCGCGTAGTAAGCCAGAAACAATTCGCTCAGGTCGATGCCTGAATTAGCCAGGCCGCTCCTGATCAGGTCGATTTCCATCGCGCCGATCGTCGCGAACGCCCAGCAGGCGCCAAACGGGCTTTGGGTGCGGGTATTGGGCAGGTACCCTCCCTGTTCCTTTCCGTTATAATATGAAGCAAAGCCTGCTCTGATCTCGCCGTTATCTCCGGCGCTATAAACGATCGGCAGTTGCTCTTCCTGCCTGTTTTCCGCTTCGTCTTCTTCCGAGTCGAACAATGCGTTCACTTCTATGTGGTCCGGTGCGATGTATCCCGTAGTATGAATGCTCTCCGGGGATTCAGCCTGTGTTTTCGCCTCGGTTACAGTGACGGAGATCTCATCGGTCGCCGGCTTCTCTCCCGCAGGGACTGTTTTCACGGATTTCTCTTCCGCAATTTTTTCTCCTGCGGATTGCTTTTCCATAGGATTCGCTTCTGCAGGATTCCCTTCAGTGGTATTCTTTTCTGCGGGATACTCTTCTGCAGGATCCCTGTCCTTGTTTATTTCACTGTTGTTCTCCCCGTCTTCTCCGGCCTCAGCTTCCGGTCTTTCTTTGGAATCATCCGCCTTCTCATTCGCAGCGACCGTTCCGAAGGTTAACCGTTCCAGCGGATACTCCATCCGTTCGATCGCATCCGCGTGTTCTTCAGCTATCCATGCCGTCGTTTCTTCTTCTGTAAGAGGAGTCAGATCATCAACATGTACATATGCTTTGCCCGGCACTGTCTCGTCTGTCACAGAAGCGTAAGCATACAGGATCTCGGAAGACTTTTCTGTCGTCTTCATGACGAGAACGACCGCGTCCTCTTCCAGAAACTGCTGCTTCAGATAGCAGTCTTTGTCTGAATACAGCCTTGCCCCTGCTTTCAGACAGGCAAGATAAGGGACTTTCTTCTCTTCCTCATCTTCCGGATGATCACCGGCATCCGGTTCTTCTGCTTTATCCGGATCTTCCGTGGAATTGGAGTTTTCAGCGTCCGCCGGGTTTTCCGTATTCGGTTCGGTCTCGTCTTCTTCGCTTTCAGGATCTGTCTGGGCTTCCTGAAGCGTTTCGGTTTCTTCGATCGACGCCAGATCTGTCGGGGTAGCAAGACTTTCCGCTGCGGCCGGAAGCACAGTCAGCAGCATAATCATTGCCAGCAGCAAAGATACTATACAGGAAGATATACTGTGCTTGCTATTCATGGAGAATCCTCCTTTGGTTTCGTATATTCTAAGCGATTACGGATTCAATTGCAAGACAGTAAGGAAAATGGCAAATAGAAAGAAGAAGTGTAGTAACAAGTTTCAATTCGTACCAGCCTGCGCAGCCTTACTCCGCCGCACTGCCCTGGCGATCCACAGGACGACTGCCCGGATGGCGGCAAAGACTGCAAACATGACGATGAAGCCGCCGATGCCGAAGACAATGTCGGCAAATTCCATATCACCGGTCTTTGTCAGGCGCTGGCCGATTTCAATCGCGAAAGTAATCACGAGAATCAATGTAAATACATAGATCCAGGTAATAATCATCACATGGTTTGTTTTTGAAAGATGGAGAAAAAGCGGATGGATCATAAAGACCAGCAACAGCCCCAGAATTCCGATAACCAGAAAATGCAGTTGTTTATCCGAAAATGTTCCTTCAAAATGATCATTCAGTCTGCTGATTTTATGATGAATCATGGCAACCCAGTCAACAGCCTGATAGAGCAGTTCTTTCAGCATAACGGCTCCTTTCCGTCTCCCGTGAAACATCAAAATGATCAGGAGACCAGGCCATTATACACTATATGTTAGAATATCACAAATTCTTAATAATTACTTAATAATTTTCGTGATCAAAAATCACAGTCAGTCTTATGGCGTGGAAAGCACCTGCCTGTTTCATAAAGCCTGATCAGTATTCGGTCAATAGAACAGCGCCTCATGCATCTTGTAGTACCGGAATACGCTGATGCTCAGTGCAAGCGACAACAGCGGATAAAAGAAGTTGATTTCCACAAATCCTCCGAGCACGTCAACGGTGAGCAGTTCAATGATAAAAACAAAGGTTGCCATCAGCCCGGCGATCAGGATCTCCTTTGCTCCACTGATGTTCCTGTTCTTCAGGTCAAATCCGGCTTTGATCAGCAGCACCGCGCTGCCCAGGAGGATCAGCTGAATTAAAAGCTCGATGATGAATTCACCCGCCGTATCATTCATTTTCGCATACACGATGTTCCTTACGGCTGTGAAAGCAAGCATTGCGGCAAATATCCATAGGAAGCCATAAATCATCATCTTGTTAAAAAATTCGAAGGCCTTTGTTTTCTTCCCGTTTACTGCTTCTGTATTTCTTTCATATGTCATTTTCTTTCCCTCTGCTCTCTTTCAATGATCCGGTTTTATTCCGGTCACTCAGTCAGACGACGGGCAGAAGGAAAAGTTTCGTTGATCTTTAAACTTTTTCGAAAACCGGGATTTCGTCGATCGGGGCCTTGACGGTAACGGTTTGCCCTCCCTGCAGTATTTCGCCGGTATTGACGTTCTTCCATTTTCCTTCGGGCAGGTAGACTTCCCGCTCGAACTGATTCAGGTACAGAATCGGCGCCACCAGGTACCGGGAACCGAACATATACTGGTCCTGCAAGTCCCAGCAT
>Ga0265298_10009086_pt1 | contig 11874 bp, 23 predicted proteins | sample AusTroGonzalo_MG_3_FD_193486 | JGI IMG/M metagenome (GOLD analysis project Ga0265298, IMG submission 193486) | Bovine rumen microbial communities from tropical cattle in Woodstock, Queensland, Australia - Gonzalo_01 | ecosystem: Host-associated > Mammals > Digestive system > Stomach > Rumen ...
CACACAATAGCCGTTCATAACGGAAAGTCGCACATATCCGTATTTATTACAGAAGATATGGTCGGCCATAAGCTCGGTGAGTTTGCGCCCACTCGTACCTTCAAGGGTCATGCGGGTACCAAGGACAAAGCGAAATAATAGGGAGGAACACTTCAAATGGAAGCAAGAGCATATTTAAAATACGCCAGGATATCCCCCCGCAAGGTTTGCATCGTCCTTGACCTCATCAGAGGCAAAAAAGTTGATTATGCAATGGGTATCCTGAAGAATACACCCAAAGCCGCGAGCGAGTACCTTATAAAGCTGCTCAAGAGCGCCGAAGCGAACGCCGAGCACAACTACAACATGGATCCCGAAAAGCTCTATGTTGCGGAATGCTTCGTATGCCCCGGACCCACGCTCAAGAGAATTCAGCCGAGAGCAAAGGGAAGCGCGGACAGGATCCTTAAGAGAACGAGCCACGTCACGATCGTTCTTAAGGAACAAGAATAATCGGAGAGGAGTTAAAACGAATTATGGGACAAAAAGTTAATCCGCACGGTCTCCGTGTCGGCGTTATCAAAAAATGGGATTCGAGATGGCTCGTATCCGATATGGATTTCGGTGATACGTTGGTAAACGACTATCACATCAGAGATTTCCTGAAAAAGAAGCTTTACAACGCGGGAGTTCCGAAGATCGAGATAGAGCGCAGCAACAGCGCCGTCACGATAATCATCTACTGCGCGAAACCCGGTATGGTCATAGGCCAGAAGGGCGCGGAGAAGATGAAGCTGGAAGCGGAAGTGAAGAAGATCGTAAAAGACGATATGATCCACGCCGTAACTCAGCGCGCCATAAAGAACCACAAAGAAAACGTTGACCTGCAGGCGGCTTTGAAAGCTATAGTCGTTCCGGAAGTCAGGATCAACATATTCGAGGTCAAATCCCCCGATCTGAACGCTCAGCTCGTAGCCGAGAGCATAGCGGACCAGCTCGTCCGCAGAATAGGTTTCCGCCGCGCGATGAAAAACGCGATAGGCAGAGCCATGAAGCTCGGCGCAAAGGGTATCAAGGTATCCTGCGGCGGTCGTCTCGGCGGCGCTGAAATAGCCCGTACCGAGCACTACCACGAGGGCACGATACCGCTGCAGACGCTGCGCGCGGATATCGAATACGGCTTTGCCGAGGCTAACACGACCTACGGTAAGATAGGCGTTAAGGTCTGGATCTACGGCGGAGAGGTTCTCAACGAGAGCAGATCCGGCGGACAGAGACGCGATAACAGAGACAGAGGCGAGAGAAGAGACCGCCGCGGCAACCGCGATAACCGCGACCGCGACAACCGCCGCGACAACCGCGACCGCGAGAGAAAACCTTACAACAAGGAGGACCGCCGCGATGTTAATGCCTAAAAGAGTTAAATACAGACGTGTCCACAGAGGCAGAATGAAGGGCAAAGCCAGCAGAGGCAATACCGTAACCTACGGTACCTACGGACTTGAAGCTCTTGAGCCCGCCTGGATCACGAGCAACCAGATAGAGGCAGCCCGTATAGCGATGACCCGTTATATAAAGAGAGGCGGCCAGGTCTGGATAAAGATATTCCCCGATAAGCCCGTAACCGAGAAGCCGGCTGAGACCCGTATGGGTTCCGGTAAAGGTTCTCCCGAGTACTGGGTAGCGGTCGTTAAGCCCGGCAGGATAATGTTCGAGATGGACGGCGTTACCGAGGATATCGCACGCGAGGCTATGAGACTTGCGTCTCACAAGCTTCCGATAAAGACGAAATTCGTCAAAAAAGAGACAGAAGTAAAGGAAGAGGAGGAATAAGCTCATGAAGGCAGAAGAACTGAGAAAGATGTCTTCCGAAGAACTGAACAAGAAGCTGAACGAGCTTAAAGAAGAATTATTCCGTCTCCGCTTCCAGCTTCAGATCAACCAGCTCGACAACCCTAACAAAATTCCCGAAACAAAGCGTAACATTGCTCGCGTTCTTACCGTTATGAACGAGAAGAACTCATAAGGGAAGAGAGGAGATATGTTATGAGTGAAGAAAGAAATCTGAGAAAAAACAGAGTTGGCATTGTCGTCAGCGACAAGATGGATAAGACCGTCGTAATCGCTATCGAGGAGCACGTAAAGCACCAGAAATACGGCAAGGTCATAAAGCGCACGATCAGACTCAAGGTGCATGACGAGAACAACGAGTGCGGCGTCGGCGACAAGATACTTGTCGAGGAGACCAGACCTCTCTCGCATGACAAGAGATGGCGCATGGTAGAAATCATAGAAAAGGCTAAATAAGCAAAGTACGACGATTGCTTACGCGCGGGCGGCATAATAAAAATGTCAGCCGTAGGGTGCGCGTAACGCGAGTTGTGAGATGCAAATACGCTAAGGAGGATTCACACAATGATTCAACAGCAATCACTGATGAAGGTGGCGGACAATACCGGCGCAAAAGAGTTAATGTGCATCCGTGTTTTAGGCGGTACGGGCAGAAGATATGCCAATATCGGAGACGTTGTAGTAGCTTCCGTCAAGAAAGCCGCTCCCAACGGTACCGTCAAAAAGGGTGAGGTCGTAAAGGCTGTCATCGTCAGATCAAGACACGGTCTGAAGCGCGCCGACGGCTCAACGATAAAATTCGATGAGAACGCAGCCGTCATCATAAAGGAAGACAAAACGCCGAGAGGCACACGTATCTTTGGCCCGGTAGCGAGAGAACTCCGTGAGAAAGATTATCTCAAGATACTCTCCCTCGCTCCCGAGGTACTGTAAGGAGGTCGCTATGGAAAAGAAGCTTCACGTAAAACAGGGAGATAAGGTCATAGTCATCTCCGGCGCAAGCAAAGGCGTCATCGGCAACGTAGTTGAGGTTTCCCGCGAGGAAGGCAAAGTCATCGTCGAGAAGGCTCACATGATAAGCAAGCACGTAAAGCCCAGAAAACAGGGCGAAAACGGTCAGATAGTCAACGTTGAAGGCGCGATATACGCCGACAAGGTTATGCTCTACTGCGATAAATGCGGCAAGGGCGTCCGTTACAACACCAAAGTCGAAGTGACGGAAAAGGACGGCAAGAAGATCGTTAAAAAGACCCGCGTCTGCAAGAAATGCGGCGCAGAGCTGTAAGGAGGTAACGGATAATGTCAAGATTAAAAGACTTATATAAAAACGAAGTTGCTCCTCAGCTTATGAACAAGTTCTCCTACAAGAGCCCGATGCAGATCCCGAAGCTGGATAAGATCGTGGTCAACGTAGGCTGCGGTGACGCGAAGGACAACACAAAGGTCATAGACAACGTTATCGACGAGATAACGCAGATCACCGGTCAGAAGGCCGTTCCGACGTACGCGAAGAAGTCGGTCGCCAACTTCAAGCTCCGCGAGGGCATGAAGATAGGCGTCAAGGTAACGCTTCGCGGCGAGACCATGTACGAGTTCATGGACAGACTGTTCAACTTCGGTCTGCCGAGAGTACGTGACTTCAAGGGCATCAATCCGAACGCCTTTGACGGCCGCGGCAACTACTCGCTCGGACTTAAGGAACAGCTGATATTCCCGGAAATCGAGTACGATAAGATAGACAAGATCAGAGGTATGGACATAGTGTTCGTCACTACCGCCCGGACCGACGAAGAAGCAAAAGAGCTGCTCACGCTTATGGGCGCTCCGTTTGCGAAGTAATAAGGAGGATAAGTAGTTATGGCTAAAACATCCATGAAGAACAAGCAGCAGAAACGTCAGAAGTATTCCACCCGTGAATACAACAGATGCAAGATCTGCGGCCGTCCTCACGCTTATCTCCGCAAATACGGTATCTGCCGTATCTGCTTCCGTGAGCTTGCCTACAAGGGACAGATCCCGGGCGTAAAGAAAGCCAGCTGGTAAGTCACAACAAAACAAAAAAACTCCGTCTTGCGACAGGAAGCCAGGCTTAACCGGCGCAAGACAGGCCGCATAAACTGCGGCAGCAAATCAAAAAATTGCCGAATGGAGGAGCAATAAAATGCAAATGTCCGATGTTATAGCGGATATGCTTACACGCATAAGAAACGCAAATAACGCAAAGCACGACACGGTCGACATTCCCGCGTCCAATATGAAAAAAGCGATCGCCGACATACTTGTTGACGAGGGCTATATAAAGAATGTTCAGATAATAGAAGACAACAAGCAGGGCGTTATAAGAGTAACGCTGAAATACGGCCCCGGCAAGTCCAAGATACTTCAGGGTCTGCGCAGAGTTTCCAAGCCCGGTCTTCGTATTTACGCAAACAGCAAGGATATGCCGAGAGTCATGAACGGTCTCGGTATAGCGATAGTCTCCACCTCTAAGGGTATAATGACCGATAAACAGGCAAGAGCCCTCAACATAGGCGGAGAGGTCCTCTGCTTCGTATGGTAAGGAGGTATTAAGCTATGTCAAGAATAGGCAGAATGCCCGTTATCATACCCGCAGGTGTCACGGTTGACATCGAGGAAAACAACAAGGTCACGGTCAAGGGTCCGAAAGGAACGCTGACAAGCAATCTTTGCCCGACAATGACGCTTGAAAAGGACGGCAACGTCATCCACGTAAAGCGCCCCGACGACGAAAAGGAGAACAGAGCCCTGCACGGTCTTACCCGCGCGCTGCTCGAGAATATGGTAGTCGGCGTAACCAACGGCTATTCCAAGACGCTTGAAATAGTCGGCGTAGGTTACAGAGCACAGAAAACAGGCAAAACGCTTGACCTTACGCTCGGTCATTCCCACCCCGTTAAATTCGAGGAGACCGATACGATCAAATTCGAGGTTCCGAACCCCAATACGATAGTCGTTTCCGGCATAAGCAAGCAGGAAGTCGGCCAGGTAGCGGCGGAGATCAGGGCAAAGCGTCCTCCGGAACCGTATCACGGCAAGGGCGTCAGATACTCGGATGAAAAAGTCCGCAGAAAAACGCCGAAGACCGGTAAATAATGAAAGGAGTGGACAGAAATGGTATCGAGAAAAGACAGTAACCAGCAGCGTCTCAAGAGACGCAAGAGAGTCAGAGGCAAGATATTCGGTACGTCCGAAAGACCGCGTCTCTGCGTATATCGTTCCCTTGCCAATATCAGTGCTCAGATCATTGATGACACAAAGGGTAAAACGCTCGTGTCCGCTTCCACTTATGAAGCTGCATTCAAGGGCAACGGCGGCAATAAAGAAGCCGCGAAAGACGTCGGCAAGATGCTTGCCGAAAGAGCAGCCAAGAAGGGTATCGTTGACGTCGTATTCGACAGATCCGGTTACATCTATCACGGCAGAGTACAGGAACTTGCTGAGGGAGCCCGCGAGGGCGGCCTGAAGTTCTGAGGAGGGTAATATGGCACAACAGAAAATAAATCCTAACACACTTGAACTCCAGGAAAGACTCGTCAAGATAAACCGTGTTTCCAAAACCGTCAAAGGCGGTCGTATCCAGAGATTTACAGCCATTATGGTAGTAGGCGACGGAAACGGTCACGTCGGTTACGGTCTCGGCAAGGCTGCCGAGGTTCCCGAGGCGATAAGAAAGAGCCTTGAGGACGCAAAGAAAAATATAATCAAGGTCTCCATGAACGGAACAACGATACCGCACCAGGTAATAGGTGAGTACGGCGCCGGCAGAGTTCTTCTTAAACCGGCTTCCGAAGGTACCGGAGTTATCGCCGGCGGTTACGTAAGAGCCGTCATAGATATGGTCGGTATCAAGGATATCAGAGCAAAGTGCCTGCGTTCAAACAACCCCTGCAACGTCGTCAAGGCTACGTTCGAGGGCTTGAGATCGCTCCGCACCATTGAAGAAGTTGCCGCCATGAGAGGCAAAGAAGTTTCTCAGATAAAGAAATAAGAGGAGGACTTCGGAAATGATCAAAGTAACACTTGTAAAAAGTCTTATAGGCGCAAAACCGAACCAGAAGGCGACCGCCGCCTCTCTCGGACTGCGCAAAATAGGTGACAGTATCACCGCAGAAGAAACTGCTGTTTTAGACGGCAAGATAAACGTGATAACCCATTTAGTCAAAGTCGAAAAGGCTGACTGAAGGAACACGGAATTTGAGTATAAGGAGGATAAGCAATGAAGCTCCATGAACTTTCTCCCGCAGAAGGCTCCGTCGTGGAAAAATTCCGCAAAGGCAGAGGACCCGGCTCGGGAAACGGCAAAACGGCAGGCAAAGGTCACAAGGGACAGAACGCGAGGTCCGGCGGCGGTGTAAGACCGGGCTTTGAGGGCGGCCAGTTCCCGCTTTACAGACGTCATCCCAAAAGAGGATTCAAAAACCACTTTGCAAAACATTACGCCACGATAAACGTCGGCAGGCTTGAAGCGTTTGAAAACGGTTCAGTCATCACGCTCGAAGCGCTTATTGAAGCCGGTATCGTCAAAAAGCCCTTTGACGGACTTAAGATACTCGGCGGCGGAGAGCTGACAAAGAATTTAACCGTTGAAGCGGCGATCTTCTCCGCCCAGGCGAAGGAAAAGATCGAGGCTGCCGGTGGAAAGACCGAGGTCACTGAATAATGTTTAAAACGTTACGCGATGCCTGGAACGTGCCTGATCTGAGGAAAAAGATACTTTTTACTCTCTTCATAATCGTTCTGTACCGTCTGGGCTCGGTCATACCGGTCCCGTTCGCGTCGCCCGACCTGCTTCAGCAGGCTGTCGGCTACGCGGGAAACTCCCTGCTTACGTACTTCACGTTCATAGCAGGTGAATCGTTCTCTAACGCAACACTGTTCGCGCTTTCGATCTCACCTTACATCACCGCGTCCATAGTCGTCCAGCTGCTTTGCGTCGTTATACCGAAGTGGCAGGAATGGCAGAAGGAAGACGGCGAAGAGGGCAGAAGAAAGCTCGACAAGATCACCCGTTATATAACGGTCGGTCTGTCGCTTATAACGGCTTTCGGTTACTATCAGTACCTGAAAGCGAACAACGCCATAATAGACGTTAAACTTTTCTCAAACGCAACGCTCAATCAGTGGGCGATAGCGATAGTTATGATAGCGTGCTACTGCGCGGGCGCCTGCCTTATCATGTGGCTCGGCGAAAGGATCGATAATTTCGGCATAGGCAACGGTATCTCGATCATACTGTTCATCAACATTCTTTCAGGTATCCCGAGAATGGTCAACACGTTCTATGCGAGAAACCTGCATCCCGAGTCCTTCGGTTTAAGCGCATCCAACGCTATGCCGATCTGGCTGTTCATAATCGTCGCGGCGCTCGTACTCCTCTTCTTCCTCGCGGCTATCACGTTCATAGTCCATATGACCGAGGCGGAAAGACGCATAAAGGTGTCCTACGCCAAGCGTATCCAGGGAAGAAAAATGTACGGCGGTCAGGATTCCGATCTGCCGATCAAGCTGTATATGTCCGGCGTTATGCCTATCATATTCGCTCAGTCGATAGTCTCTATCCCCGCTACGGTCGCTCTTATCGCTCCCGGCACGGCGCCTGAAGGCTTCTCGTCCGGAACGTACACGATATCGAGCTTTTCCGAATGGTGGTACGTCTTCACAAACAAGACGTTCTCCTATACAAGTCCGCTGTATATGATAATATTCTTCGCACTTATCATAGCGTTCGCGTACTTCTATATCGCTATTTCGTTTGACCCGACTGAAATAGCAAACAACTTAAAGAAGAACGGCGGCTTCGTCCTCGGACTTCGTCCGGGCGCTCCCACCGCAAACTTCATAAAGAGAGTTACAAACCGTGTAACGCTGCTCGGCGCTCTGTTCTTGAGCGTTGTCGCCATCATCCCGCTTATAGTAAACGCGACGATGGGCAACAGCCTTGGTATAGTGGCGTTCGGCGGTACTTCAATACTGATTCTTGTCGGTGTTGCGCTTGAAACCGTGCGTGAGCTTGAAGCTCAGCTTACGACTTATCGCCGCCCCGGTTCCTCCGGTGCGATATTCCGCGGTAAGAGGAAATAAGGGGTCAGCCCATGAGAATAATCTTTCTCGGAGCACCCGGCGCGGGCAAGGGAACACAGGCGGATCTCGTTTCCGCACAATACGGTATTCCCGCGATATCAACAGGCGCGATAATCAGAGAAGCGATAGTCAAAGGCACGGAAATGGGACTAGCCGCAAAGTCTTACTCCGAAAAGGGACTGCTTGTTCCGGATGAGGTCGTTATCGGCATCATAAAGGAGAGACTTGCAAAGGAAGACTGCGAAAACGGTTTCATCCTTGACGGCTTTCCCAGGACCGTCGCCCAGGCTGAGGCGCTTGACGAAATGGGCGTCGAAATCGATCTCGTAATATCGATCGAGGTCAGTGATGAAGACATAGTAAAGAGGATGAGCGGCCGCCGCGTATGCGGAAGCTGCGGAGCCTCGTATCACATTCTGTATAAGCCCTCCAAAAACGGCGAACAGTGTGACAAATGCGGGTCTGACTTAAGCATAAGAGCGGACGACAAGCCCGAGGTAGTGCTCGACAGACTTAACGTATATCACAAGATGACGGAACCGTTGAAGGACTTTTACAAGAAAAAAGGCAAATGCGTCGAGGTGCAGGGACAGGAGGTCCTTGACGATACGAGCGCACTTGTCAGAGAACAGATAGCTTTAGCTTTCGGCAAATAATATATGATCCAAATTAAAGGTGAAAACGCGATTGCAGCAATGCGCGTTGCCGGCAGGATTACTGCAGAGGCTATTTATCTCGGCGGAGAAGCCGTGAAGGACGGCGTCAGTACAAAGCATATAGACGATATAATTCGTCACCACATAGAAAAATGCGGTGCTGTGCCTTCCTTCTTAGGCTACGGCGGCTTTCCCGGGTCCGCCTGCATAAGTATAAACGACGAAGTGATACACGGTATCCCGTCAAAGAACAGGATAATCAAAGACGGAGATATCGTGAGCATAGACGTCGGCGCAAGATACCGCGGCTATCACGGAGACAGCTGCTGCACCTTCGGATGCGGCAGGGTAAGTGAACAGGCTAAGCGACTTATGGAGACGGCGGAAAAAGCGTTTTACCTCGGCGCCGCAAAAGCGGTGGCGGGGAACAGGCTGGGAGACATAGGCTCGGCGATTCAGGAATACGTTGAAGCACAGGGCTGCGGCGTTGTGCGTCAGTACGTAGGTCACGGCGTGGGACGCGAGCTGCATGAAGATCCGGAGGTCCCGAATTTCGGGCGGGCCGGACACGGCGTAAGGCTGTATAAGAATATGACAATAGCCATTGAGCCGATGATAACGGAGGGTGATTACAACGTTAAGATCGGCGCGGACGGATGGCTCGTCACTACCATTGACGGCAAGCTTGCAAGTCACTATGAGCACACGGTGCTCGTGACGGACGGCGAGCCCGAACTGCTTACTAAGATTTAAGGATACAGGATGAAGATCTGGCAGCCTCTGAAGGCGATATTCTCAAAAGGAAAATCAAAATCAAAGGAAGAGGAAACGTTGACCGGGCGCATAGCCCAGTCGGTATCCGGCAGAGATAAGGGTATGATATACGTCATAACCGGACAGCCGGACGGAATATACGTCACCGTTTGCGACGGGGTGAGACGTACTCTCCGTCAGCCGAAAAGAAAAAATATCAGGCACCTGCTCATTTCCGCGCAAAGCCTGCCCGCCGGATATATAAAGGACGGGAAGATAGAAGCGGACGATATACAGATAGCCGCGTTCATAAAGGAACGCACCGATATATAAAAATCATATATTCATTCGTTACGATAAGGAGGATGTAATTTGCCAAAAGACGATGTTGTCGAATTTGACGGTCAGGTCATAGAGGCTCTGCCGAACGCTACGTTCAGGGTAAAGCTGACGAACGGTCATATAGTGACCGCAAGCATATCCGGCAAGCTCAGACTTAACAGTATCAAGGTACTGGTCGGTGATAAGGTCCACGTTGAGGTTTCGATTTATGATCTCTCCAAGGGACGTATCACGTGGAGATCAAAATAATATAAATCATAATACTGAAAGGACAGGTAATACAAAGTGAAAGTTAAACCTTCCGTTAAAAAGATCTGCGAAAAATGCAAGATCATCAAAAGAAAAGGCCGTATCATGGTCATATGCGAAAACCCGAAGCATAAGCAGAGACAGGGTTAAAAAACAGGAGGAACGGATTAAATGGCACGTATAGCTGGTGTAGATATACCCAACGCAAAGAGAGTGGAGATCGGTCTTACCTACATTTACGGTATAGGCAGAACAACCTCAAATAAAATACTTGCAAAAACCGGTATAGACCCCGATACAAGATGCAAAGATCTTACAGAAGAAGATATTGCAAAGCTCCGTGAAGAGATCGAAAACCATCATCAGGTGGAAGGTGATCTCCGCCGTGAGGTCGCTCTTAATATCAAGAGACTTACGGAGATCGGCTGCTACAGAGGTATCAGACACAGAAAAGGTCTGCCTGTAAGAGGTCAGAGAACCAAAACAAACGCAAGAACAAGAAAAGGCCGCGCAAAGACGGTTGCGAACAAGAAGAAATAAGGAGTGATTTGCAAGCATGGCAAAAGTAGTTAAAAGTAAGAAAGTTACGAAAAAGCGCCGCGAGCGTAAGAACGTCCCGCAGGGCGCCGCACACGTACATTCTACGTTCAATAACACGATAGTTACCATCACGGACAGAGCGGGCAATACTGTCTCGTGGGCGTCCGCGGGCGAGCTTGGCTACAAGGGCAGCAGAAAAGCAACTCCTTACGCCGCTCAGATGACCGCAGAGGCTGCGGCAAAGGTCGCTATCGACCACGGTATGAAAACTATCGACGTTTACGTCAAGGGTCCCGGACAGGGCAAAGAAGCCGCTATCCGCGCTCTGCAGACCGCAGGGCTGCAGATCGAATGGCTCCGTGACGTAACACCCATACCTCACAACGGTTGCCGTCCTCCCAAAAGAAGACGCGTATAATTAACAAGGAGGAATAATAAAATGGCAAAAAACAATCAGCCCATCGCAAAGCGCTGCAAGGCGCTCGGCGTATCTCCCGCTGTTCTCGGCTACAACAAGAAGAATACCAACCGCAACAGCCAGAACAAGATGAAGAAAAAACAAAGCGAATACGGACTTCAGCTCGTTGAGAAGCAGAAGGTCAAATTCGTTTACGGGATACTTGAAAAGCAGTTCCATATCTACTACAACAAGGTTTCCAAAATGCCCGGTAAGACCGGTGAAAACCTGCTTACCTATATTGAGCGCCGCCTTGACAACGTAGTGTTCCGTCTCGGACTTGCCGCAACGCGCCGCGAGGCCCGTCAGCTCGTCAACCACGGTCACTTCACCGTAAACGGCAAAAAGGTCAACATCCCGTCTTATATAGTCAACGTTGACGACGTTATAGAGGTCAAGGAAAGCAGCCGCAGCTCCGTTGTGTTTACAAGACTGAACGATGCGGATATGCTCATAACGGAAACACCGCAGTGGCTTGAACGCGATAAAGAAGCATTCAAGGGCAAAGTCTTGAGACTTCCGATCCGTGAAGACATAGACTTCCCCGTGGAGGAGCACCTTATCGTCGAGCTTTATTCAAAGTAATAAAGACCTCCCGCGAAGGCGATTTGCGGCGGGGAGCCGCGACGATTCGCCTTTATGTAAACTATCAGATAACCCAATGTTTACTTTATTGTTTTTTAGGAGGTACGCAATATGTTAGAAATCCAAAAGCCGCAGATCTCTTTACCCGAAAGCGCGGACGAAAGAATCGGCACGTTCGTTGTCGAGCCGCTTGAAAGAGGCTACGCAACGACACTGGGCAACTCCTTACGCAGAGTGCTTATGAGCTCGCTTCCCGGCGTTGCACCGGTATATATAAAAATAAGAGACGTTATACACGAGATCTCCACGATCCCCGGAGTAAAAGAGGACGTATGCGAGATAGTGCTGAACGTCAAGGGG
>Ga0265298_10009087_pt1 | contig 11873 bp, 4 predicted proteins | sample AusTroGonzalo_MG_3_FD_193486 | JGI IMG/M metagenome (GOLD analysis project Ga0265298, IMG submission 193486) | Bovine rumen microbial communities from tropical cattle in Woodstock, Queensland, Australia - Gonzalo_01 | ecosystem: Host-associated > Mammals > Digestive system > Stomach > Rumen ...
CGCTCGTAGCGGATGCGGCCTTCCCAACGGGGATCAAAGTAACGGCCACCGATGTAGATGTGACGAGCGGGACGATGCTCTACCACTACATGCGGACGGGCAGCCACTGCGTGTGGGCGACCCATCTCGTGGTGACGACCGCCGCGCATCTCCATGCGACCGTCGTGATGCATTACCATCTCACGGTTATGACCGCCGCGGCTGTATCCGTCACGTCCGCCACGGAAATCTCCACCTCTGCGACCCTGAGCATTAACGTTAACACTTGCCATGCACATCATGGCTGCCATTATCATCATCATGTAGAAATTGTTGCGCTTCATAATCGTATAGTTTTAAATGTTTGTAAATCCTTTTGTTTCTTAATCACACTGCAAAGGTAAGGCATTTACAAAAGCCCATTATACTGATTATCCCTAAACGCATGGGGGAATTTTCCTAAAATCAATAGGAATATCATGGTAAAAAGAATTTGACATAATCATATACATACAGGAAAACGGCCCGTAAAGCCCCTATATCAGATATTAAGGAAAAAACCTGCTATCCAATCGGATAACAGGCTTTATTCTTTAATAGTCATCGTTTTCTTCTATGGAGCTGCTGTACGAGCCATCATCCCCGTTCTGATACTCGTTCACTTGATATTGTTCACTGGTGGTCAGGAGATGGCTGACGCGAAGGGAGCAGACGATTAATGATGGTTTTAAATATAAACGTTTCATAAGCGATTAATTCTGTGATAATTCCAGATTGATGTTGTAATGGTTGCCAGCTTTCACTGGTTTGTTCAGGGTAATCGTCGTTTTCTTATTGGACCCACTAATGGTATAGCGGACAAGCACCATAGAGAGCGTCTGCGGTATAAAGAATAAGGTTCCGCAAGAGCTGTGTTCCGCAGAAAGCGCGTATGGTTCAGCTCCTTTGGTCAACGAGAAACCGCCAGAGGGAGCCGAATACAATGCATAGTTGGAATATATTGTTCCAGCGTCGGCATCGTTCCATCCCGACTGATAGCTATACTGACCGCTCCTTCGGACATTGTTCAGTATAATCTCCCTGATGGTAACGGGATCAGTCTTAGTAGAGTTGATGGTGAAGTCGACTGCCGCGCACGCATGATCGAAAGTAAGCTTTACGGCACCCTTCGTGCCTTTGTAACCGGTGTTGTAGCTGGTCTTAACGTGGGCAATGAGCAGATCCTGGGTAGAGGCGGCTTCCCCATTGGCCGTAAAGGAGAGATAGGGATTGCCGCTATTCTGGTTGAATGTTCCGCCTGTATAGGCATAGAAATCTATCATATCGTCGTTACCTACGCTGTTAGGCCAGCTACCTGGAACGGTATTCCATTCGCTGCCACTTTTCTGGGCATCATATTTATTTGCCCCGTAGTTCATACTGAAGCTGCTCAGCGTTTCCGTCGTTATGGCCGAACCACGCGTTCCTCCGTCTACTATAACCTTCAGGGGGCGGAGGCTATAATCCATTTCCGTGTCGTCCGAGTTGCAGGCAGCCAACAGGAGCAATGTCGCTGCCGTTAATGAAAACCATTTGTAGTTCATAGGAATAGTCACATTATGTTGTAATGATTTAAATATCCAGTTTTATCTTCTGTGTCTGTCCGGTAGCGGCAATGGTCTGTTTCAGGTAGTAGACCAGGGCTTGCTGCTTGCTGTAGTAGCGGATATTGATGGTCTCGCCCACCTGCTTGGCATAAGTATAGCCGAATACCGTTCCGTCCTCCTCGTCTACCTTAACTTCCTCTACGCCACGGCATTCGTCGCCCACGAAGAAGGCTATCTTATCGCCCTCCGAAACCACGAACGGCATGTTCTGGGGCAGCTCTATCTGGAGAATATCCTGCACAGGATATTTGGTAGTATACCTTAGGAAGGGGGGAGCAAACTCCTCGTTCATGCCATACACCAGTTCCGGCACGAAGCGGAATACATTCTCGATAGAGAACAGCTGCTTCAACTCCTGACAGTAGTAGTTGATGGTAACCGGCTTGTCTGCCTCGGTATGACTGCCTTTGATGGCCAGAGTGAAGTAAGCCTTCGGCTCCAGCAGCCCATTCTCTGCGTCAGGCTCCAGATAGTTACACTGGGAGAGAGCACGGCACTCACCGTCGATATAGGCCGATGCCAAGTCGTTCTTGCCTGCGTATGGCATCAGCTCCTCTTCTATCTCCATCAGCAGCACCATGCTGGTCTCGAACAGCGAAGGGTCAGGCGCTGTCCACGTGGGCCTGTTGTCGTTGGAATGCCAGTCCATCCCCCACCCTGGGGCTGTAGGAGAGGCTACAGTGGTGTACTTATCTGATGCTGACGAATTATTGTCGTCTTCTGACGAGCAGCCCCACGCCAGGGTGAGGGCTGCCGTCAGGACTATCATCTTTATACTTTTCATATACAGCTTCATACTTATAATAATGTATTACTTGATTATCCGTTTCTTGCCGTCATGGATATACACACCGCTCTTCGTAGGAGCAGAGGGCAGCTTGATACCCTGCAGGGTGTACCATCCGTGCTGCTTCTCCTTGTCCATCTGTACGAACAGGATGCTGGTGGGTGTATTCGGTGTTCCGCTCACGGCATCGTTCTCGTAGTTCATCACCTCGCCGCTGGTGGCGATGATGTCGCCGTCACGTTCGATGGCAAACGACAGTTGACCGCTTCCCTTGCCGGCAATGCTCATGAACATTACTTCGGTCTCTGCATCTTCAGCGTATGTCACTTCGCCGCGCAGCTCTCCATTGCAGAATGCCTGCAGCTGGTCGCCCTCCTGTAATATGATGCCTGCCACGGTGGCTACCAGCGACATGGTGGAAGGATAGTCGGCAAAGGCACGTACGCCCTTGGGCTTGGTATCGTCCATATAGAACGTGCCGGGCTCGAAGAACGGATAAGTGAATGTCACAGCATCCCCCTGATGATAGAGCATATAACCCTCGCCTGGCTTCATGTACTTGAGGTTGCCTTCCCATCCGCGCGAGCTGCCCGATTCGAAGAAGATGGCAAATGCCTCGCGGCTCTTCACCACATCACCGTCTTTGGCTTTGTCAAAATAATCGGCCAGTGCCGTAGAGACAGGCAGGTTCACCATCGGAGCATAGCCAATGCTGTTCCAGCCTTTCTTCAGGTTGACTGTGCGGTCTGTGGGCTGACTCAGGCTATAACCCTGCACCTCCATAGAGCGTGCCTTGGTTGTGTACAGGTGGTAGCTTTCGGATGGCGAGAACCTGTAGTTAGCCAGATCGTTGCCATTGTCCGACAGCCACGTGTCATGTACACGATAGAGCGTCATACCGTTGTTCTCGTTGAGGATGATATCATTGTCATACCACTTGTGTGCACCTAACCATCCCTTCAGGTCGCGGAACTCGTTACTGGTGACATTGAACGATATCCAGTTCCAGCCCTCGTTCAGTTCTATCTGTTGGATATACATATTGTTGGCCTGGAATACGATGGGGTCTTTAGCCGTACCTACCGTGCCGCCAACCGTGAAGTTAATCTTCTCTGACGGTGTCAGTACCATCGTCTTGCCCGTGGGGTGATGCCACAGCCTGAAGTACAGCGGGAAGGAAGTCTTCGTGCTGTCAAAGGCGGTGATGTACACCATGCTCTTTCCCGTGGTAGAGTTGTATTCCACGTTGCTTACACCACGGCAGGTGCCGTTGGCATCGAACACGCCCACAATGTCGTTCTTATCCGTAACGATGTCGCTGCCTATCTGTACGCGGCCCACGATGTTCATAGAGTACTTCTTCAGTGCCGGCTCTACTGCCCACAGCGGCTGCTCTGCCTCGACGGTCAGGTTCAGACAAAGCGGCTCACTCAGTCCGTTCTCGTCGGTCAGATAGATTATCTCGTCATACGAGCCTGCATTCACGTCGTTGCTGATGGTGAAGGTCAGCGTCTGCTCGCTCTTGGCACCGATGATGTCCGACGACTTGTCTACCGTTATCCATCTGGGCAGGTTCTCTACCGTATAGGTATGCGACATACCGCTGTTGTTCTGGATGTTGATGCTTATCTCATTGTCACCCTGATAGGTATAGGTCTTGGCATTGACCACCTTCTGGCTCCAACGCAGCGGGTTGCGGTCAACGAACAAGGCCCACGTATAGGGCGATGCCGTATGGTTACCGTTCAGGTCGGGGATGTCGTAGACGGTCACGAAGAGGTTCTGCTTGTTGACCCTGGCATCCGGCTCGTCGATGTGAACCAGCAGCTGGTTGTCCTTGCCTACGAAGCTGAAGTTCAGGTTGCGCGGTTCTTCGTAGGCCTGCATGGGTGCGCCTGTGGCCTGGTCTATGTGAGCCATCACCACATCCAGCTTGTCTGTTAAGACTGTATCCACGCGGTTCGTCTCGTTGCCGTCCATATCGGTGTAGATGACCTGGTTCAGTCCGTAGGGCTTCAGCACCAGTTCGTTGTTCGGTTGTCGCTCCTGTCGGTTAAATCCCATGTAGGTGATCAGACCCTTCTCCTTACCGCCGGGACTCTTTGAGCTGTAGCGGTTGATGAGTGTAGGTGGCAATGCCTGAGCAAAGAGGCAGAGACCGTCTATGTGACCCGTCAGGGCGTTGGCCTGATGCATGACGTCGGCATCACCCTTCTCGTGCCATACCATGTTACCCAGGTAGAAGTCGTTACCGACCATACCGCCCAGGCTGTCAGTCGAGAACTGTGCCTTCAGCGCGTTGTCCACATAAATATTGGCCAACTGCTGACCGCGGTTCACTGTCATCGCAAAGTGGTGCCAGCGGTCGTTACTGAAGTTGTCAGCGGTATTGCTGCCCAAGATATATTCCTTACCGCCCGAACGGTATTTCAAGTCGTTATCCTCGAATCCGATAAAGAACGTGCCGTCTGTGGCATCCGTCTTACGGCCTGAGCCGTTGCTCAGCAGGGTACCCTTACCCTCGTCGGTGGTCTTGAACCAGAACATCAGGGTGTAGTCGGCTTCGGCGGGGCGGCTCATGAATTTCTGGTTCAGCTTCATACCCTTCGCCGCCTCGGTCTTGTCCAGGCGCAGTGACATGCCCTGTGGCAGCGCCCATGAGGCTCCGTTCAATGAGAGGTGGGCGCCCTGTGCCGCATCCCCGGCGTAGCTGCCCTTGCCCTCGTTCATGGGATAATAGTCTATCAGACCCATCTCGTAACCCGTCAGACGCGTGTTACCATAGGTGCTCAGTAGTCCGGCATCCATGGCACGATACCAGACGCGGCTCTCCAGCATACGGCCTGTATAGTGCTTGCGAAGGCTGATGTCCATCTCGTTGGTACTACCGAAGACCAGCGGGCCATAGCCGTTGTAGCTCACCTGCCCTACCTCGCCTATCTTGCCGTTGTTATACAGCTTCAGGCTCTGGGCATCGGCATCCAATACCATAGCTACATGCTGGAAGCCCTCCTTGCCGATGGGCTGTGTGCTCTTCAGTTCCACGGTTGCAGCGTCCTGCTTGCTGACGATGGCCTTCAGATAGCCGTCAGCGGTCAGCCATAGTTGCAGGGCATTGCCGTCGGTACCGTGCGAGAAGAGGGGCATATCCTGGTTGGTAGACGCGGGCTTCACCATCATCTCCACGGTCACGCTCTTTTCGCTGAAGTTTCTCACAGCCTCGCTCTGGGCATAGCCCTGGCCTGAGAATTGCAGCGAAGGTTCCTCGCTCAGCGCTGTCTCGTTGGTCTCGCCCTTTACCTCGAAGTTGGTGATGCCCGAGAGATAGTTGTATTCTATGTTTTCTGAGAAGTTGAAGATTATATTATCGCCTGCACCCAGCACACCGTCCCTGGGCTCCGGAACTCCGAAGAGTCGGGGGAGGCGGGTGTCCTTGATACCGCTCAGCACCTCCGAGTCGCTGGTCAGGTAGCCGTTGCCGTTGCGGCAGAACAGACGTGCTCTCAGGTCATAGGCCTTCTCCATCTCGCGGCCGTCGCCATAGAACTTGGTCACGATGTTGCCGTTGTCTGGAATCATCTGGCGTGTGCCGCTGGCCATCTTGTAATAGGTAGAGTCGGCATAGAAGGAGCAGAGGTTGGTCCAGTAGTCGTCTCCGCGCGTACTTTCCTTATATTGGAACTCTATGTGATCAAAGGCATTCTGGTTGCGGTCGAAGCCGCTGATGATGACGGGCATGTACCAGCCCTGGGCACCCTCAATCGGAGCGTCAGTGTTCATAATCCACTTGTTGCCTGGCGAAGCTATCTCTACCTTGCCGGCTTGCCGCTGATAGTGTACGTCGAAGGTCACCTCAGAATAAATGTGGACATCCTCCGTAGAAATAAGGCCAATCACCAGGTTCTCGTAGTCGAAGTCCTCGCCGGCCCATACCTCCAGCACCTTCTCTGTTACCTCGCCCGGCTCTATTCTGATGGATGTTCCGTTGTTGGTCAGCGGTATTCCGTCCACCGTCATCTTCACGCCAGCTGGATTATTCTTGGTGTCCTGATAAAGGGTATAGTACGATAAGGGCACACCGTAGACTGCCTCGGGAGCCTCGCTGTCGTTGGTCATGTACAGCTTAAAGCGGGCCGGCTCGCCGTAAGGTACGCCGCTGATGCTCTGCTTGTCCATCTTGATAACGGGGTTCTCTATCTTCTTGGTCCGCGCGTCTATGACGGTTCCCGGGTTGTAGAATATCGACTTACGCTCGTCTTCCCACGGACGTGCCGTAGCACCAGCACGCGTACGATAGACAAATCCCTTTGTCACCTTATAGTCATCGGTAATGCTGACGCTACCCACATCGCGGTCAAGGAAATACTTCACATACTCCTCGTAGTTCTTGTAATTCACGTTAAGGAAGACGTCCTGCGCATCGACCGTCTCATTTATCTGGTTGCGTAAAGCTACACGATACACGTCGAAGTCCAGGTGCGACTGCTTGGTCAGCGCAATCTTGAAGCTCTCCTTCCTGCTGTACTCGTTGGACGTAGAACTGGTGGGAACTGAACCATACGACGCTATAGGTTTCAAAGAGAATGTCCATTTCGATCCAGCAAAAGAAATATTCAAATTAACATTGTTATTTGCATCGTTATGATAATTATTATTCGTAACTGCCCCTTTAGGTACGGAAATATCGAAAGCAGCAACAAACTTGCCGACTGCAGCTCCAAGCACAGACCATATCTGCTGTGCTAGATTTGAATCTCCTGGGTTATTGGGGTCGAGATTAGACATATAGTTATGAGAGAAAGGCGTAGCCAACCATGAGTACGACTGGGATTTGCTGTATTTTGAACTGAACTCCTCGCTATAGCTGAAGGAGCTACCGCCGTCTACGTCGAAGTTCTTCACCAGTTCGTTGGCTGCCAGCTTGTCTTCCTCGTTTGCAGCAATCATCCGGCCCCATGCCAGCAATGCATCACCGAAATCCTTCACCTTATCCTCCTGTTTGGAATCGTCATAGCCGGTAGGCAGTACTATGATGTAGTTCATCTTACTCTGATCAACACTCGTGTTGTTAATCTTACCGTCCTTCAGCGTATAATACACATAATTACCCTTTTTATCTGCATTCAGGCACCAAAGCGCTGATTCTCGGGATTGTCTATCAGCGACAGATAGACGGGCTTGCCCGTGGCATTGGCCTGTATCGCGGCCTCTGCCTGCGTGCCGGTGTACATCAGGTCATTACACTGCTTGTTCAGGTTGGGAATGATCTGTTTGATGATGTGCTGTTGCGAGTGTATGAAGGTGGAATTGACTTTCTGACCATAAGCCAGTATCTCATCGCGAATCAGGTGATAAGGTTGGTTGTCATCACCGATGCCCCGGGCCACCTCTACCACCGTACCGGCAGCCACACGGCCCTGCATCAGGTTGAACACACTATCGGTGACAGCCCTCAGTGCTATCGACGGACGAACAAATACATTGGTCTCCATACCGATGTACAGGTCGGCATCGGCGCCCACCATTGTAGAACTCGAAGAGGTAGAGATGTCCTCGTTGGCTGTCATTGAATAGATGAAGGCACGCTCGCCAGAACCATTGAATGCAAGATCAAGGTCGATGTTAAAGAAAGAAGATGTGTGGTTGACTACACCAGAATGGGCTATAAATGTCTGCATACCCAGATAATTATCCAACTCAGTACCATACTGAATGCCTAAAGTCAGACCACCAGCCCACGACATATCCATCTTGTAGGAGAGTTGCAGCTTAGAACCCTTAGACAGCGTTGCCGATGAACCACCGCCTGGGGGATCGCGCAGGATATCCACTAGGATGGGTGTGCTCTGACTGACAATATCCTGTGCTCCGGCCTTGGCATGCTGGCCGAAGACGTAAGCCTGCAGCGGCTCTGCCTCGTATTTCGTGCCGTCACGGTCCAGGCTGAAGGTTACGGTATAGAGGGCGTCCTTGCCCGTCTGGATGTAGGGGCGCTGGGCAGCCTTCAACGAATAGAGTGCCTCGCCGTTGGCATCCAGCGACAGGGTGTCGCGGTGTGTCTGGCTCTGCAGACCATTGTGGATGGTCACAAGTCCGCCGCTGAGCTTCACCACATCCAGGCGGTCACTCTTCGTATCGTTGTTATAATAGTAGCGTTCCGTTACCGATAGGCGGATGCTGTACGTGCGGTCCAGGCTGAACACGGGATAGCCGAAGGTGTACTTCGTAACGCTCTGCTCCAGCCCCTTGCTGTCCTTCTCTTTCGCCTCGTAGGCAATAGGAATCTTCTTCCTGTCGCCAGACAGGTTGGACATACTGAAATAGCGTTCGCCAAAGTAGTCGAACTTGTCCCACACCACCTGCTTGCGGTCGAAGCAGATGGGAGCACGATAGATGCGGTTGTAGATGGCGTTGTATTCCTCCGTCACTTCGTAGACGGTCTCCTTGCCCAGTGTCTCCCACTCTCCGCGCTTCGTTACACGGTGCAGCCTGAGCGAGTCGGTAAGGTCGATAACCTCGTTGGTAGTACCCTCCTGGAACAGAGTGGCATAACCGTCGGCTGTAATCTGCTGGATCTTCCACTTCACGGGAGGCAGCAGCAGTTCGTACTCGCCCGTCTTCGGGTCGGGGGTCACCTCCACGCGGTAGCGTGTGGTATGGACAAGCGTCTTGTGTACGTCGGTGTCCAGTTGGCCATGCTTCTTATGGATATACTCGGCATTGCGCTCCGTCAGCGAGCGGTCGGTATTCTCGAACACCAGCTGAGAACTCTTGTCGCCCTCCAGCGTCAGCACCATCTTCAGGTTATCGCCCAGGTTGTTATGTGACAGCGAGTTGCCTAAGGGCAATTCGCCCTGATCCTTACCACCGACGATGCGGCCAATGAGCTTCACCTGCGTATTGTCGTAGAAATAGATGCCGGCTCTGTCTACCTCAAAGGCGTACTGGGTCTTCGTATCGCCCTCGGCAGCATGATAGAATCCGTCCTCGTAGAATACATGTCCGTCCTTGACGGCCTGTATGGAGTGAGTACCCTTGGCCATGCGGAATTCGAACTTACCCTCGAAGTTGCTCTCCACCCGGCTGCTGGACTTGCTCACGGGCAGACCATCCACCAGGAATGATACACCCATAACGGGGATGCTCGTACCCTTATACATAACGTAGCCAGAAATCTTAACACCCGAGGTGACGGTAAAGTTGACACCCGACGACATATTGCCGGCAGGACTGGCATCGAACACTACAGGCAGTCCGTCGCCGCAGTCGGCGCTCAGGTCGGCCTTCGGAAGTGAGCAGGTCACGCGGTAGTTACGGGTCTCCTTGCCACCGTATGGCAACTCGTCGGCCATGAAATATCCATTCGCGTTGGTCTCGGCCTCTTGCTCCACCTTCGGAGCGCTGGTGTCTGTGTCATCGCTGACGATATAGACCTTAACGTGGGGGATGCCCGTGCCGTCAGCAAAGCGCACGTAGCCTTCCAGACGACCGTAGTGTTCGCAAGCTCCGTCCACCTCGTGGGTGAAGAAACGCTTCTCGCCTTCGCAATTGCTTACAGAGGCAACCTTGTAGACATAATCGTAGGCAGGCGATACGGTCTCGTCCAGATAGGATAAGGCCGACAGGTTGGTGGCGATAATTTCATAGTCGCCTTTGTCCTTGCGCTTGCGCCATACCTCGAAGTAGTCGGCAGGCAGGTCGGTGCACTCCCATGCCAACTCTACCGAACTGTGGTTCGTAAATGTCTCCAGCGAGTTCTCTATCACGTGGCCCAAGTTCTCGTAGTAGAACCTGTTCAGGTTACTGGCCACCTTGACCTCATAGCTCTTGACGCCGCCAGTAGGTTTCGAGAACCTACGCGTGCTGATGGGCAGATCGTCAATACCATTTAACCAGGGCTTCTGCAAGACGCTGAGCGGACGACCCTGCTGGCAGGAGAAGTCTGACTGGTAATAGCTGTTATCGATAATGATGCCTTTGCCTTCGTCTTTATTATAGTTTACAAAAGTGGCAGAATTGCGGTTGGTATAATCTTTGTCTATCCAATACGAACAGAGGGGAGCGGAAATGCTATTGGCGATGTGGACTGTAGCGGCATTATTCTTATATCCCACGAAACCACCCCAACAGTCGTTCTTCTCGTTGTCGTCATCAAACATGGCCCTCAATAATACGTTGTTGATATACAGGTGGGCGCCTTCAGAGACAAGACCTACCACACCCGAAGACCAAGTATTTTCGGAGCATGTATTCTGAATGTTATATCGGCTGGTCAGATGGCAGTTCTCGATATATGCTGCCCCACGAGTAACGGCTCCGACAATGCCTCCCATTTCAATCCTATCGGAAACCATGTCGCCCATGACCTTGAGATTGGTCACCACAGCGCCATTACCTATATATTTGAAGATGCCCGGGCGCAAATACGAAGAAGAGATATTGACATCGATGGTATGCCCGTTACCATCAAAGTTACCCGAATACCACGTATTCTCCAGTATGCAGATACGCTCATTCAGCTTCACGTCGGCAGTCAGGATGACGTTCTGGCTATGGTCAGACTTTTCATCGTTCATTTCCCGGACAAAGGCTGCCATCTCATCGTCGCTGCCAATGGTACGGAAGATATTGCCCTTGCCGGAGCCTATGGGCGAAGTCTTCGGGTCGACAACCAGCCGCAAGGTGTAGTTCACGCACGAACGCGGAAGCTGTATCTCGGCCTTCATGTCGTTAATCTGTTCCTTGGTCAAGACGGTGGCCGTGCTGTCCACCTTGGTACCGGCACGGTTATACATCAGTATCTCGATGCGCATCTCAGCACGGTCGTCCCATACATACATTTCATAATATGTAGGCTCGTACTCCCAGGTCACCGTCACCTTGCGCTCATCTTGGTTACTCCACTCGGCATTGTTAGACCATGTGGGCTGCAAGAGGTAGAGCGTCTTCAACGATGGCTGGGTGTAGGCCACAGCGGGGTTCTTTACGTAACCCCACAGTTGGGCGGCAGCACCACGCACCACGCGATAGCGCACCAGTGGAATGCCCAAGTTCTTGTCAATGAGCGTATCCACCAGCGAACTGATGAGCGTATTGTCTTCGAACTCGTATTCCTCCTGATTACAATCAAAGTACTCCTGCCCTATCGTCTCATAATCCAGGTCCTTACCTGTCAGTGAGCGCTGGACAAGAAAGACGTCGCCATCCAGGAGATCATCGTGCTTGAGGTCACCAATCTTCCATTTCAGCTTCACCGTTCCCCTGCCCTTGCTGTCCATTTCGGAAGTCAGCAGTTGCGGCGTATGAACCATGGGAATCTTTTGGTTGATAGTTACGTCGACGTCGTAGTTCTGCTGGGTAGGCCAGTTGGGATAATACTCATGAGCGTATGGCTTCCAAGATGCAGTAGCCACGTTGACCTTGAGGTCTACGCGCTTGATACCTTCGTGCGAAGGCACCTT
>Ga0265298_10009089_pt1 | contig 11871 bp, 3 predicted proteins | sample AusTroGonzalo_MG_3_FD_193486 | JGI IMG/M metagenome (GOLD analysis project Ga0265298, IMG submission 193486) | Bovine rumen microbial communities from tropical cattle in Woodstock, Queensland, Australia - Gonzalo_01 | ecosystem: Host-associated > Mammals > Digestive system > Stomach > Rumen ...
CATAACTTATCAGAATATGAGAGCTTTAGACGCTCTTCATTATTTATTGTCATACGGAGTTGGTGAAAGTGGAATGAACCCTCCTGCATATCTAATACACAATCTGATAGATGACAAAGGATATTTGACGACATTAGAGAATTGCTACAAGAAGCTTTCAATGAATTCTCAACCAAATGTAACACAGCTTCCATTTTCATTGACTAAGCCAATCATTCCATCTAGAGAGTTCACAACAAGAAAAGAAAGTATGATTTCTAGCAATGGCGGTCTTAAAAACGCGGTTCAATTCTTCAATTACAAATTCTCAGAATATGACCAAGAAGAACGACTATGGGAAAGTTTCGACATAAATAAATCTGTCTTAAACGATCTTCTGACAAAAGGCCAAGAAGAAGCATCCGATTTATCAATGTTCATGACATTCTTAAATGAAGACTTGACTCAGTCTAGATACTATAAGATGGTTCCACATAGCCACCCATTATTATACGACATAATGAGAAGTCTCGAGCTTCATACATCGAACTTAAACTTCTACATTGATGGAAACATGGAGCTAGACGTTGGACAGATAGTGAATGTTTCTGAGACTGGAGTATCGGATGCTACTATATCGCAGTTTCATGGAAGATGGCTTATAAAAAGCATCAGTCATACGTTTGGCGACCAGCAGTACTATTCAAACTTGACGTTATGCAGGCGATTCTTTAAGAAATATACACCTACGGTTACTTGATAAGCATGGACTTAAACTTAAATTCAAACTACAACAGCTCAAACAAATTCACTGGCATCTACCGTGGATTCGTCGTATGGAATGACGATCCGAAAGTTAGAGGCAGGATAAAAGTGTTTGTGCCTGGGGTCTATGCAGACAGATATGAAAGAATGCCAGCTTCGCTTCCTTGGGCCCGTCCGTTTAGTCCAAGCTTTGGTGGAGGCTCGCCAAATCCAAACAATGAAGATAAGCATGTCCTGAATGATGAAGTCGGCTGGTGCTCAGTTCCTCATGCCGGCGATATGAAGACCGGATCTCAAGTGTTTTTGTTCTTTGAAAATGGCGACATCAACTTTCCGGTGTACTTTGGCGTAGCTCAATCACAAGAAGGTTGGTTTTCAGAGCATCCTAATCAGCATTGCTTCAGGTCTGACAACATTCGCGTTAGAATAGACGAGAATGTTCATGATCCACGATCTACATGCAAATTCGATTCATACAACACAAACAACTCTGAAGTGTCTAAGAAGAATCTTGAGCGAGATTGCTTGAAGTACGGATGGAAATTCGATGGTGACAACGGCAACATAAGCCAGCTTGAAACACGACTTGACATTGAGATAGAAGCTTCGAAGATGAACGCTGTGAACTTGAACATCCATGGCAACGTCAATCTGCATATAGATGGAGATTGGTTCGTCGAGCACATAGGAAACAAGTACGAATATCAGCAGGGCGACAAATACATAAAGCAAGATGGCAATACATACATCGAGCAGAATGGCCATTATAGGAAAGTCCTTTCTGGAAACTTGACGATGGAGCATAACGGCAACACTGTCGAGAATCAAGATGGCGATACGTTGAACACTAGGACCGGCACGTACTATGAGCAAATCGACAACAATGTTACGCTGATGTACAACAGTAACTTAAAGCAACGAATCGATGGCAATGAGCATAAGATCATCAGAAATAGCAAGATAACTGAAGTTGGAGACAACTACAATGTTGACGTAGTTAAAGACGCAAGCGTCATGGCTGGCGGCCATATGACGCTGAATTCTGAAGCTCATATCGACTTAGTGATGAAAGACAACTTCGAAGTCCATTCGAAGACTGGAAACATCATATTGAAGACTGAAGGCGAATTTGAGCTAATGAAAGACGGACAAGTCACTGCAGCCGGATTCAACAACATGGGAACTCGCGGAAACATTCAGATAGTGTCAACATTTGGCAATATCAACATGGAATGCGTAAAGAACGACAACTTAGCTAACTTTGAGCGAAAAATGACAGTAATACCATGGAATCCTGAATTCGTAAGAAAGGTGAACGAGACTGTAAAAGGATTCTCAACGATGAACGCTGCATTACAAGGATTCAACTTCTCAACTGACGTTAGCGGCTTTGGCGATGTCGTTAAAATTCTAGCTAAAGCTCAGGAGCTGCTGATATACGATGGCTTACCAGTGTTTCTTCCAACGATGATGATTCTACAGAATCCAAATATCGTAGCTCCAAACAACAGTTCGGACGTATCATGGATACAAAGCTTCAGAGATGAAGCAAGCGATTGGAAAAACGTTAAAGACGATGTAATGTGGAAGCTTCCAGGCAGAATGATGGGAAACATCAACATTAAGACATGGTCAGGCGACATCAACATTAAAACTGAATCAAAACTCGGCTGTGCTGGCAATATCAATATAAAAGCGACTGAATCAGCTGGAACATTGCCAGGCTATAAGATTGGAACAATCAATATTGAAAACAATGGAAGAGAGCGCGTCTATCCTGATCCACGAGATCTATTCTTAGACTCTGACTTTCAAATGAGGCAGAGCGGCGTTCTTGAAATGTTCTCGCATGGCACAAACAAAGAAAAGGCCGGTTCAGCGTTACCAGCAGCTTGCGATGGCATTCTAAAAGGAACTGGATATAGATTTGTATTCAAAGCAACAAACTACAACAAACTTTATAAAACACAAGCTGAGAACATTGCTACACGCGGTGGAGTGGTCGATGCAAAGGGCGTAGACGTAGCAAAGAAAATCGCAGACTTAGCTAAAGCCAATCCTCCAAAACTTGGCTGTCCAAAATGCATATCAGACTATCTAATGGGCGTGCCTGGAGTCCAAGAAGTATATTATGTCAATGAAAACGTACTTGATATGAGAGGTGGCGTTCATGCATTTGGATTCCAACGACTAAACCCATTCGATCCTGAAAATCCAAGAGGCGTCTTCAACATATCGTCAGGAGACTATGATAAGATAAGCATTGGCGACGGCCATGCAATTGGAACGAATTTCATGGCTAGAGACTTTAGCGGAATCAACATTGGTGGATTCACAATCAACCACAATGGCGATTTTAAGATAAAAGCTGGAAAGAATTTCTATAAGACCGTCAATGATGACCGCCAACGCGGAAGGGCAACAGAAGTCTATGAGTTCATAGAGACGCCTATAGACTACAACGCTCCTAAGTGCATGGGGAAACTTCTAAATGAAATGAAGAAATTATTCGACGGAGCTATCGCAGTAGCAATGAAACCAACTGGAAGCGATGTAATGCTATCGACTGAGGACACACCTAAGACTGCGAAATTTAGATTCAAGAACCTTCAGGTAATGCCAACGATAGTATGGAAAGATGGTGGCTTCTATTCAGAGCATTCAGAAAAGATTGGCGATACATTATTGCATTCAACAATTGAAGATACTAGAACGACTCTTGACTTTGGATTCGACTTTGAAAGAGCTAAAGATCTTCTAGTGTCAAACAATCCACGAAAATTGGAAGCAAACATATTTGAGCAGAAGAAGTACGAAATGAAGATTTCTCGTGGCGCTGACACCGAAACACATGAGGGCGGCGAGACTCAATGGTTCCAAATGAGAAACTTCGACGATCCAGGCGGAAAGATGCATGCTGAGGTAAGCGCGAATTTAGACTATCATCGATTCTCCATAACTGATAGGTCAGGCCGTTGGCATAAGTCGCATAGCTACAACGATGTTGGAGCAGCATGGTACGATGATGACAAGTTCAAAGGCGACCTTGTTAAGCACTTTCCAGACTCAGAGTTCGACATTACTGCGGATGAGACTTCAAGACTATGGGATGAAATAGGCGTAGTCATATCTAATCATTCATGGAGCAAATATGGAAATCATATCGTAGGCGGAAATCATCCAGAATATAGCTTGCCAACAGACGGTTGCAAAGCGAGATTCATATCATTGACTCCACCACCTGTCGACACTGCAGCTGAGCTGTGGGTCAATAAGAAAGGGGCAGGCGTCGATACAAAGAGAAACCGCATAGCAACCGCAAACCAAATCGACAGCTATACGACATTGATTTGTGCAGACTGTGGAAAGAACAACAACATAACCGACACTTTGACATTAGATGCTCTTACTACTATAACAGAGAACTTATATAAGAAGTCTAGACAAAACATCAAGTTCACCGACGTTAGCGGCGACATCAATCATGTAACTGAGACATATACTGCAGCTGTGAACACGAATGTTCTTACATTGAACTCTGACCATTATACATTGATACCTGATACCGAGTCTGTAGGCGGTACAATGGGTAAGACTGACATCCTTATTATTAGCGCTGGAAACTTAATGAAGCGCGATATGAAGGGAAATACTAAATTCTTCAAGCATGAATACAAGAAAGACAATCCAAATGAAGTATGGGGCGTGTTTACAAACCAAATGGAATTGTCGCAGACCGGATTCCCAGTCAACTTCTTCAAGCTTGACAATGGAACGAACTACACGGCTGAAATGAAGCCAGATTGGCCTGGCGAACCAGAATCAGCGCATTTTATAGAGAATATCGTATCAATGTCGAATGGCGGCGTATTGGAGCCGTCTGGCATATTCGAGCTTCACAACATCGAGCTGACGTCTAACGTAGCAGGCTCGATGTTTGAAAAGAACACGTGGCATATCTCAAATGGCGCGAACAAGTTCAAGCCAATGCTAAATACATTTAGAGTGGAGAATGGCGTCAACGTCCCGTCTGGCTACAACTTCGTAGAAATCGAAAATGGTAGTTCAATTACGTCAGGCGCTAACATCGTAAGAGTCGACAACCAAGGCGCAACAGCTGGAGCGCTTAAAGTCAAGAATATGATAACGTTGAACAACGATAATCAGCATACAACGATGACACTTAGCGATGAAATCATAGAAGGCGACTACAACCAGGAAAAACCGCCTGTGATAGCAATGTATTCAGCTGGAGATATGCATTCATATGTTGAGAAAACATATATAGTAGAATCATTTACAGGAATTAGAAAGCATGTGTATGCTACATTCGACGCAAGTGATTACAAGCTAAAGATAAACCAAACAACACTACATTCAAAAGAGTTCATATTTGTGTCAGTTGAAAGCACAATAGACGCGAAGACATTGAATGTCATAACATCTGAATCCTCATTCCAAAGCGCTTCTATCAAGAATTACGCTGACATATTTGAAGTTCATGCTCCAAAGCTAGCCTTCCTAGCTGAAAATTTAACAGTAGACGTGACAACGCTTCTTGCAGCTTCAATAACAAAAGGATCTATAACTGCTACTACTCTAAATGTAGATGGCACAAACGTAGCAATCAAAGCTAAGCTCGTAGACGTAGATAAGATGAAAGCAAATGGCGATTTCAAAGGATCGTTCGATGGATCATTGAATGGAACTGCTGGCTTTGGTGGCATGGCGTATTTAGTGTCGCCTCTACCACAGCAGATGATACCGGTGCTCGGCCCAACCGGAAGCACAGCTGATCCAACACAGCATACGCCTAGAAAGGCAACGCCAAAAATACCAGTTGAAAACGAATGGCCAAATGCTGTAGAAAATGTGAAAAATGCAAAATCACTTGAAAGTACATCGCTTTCATCTGTAAATAAAGTAAAGGACTTCGTCAGAAAGTTCATTGACTTAGAGCTGTCATTACTCGATTTAATGCTCGGAAAAAAGAAGAAGAAATAGCATGGGCAAGAAGCTAGATAAGAAGGACATACTCGAGACAATCGAGAAAGAAATAGAACAGTGCAAGGCATTCCAAGAAGACGATCCTGATAAAGGCGCTGAAGAACGCGTGAAGTCACTAAATGCCAACCCTGTAGCTCTTGGCAAGTTCTTCGTCAACATAACGCTGAAGAACGCTGAAATAGCTAACGTGACAAAACTATCCGAGCGAATAAAAAGACTTGAAGATAAAGACAGACTAATGACGGTAAAAGAGATCAACGCTTTATATAAAGCAGGCTGCATCATTACTGTTAACATCATGAAAGAGAAAGACTCATTTACATTCTCTATAAATGCTTCTTCTATAGGATCATATAGCAGTATGATGGATGAGTTGATAAACAAGTATTATGACAACTCAAACGAATTAATGCTTCTTAAGCCAAAGAAGCCAGTAATAGGAAACAATTATATTGAAAATGATCTTAAAGCAGCCTTTACTGCAGGAAAAAAACGAATCATATATGCATTAGCGAATTTTGACAAGTCGATTAAGACAATTGACGCTAACATACTTCTTAAAACTGGAGACGAACTTTATGACAACACGACACACGACGTCTATTCAGTAGATTTCGACGATATGCAAGAAGCAAGTTACGTCAATATGTCTAGAAATACTTCAATAGAGCAAAATGTAAATGAATTCCTAGGAGCAGCCGTTCTTGATAGCGTGACAATGAGAAGCTCTAAATCAGGCGTTGTTATGAACTACGATCTTAGTAGAACATATGGCGTTTATGATATGTGTGGATTTTTTCTTACGAAGATAAATGAGATTAAGCTTAGCGACGATGCGATTTCAAATGAACGATACAAGTTCTATTCAGAAGTTAGAGACGACGTATTCTTAAGTCAGTCTGAAGCTAAGTTCAAGGCATTCAAAAACTTTGGTGGTGCTTGGACTGACTGGGCGTCAGCTGAAGCTCAATTCCTGACATGTAAATCTGTGTACGGAATCGACAAAGAATTTACTGAAAAAGCAAAAAACAACGGCGCATTCATGAACAGCATTCTAGCCGCTGAGAAAACATTTAGCTTATATAGCAACACTACTTTCGATGCAATAGACGCTTCATGGAAAATCGAGACTGACTATTTTAAGAAGAAGCCGCCGTCTGACATCACATGCACAAACATTCCAGAAAAAGACACTACAGGCGCTGAAGGCAAAGCTAAAGCATTTGTAGCAGCCAATTGCGTAGCACCTCCAACATTTAAGATAGTGCCTCATGGCAGTACACGAATAAAATTCGAAGAAAAGAAGAAATACTATTTCTGCGTTCCAGTTTCACTTGGTATGACAAAAGAAAAATATGCTGAGTTAAAATCAACTAACGGAGATTCGTCTGTGTGCGAACCATACGAAATACTTGGCGACCAATCAACACAATATGGAAAAGTCACAGGCCACTTTACATCTACTAATGAAAAGGAAGAGCCACGAGACGTCATAAAAGTAAATGGAATAAACTACAACTTCACTAAGTCTACAATAAAATTAGACAAAGACATTCATCAGCCTTACACTGACGAAATAGAGAACAAGCATATGCTGTACGAAGTACCTGAAAACTCTTACTACAACAGTGTTGAACGAGTGTTCTTCAAAGCAGACAGTTTAGATGACAGATTTAAACAGATAACGCTTTCATATAGAATAATACCAAAAGTAGTCAAGCTCCCATACACATTCATACAGGATTCATCATATGAAACACTAACTCAAGCAAACGATAGACTTGAGACGGTTAAAAAAGACTATGAAGGAAAATATAAGAGACTTTGTGTCGATACTATCAACTATGATCCATGGGAAGTGTCTATAAAGAAACTTAAGAAATTGATTGGAAAATACGCTATCATTCCAGCTATAGAACAGAAAATCGAACTAATGCCATTCGATTCATTAGAAGATAGAGACGAGATATGCGAAAAATGTAAGCAAGAAAAGAAAGACTGCACTTGCAACAGACTTAAGCTATGCAGCAAAAGCTATCCACTTAACTTCTATGGAATGTCAAATGCAAAAGAATTCGATGACTCTGACACAATGAGCTTATGCTCGCTGACATATTGCATATATGATACAGCAGGACATGCAATGACTTTAGCAGAAATCGCTAAAGCTGCGTATGAAACTATATTCAAAGAACAAGGTCAAATTCCTGCAGAGAAATTTGAGACTAAATCACAATATGCAATGGCAGTTCTTGGCATAACATATTCATCACTAAGCAATTCGCCTGACATTCAGATAACTGGATCGCTTGCAAATAGAATGACTGAAAACAAATGGGAGAAATTCAAGTTAGACTATATGAATAGCCTATATGAAGAAGGTGGCAATCCGACTAGAGAGTTTAGTGTGACAATGAAAGCTGGATTAGCCGATGGCTTTTCATATTTTCCAACCGGACACGAAATAGCATTTGAGCTTGACTTAGCAACAAAATCATTTACAGTCAAAGGCGCGACCACAGCTCAAATGGCAGCGATGATGCCATTAGTCGCAATGGACGAAGAGACTTATATGGCTTCATGGAGAAGCATCGCCGAAATATGCGCACCATTAAGTGAAGACATGAAGAAATTCATTGCATATCCATATATGCCAAACTATGATACCATTATGAATGGATCGCCTGACAACGATATGAAGACAATGGCATTCGACGAAATAACTGAAGAATACGTCTATATGCCAAACACCGGAGACATAACGCATGCAGGCTCATTCAAAGGAACTAAAGTTCTAGTAAGATTCGACATCTACATAAAGACACCAGTTCCATGCGCATATCCAAGAGAAAAACTTCCAGCATGCAGAAACGATTATTCATATGGCTTCTGTGGCTTAAGAGAGCTTTATGAAAAACCATTGATAGCATATCCGTATGGATTTGAATTAGAGCAAGAAGTAGCATATAGAACAGTAAGAAAGCACCAGCGAGAAATGCGAAAGATTGCTCTTAAGCTAATAGACGACACCAGAACTGCAGCTGAAGCTGCATGCAACGTGTCTAAAAATCTTCAGAAAATAGACTCTATATGCTCTAGATCTAGAAAAGAGCTAATCGACTACATTAATGAAAACTCTAGCCAAATGGCTACAGTGAATGGAACTAAGAAAGCATTCGTTGCTGCGCTAAAAGCTATTATGCTTCAGTCTATAATGGTCGACTATGATAGAGTGTTCAATCATACGGCAAAATCGATTGAAGTTATGTGCGACGATAGCTTTGGATGCAGCAAAAGACACATAGCAGAGATATTCAAAGACTTTAGGACGCTTCCTATGTCAAGAATCGATGCATTAGACGAGAATGTTAAAGCATATAGAGCATTTAGCATGTGCAATAAACTATTCTCTGACTATATGACAGAAGACGGCTTGCCTAAGTCAATCGACTCAGGATTGCTTGAATCTAGCAATGCAGAAAATGTTGGTGTCGTTCTAGTAAAGATAGCTTATGAATTCACAGCTGACGCTATAATGATTAAGATAAACGAGAGGCATCCTGAATTATCAAAATTTAGGAAAGAAGAACTCGTTAAAGCTATACGATCATGTGATTTAGATATGATAAAAGTTATTACTAAATGCGATGATCCAATAGAAGAAATAGCCGTAATAGGCGATATACCATCTGATAAAGTGTCAGCGTTAGACTGCATAAAGAAAGGCATCGTCGCAATATTCGACAAAATAAAAGCCATGAAATCTGTAAAAGAAAAGGTCTCAGCTGTAAAAAATCTTACTAAAGCTCTAGACGTTGTGAATGACGTTACGTCAGTTACAAGTTCGCTTGCGTCTAATGTTACTTCTGGAATTGAAGATGGAGTAAAAAACGCTGTAAAGAAAGCTATCGAGAGCGTGATGAACATCTCGTCTAAAGACAAGAAAGACGAGTCAAGTGAAAAAATGGATAAGCTTAAGTCTGCTATAACAACCGCAAAAAATGCAGCATCAAGCGCAGCATCTAAAGCAAAAGATACAATAAGTAGCGCTGCTGAAAAAGTAAGCTCAAGCAGCACGACTGAAAAGGCAAAAGAAGCTATGGCTGGAATCATTCAGTCTAATTCAGTATCGACTATAACTGACATCATAAAGAACAACGTCACAAATGGAATGGAAGGCTTAAGCGAAGCAGCTGGAAAACTTGGCGTAGGCGCTGGCCTAACAAAAAAAGATACAGTCAGCAGCTGTGTAGAAGGCGCCACTGGCGCAGTAAACAATGCTTTAAAAAAGGTCGACTTAAAAGAGACTCTTAATAAAATCCTTGCTCCATTGACAAGCTCTGATGAAGCGTCTTCAAAAAACGGCAATTCTGTTATAACGCAAACTGAAGTTTCAATGATAGTAAACGAAATAAACGATACGCTGTCAGATGAAATAGCAAGTGGCGTAAGCGAAAAGGTTTCAGCAACAGTTGAATCAGGCGTTGGCGCTAAACTTGATTCAATGAGCAAGACAATTGAAGAAAATAAAGTTTTAGATGAAATCGTAAGCGCGGTGACTACGCCAGTTGAAGGAGAGCTTACAGATTCTCTTACAGCATCAGTAAATGGTTCGTCAAAATCAGCTAATAATTCAGAAGATAGTGAGAAAGCTTTAGACAAAGTAAATAAATTCATCAACTACATGGCTAAAGAATATCAGAAGATAACTGATGAAACGATTTCATTTGATTCAGTTTAAATTGAAAAAATAGTTAGTTAGAGTTATTTTATTTTAAAAGATTCTCAAAGGACGAAATGAACAATTGTTATGAAGACCGTATAAGCTTTTATGTAGCCAATGAACTTTATAAGTTCTTACGGAAAATATGTTGAAGAAAAACGAAAACTGTTGAATGGAGAATATGAAGATAGGTCTGAAGACGAGAAGCGAATAGCTAACATAAAAAACGAAGCTTACAATGAAGCTTATGTAAACTTTAAAAAAGAATGCGAAGCAAAGGAAGACGCTGCATTTAAACGAGGCGTTGAATATGGTAAGAATCTTTCATACAACGAAGCTTATGCTAACGCAAAAGAAACTTTATGTAAGAAAGAACGCGATTCGCTTCGAAAAGAAGCAGCTAGAAATCGAAACATCCAATCAAACAGTTATATAAGTCAAGAAGATATTAAAGAGCTAATGAAGTTAATATTTGGCGAAAGCAAATAACAATGTCAGAAAACTATTACGATATTCTTGGCGTAAGCAAGAAAGCTACTGAAGCTGAAATAAAGAAAGCTTATAGAAAGCTTGCAATTGAATTGCATCCTGATAAGCATCATGGCGACAAAACTGCTGAAGAACAGTTTAAAAAAGTAAATGAAGCTTATTGCGTATTGTCAAATAAAGACAAAAAGGACGAATACGATGCAAAGCTTGCAGCTGAAGAAAAGTATGCCAGCATGCGTCAGACATTTGGTGGAAATCCAGGCGGTGGATTCAACTTCAACGATTTTCAATCAATGTTTGAAGCAGCGTTTTCAAGTCGTCCTGGAAGCAGATTCAATCATTCTTACTCAAATTTCAAAGAAGAACCAACTGAATCGAATGACGTCAAGATCGGCGTTCACATAACATTTGAAGAAGCTTATACTGGCACTGACAAGACACTTACATATAACGTAAAAATGCCATGCGACAAATGCGATGGCACTGGATACGATAAGAAAAGCAAAATGATAAAATGCCCAAACTGTAATGGTCAAGGTTATACAGTTGTAATGAACGATGCATTCTTTGGCGAGCGTGACAAAATAAAGATAAAATGTAAACATTGCAATGGCAAAGGCATACGTCATAAAGATACATGTCATGCATGCAATGGTCATGGATATGGAGTTACAAAAAAGACAATCCGTATAAACATTCCAGCAGGATCTTATACTGGAGCTGAATTAAGAGTAAAAGACTACGGTTCAGTATCAGCAAATGGAACTGCTGGAAATCTATTCATAACAATAACAGTAGATTCAACTTCAAAAAATGGAATATTTTCAAGATCGGATCAAGACTTAATCGCAAATATCCAAATGTCGTATTATGATATGTTATGCGGCGCAGAAAAAGAGCTTGAGTTT
>Ga0265298_10009090_pt1 | contig 11870 bp, 7 predicted proteins | sample AusTroGonzalo_MG_3_FD_193486 | JGI IMG/M metagenome (GOLD analysis project Ga0265298, IMG submission 193486) | Bovine rumen microbial communities from tropical cattle in Woodstock, Queensland, Australia - Gonzalo_01 | ecosystem: Host-associated > Mammals > Digestive system > Stomach > Rumen ...
GGGCGGACTTCGTAATGCGGTCGGACAGACTTGAACTGTCATGGGATCGCTCCCACTAGCACCTCAAGCTAGCGTGTCTACCAATTCCACCACGACCGCAGGTTCGCCATGTGCGTAAGCCCGCAGAGCAGGCTACGCCACGACAAATCCTTTTGGCGAGTTATTCGGCAGCAGGAGTTTCGGCCGGAGCTGCGGGAGCTTCGGCGGCCGGGGCCGCAGGAGCATCAACAGCCGGAGCTGCGAAATCGCCCGGAAGAGCCGGGACGGGAGCCTGCTGTTCGGCATTCTCGCGGGTGGCCTTCTGCATGGAGGATTCTTCGACAGCCTGGTCCTGCTTGGCAGTAATCAGGCCGAGGGCGAACACCACGATGAAGAAAATCACGGCGACGACGCGGGTCAGCTTCTGGATGAAGGTGGCGGCGCCAGCGGTGGAGAATGCGGACTGGGACGTCATTCCGCCGAGGCCTGCAAGGCCGCCCATCTTGTCGTTCTGCACGAGAACGAGGAGGGAGAGGAACAAGCAGAGAAAGACGTGAACGACAATCAGAATCCAAAAAAGAGTTGTCATGTGACGATTCCTTGGTTTAAGTTTCTAGCCGAGAAATTACTTGGCTTCGGCAGCGGCGATGATTTCCATGAAGGTGTTGGCCTTGAGACCTGCACCACCAATGAGACCGCCGTCGATGTCCTTCTGGGCGAGGAGGCCGGCAGCGTTGGCGCCCTTCATGGAGCCACCGTACTGGATGCGCATGCCTTCGGCAACGGCTTCGCCGTAGATTTCCTTGACCACGGAGCGGACGTAGGCCTGGGTGTCCTGAGCCTGTTCGTCGGTGGCCGTCACGCCGGTACCGATCGCCCAGACCGGTTCGTAGGCGAGCACGCACTTGGCAGCGTCTTCGGCAGAGACGTCCTTGAAGGCGCCCTTGACCTGGAGGCCGAGAACTTCCTTGAGGATGCCGCCGTTGCGCTGGTCGAGAGTTTCACCGATGCAGATGATCGGCTTCAGACCGGCCTCGAGGGTCTTCTTGACCTTGAGGTTCACGGTTTCTTCCGTTTCGTGGAAGTACTGGCGCTGTTCGGAGTGGCCGATGATGATGTATTCGGCACCGATTTCCTTGACCATGTCGACAGAAACCTTACCAGTGTATGCGCCCTGGTCCTTCCAGTGGATGTCCTGGATGGCGAGCTTCACGTTGGTACCCTTGACGACGTCGGCAACCTTGGCAGCGGCGAGGTAGGTCGGGGCGATGACGACTTCGGTCTTCTTCACGTCCTTGGCGGCTTCCACGATATCCTTAGCGAGCTGAACGGATTCGCTAACGGTCTTATTCATCTTCCAGTTACCAGCAATGATGTACTGACGCATAATTGACTCCTTGAGAGGTTATAAAATTTAACGCGCGTAAATATAGAAAAAATGGGCCCGTAATAAAAGGAAAAAGAGCCCAGAGAGGCTCTTTTTCTGTCGAATTGTTGAAATTCGCGTTCCTGTAGACCTAAATCAGCCTAAGGTTAGTTGTAGTTGCTAGAACGGTTGGATGTCGGAGCCGGAGAACCACCGTAGCGGTCGCCTTCGATCTTGTTGAGAATCCATTCGTTTTCGTAACCCTTCAGACGAGCCTGTTCAGGATGCTTCCAGATGAGGCGGGTGATGAGTTCGCCTTCGCGAGTGTAGTATTCCCACACGCAGCTGGTATCGGTTTCCGATTCGTGATCAGGAGGTCCCCAGAGCAGGTTCACCATGTCGTTGGTCATGCCTTCTTCGATGTATCCCTGCTTGAACACGTCCTTGAGGCGCTTGTCGATACCCATGCTTTCCTTAATGGCAAAGTATTCGCGTTCGTATTCGTTCTGGCCTACGCCGCGTTCAATAAGGATGGGGGATGAAGAACGGTTAGAGCATCCCCAGAGCAGCATGACGCCGAGGACGAGTAGGCAAAGATGAGACAATTTCATATATGCTCCTTAAGATTAGATGCACACAAAATAAGAATTTATAAGGCAAGTGGCTGAATATTTCGCAGATTTTACGTTCACCTGCGTAAATTTTACATTTTTATACAAATTTTAGGCACGATGCCCGAGCAGTGAGCAATGAGCAGTGAGCAGTGAGCCGTGAGGTTAGAACCTCATACCTCATAGCGAAGCGACCTCATACCTTTCAGGTGATTGGTGCTCGCCTACAATAATATCCTAATCACTAACCACTAATCACCAACTACTATTTACTAAATTGCAGTCATGCCCTTTGTTCACCTGCAAGTCCATTCTGAATTTTCTGTTTTGCAGTCGTCTGCCCGTCTAGACGACATTCTTGCCGCCGCCGCTGCCGACAATGCACCTGCTGTCGCCCTCACCGACCATGGTGCCATGTTCGGCATCCTGGAAATCCAGACTCGTGGCAAAGACTTGAACAAAAAGCGCAAGGAACAGGGGCTCCTGCCGGTAAAGACGATTTACGGCTGCCATGTCTACATCGATTCCTCGAGCGCAAGCCAGAAAGATCCGACGACTTTTGAACGATTGACGCTGCTTGTTGAAAACGAAAAGGGTTATTATAACCTGCTGCGCATCGTGAGCTACCGCTACGAAGAAAGTGAACGCTGGGCGGAAATCCCCTCGGTGCCTTTGGAGGTGGTAAAGCAGTTCAAGGATGGTTTGATTGCCATTGCCGGTGATTTCTTTAGCCGTTATGGGCAGAATGTGGCTGCGGGCCGCAACGCCATGGCGCGCGAATACATGGATTCCCTGGACAAGATTTTCGACCGCGAGCATCTGTATTTGTCTGTATGCGACAACGGGGTTCCCCAGCAAAAGCTGGTTAACGATTTCAATGTGCAGTTGGCTCAGGAAATGGGGCGCGAGGTTGTGGCTGTGGCTGATGTCCATTACATCAAGTCCGAAGATGCCATGGCCCACAAGGTGTTGCGTTGCATCTCGCTCAAGTCCACCCTGAACGATTTCACGGATAAGCGTTTCCCCACAGACCAGTTTTATTTCCGTACCGAAGAAGAAATGGTCAAGTTGTTCGGCCATATTCCGGGTGCGATTGAAAATACGGTCAAGATTGCGGAACGGTGCAATTTTACCGTAAAAACGGGTATTGGCGATGATTTCTGGCCGCGTTTCAAGATTCCGGACGAGTTCCTCGCTTCTGAGGAATACCAGACAATCAAGGGGTACATGAAGGCCGAATATGATGCCGAGTACCCGGTTATCCGCGAACGCGAACTGAAGGGCGTCATCAAGGACAAGAAGAAAAAGGTCACGGAGACGTATTGCGCCGAGAAAGGTATTGAACCTGATGCGCTTACCGAAGAAGACAAGGCGGAGATTGAACGTCTCTCTTCGCCGGAATTTTTCAACGACGACGACAACAAGGCTTGGGACAAGAATACGCATCGTTGGTGTAAACCGGGTGGCGATGCGGATATATATATAACGCACCTTTGTAACGAACGCCTCAAGTGGCGCTTCCCCGACGAAGATTTCAAGTTCCCCGCGCACGAGACCGACGTGGCCAAGCGCATGTACAAGGAACTGAACTGTATCCGCAACATGAACGTGGCGGGCTACCTCCTGATTGTGTGGGACTTTATCAACTGGTCTCGCGAACACGGAATTCCGGTGGGGCCGGGGCGTGGTTCTGCGGCAGGCTCGCTTGTCACCTACATCATCGGTATTACCGACATCGATCCGCTCAAGTTTGATTTGCTCTTTGAACGTTTCTTGAACCCGGAACGCGTGAGCATGCCGGATATCGATACCGACATCGCAGATAGGGACCGTGGCCGCGTCATCCAGTATGTGACGGACAAGTACGGCCGCGATTGCGTGGGCCAGATTATTACTTATGGCATGCTCAAGTCGAAGGCGGTGATTACTGACGTGGCTCGCGTGCTGGGGCTCCCGCCTGCAGAGGCGAAAATCATCACCAAGTTGTTCCCGCAGCGCACCCTGAACTTTAGCCTCAAACAGGCTTGGACTGGCAAAGACAAGAAGGGCAACAATCTCGAAGACGGTTACAGCCCTGAACCTTTGCAGGCGATGATTAATAGCCGTGCGAGCTACCAGAACCTTTGGAACATCGCGCTTACGCTCGAAGATTTGCCGCGCCAGACGGGCGTGCACGCTTGTGGCGTGGTGATTACGCCGACTCCGATTTACAACTTGGCCCCGCTTTACCGTGCCGCTCCTGCCGATACGCCGGTGGTGATGTACGACAAGCATTACGCCGAAGACATCGGGCTTTTGAAAATGGACTTCCTTGGCCTCATCAACTTGTCCATCATCCAGGACACGGTGAACATGGTCAAGAAGAATCGCAAGATTGACCTGGACATGGGGCATATCCCGCTCGATGACAAGAAAACCTTTGACTTGCTCGGCAAGGGCATGACGACTACGGTGTTCCAGTTCGAATCTCCGGGTATGCAGAAGTACCTGCGCGAACTGAAACCGACGCGAATCTTTGACTTGATCGCTATGAACGCCCTGTACCGTCCGGGGCCCATTGAACAAATTCCGCACTTCATTGCGCGTAAGAACGGCAAAGAAGAAATCGACTGTTACCATCCTGACCTGGAACAGGTTTTGGGCGAAACGTACGGCGTGATTGTGTACCAGGAACAGGTGATGAAACTGGCCCAGATTCTGGGTGGTTACACGCTGGGTGGTGCTGACAATATCCGCCGTATCATGGCCAAGAAGATGCCCGAGAAGATGGCAAAGCTCGAACCGGAATTTTTCGAGAAGTGCCTTGCGAAGGGCTACGACCGTGCCATGATCCAGAAGGTCTGGGATGCGGTGCTCCCGTTCTGCGGTTACGCATTCAACAAGAGCCATGCGGCGGCCTACGCCTACGTGGCTTACCAGACGGCTTATTTGAAGGCTAATTACGGCCCCGAATACATGGCCGCCTCGATGACCTCGAAGATGGGCAAGACGGAAGACATCGTGACCATCATCCAGGAATGCAAGCGCTTGGGAATCGAGGTCGTCTCTCCGAACATCAACTCCTCATATGGCGTGTTTACGGCGAACGAGGATGGGCGGATTTTGTACGGGCTTGCCGGTATCCGTAATGTGGGCCTCGCCGTTGTCGAAGACGTGGTGGCCGAACGTGACCGTCGCGGCAAGTACAAGGATATTTTTGATTTCTGCAAGCGCGTCGTGGAATACCAGGGTATGCAGAAGGAAAAGCGTCCGCCGCTCAACAAGAAAGTGATGGAATGCCTTATCATGGCAGGCGCCTTGGACGATTTGCCGGGGAGCCGTGCCGTGCAGTTTGCGACGGTGGACCGTGCGCTCGAAGTGGCTGCCCACTGCCAAGAAGACAAGGCCAAGGGGCAGGTTTCGCTGTTCGACTTGGGCGGCCCCGAAACCATCCAGAATATGGCGGAGACGCTCGAAGAAGCGGAAGAATGGACCGCGATGGAAATGCTCAACAAGGAACGCGACGTGCTGGGCCTGTTCCTTTCGGGGCACCCGCTCGACGAATTCCGTCCGGAACTTTCCGGCTTTACTACGTGCAGCCTTGCCGAAGACGAACTGAAAAAGAAAATCGGCCACGGTGTTTGCGTTGGCGGTGTTGTCACGATGATGCGCTCCATCGAAACAAAGAAGGGCGATACTATCGGTGTCGGTAAGATCCAGGATTTCCATGGCGACATCGAACTGTTCTTCAAGAAGGACATTTGGCAAGACCTCCGCGACAGTGTTTCTGAAGACGATCGCGTGCTTGTCCAGGGCCAGCTGGAGCAGAAGCGGGACCGCGAAAAGAACCTCACCGATGAATTCCAGGTGATTGTCGACAAGGTGGTGCAACTCGACCGTGTCCGCGAAAGCATGGTGAAGTACGTGCATATAACGCTCTATTCCATGATGCTTACGGATGATTTCCTTGCGAAAATGGAAGAAGGCCTTGCGCGCTTTGAACCGTTTGTCGAAGGGACCGGCTGCGAAATCGTTTGCCATATCGAAACGGAATCGCGCTATGAACACGCTCTGACGCTGAAAAAGTCCAAGGTGGAATACAGTCCGGAATTGCTGAAGTGGCTCAAGCAGGATTTGGGTGTCGTCAAGTTCTGGGTTTCGAACAAGGTCCGGTAGGTTTTATGGATTCCCCCGGTGGAAAGCCTTTTGTCCTTTTTTGTGCAGGCGAGGATTCCGGGGATATTCTGGGTGAATCGTTTGTCCGTGAGGCTGTAGAGGCCGGCTGTGGCGCATGTGGAGCGGGTGGCCGCCGCATGGAAAGTGCAGGGCTAAATCCGCTCGTCAATTTTGAACACCTCCCTGTATCTGGTTTCGGCGACGTGTTGGCAAGTTGCAGAACTTTGCGCAAGGATTTTGAAGTGCTCCGTTCTGCCCTTTGCAATCCGCAATGCCTTGCGCTTGTGGCTATTGATTATCCCGGATTCAACATGAAACTGGTGCGCCTTGCAAAGCGACTGGGTAAGCCGGTCCTGTATGTCGCACCGCCGCAAATTTGGGCCTGGAAGCCTGGTCGGGCGAAACAACTCCGTGGGATTCCTCTGGCTGTCTTTTTTGATTTCGAGGTGGATGCGTACCGTAAGCATGGCTGTGGGGCTCGGCTGATGCGGCATCCCTTGGCTCTTGCACCGCAACCTGCAAGGCAACCGGCTAACAGTGCGGGCGAAGTGCTCCTTTTGCCGGGGAGCCGTCTTGCTCAGGCAAGGCGGAATATCCGCACTTTCCTGAAGCCGGCTTTAGATTCGGCGTATCATATAGGCGGGGGTAAAAGCGTGACGATTCTTGCCGCGAGGGAATCGCTGTGTCGCCCGTTTGCGGAAATAGTCGACAATCTTGCCCTAAAAAAAACGCCGTGTGAAGTGAAAATAGAAGTGATTCCCACCAGTACGGAGGAACGTCTCGAACGGTATTCACGGGCCTCGCTTGCCTTGGTTTGCCCTGGAACGGCAACGCTCGAGGTGGCCTTGGCGGCGACTCCGATGGTCATTTGCACGAAGCCAGATTTGTTGACTTATGCGCTTGGAAAAATACTTGTCCGTTCCAAAAGTTTTGGTCTCCCGAACCTGATTGCCGGAGAGCCTTTTTACGGAGAATTTATTGCCCCGCCTTTTGCGAATTCGAACGATGTGGCAAAGCGTATTTTAGACGCATGCCAAAAGGCTGTATCACAATCGACAGACATTGTCATACAGTCGATAAGGTCGAAACTTTCTGGGGGCAAGACTGCCCGCGAGTTAATGCTTGAATTTCTTGGACAGTTCGTCGAGGGAAAGTCGCATTAACGTCGGTGTGCCGTAGGGCGATTTGAGTGGATCGTCCATTGTCATGAGCTGGCTTACGAGCATCGCCATTTCTTCGGGCTTGAGCTTGTCGCCTGCTTGGTAAGCGTTCGTCTTGGCCCAAGACTTCGCGATGGTGTCCTGAATCTTGACCATGTCGTTGCGGTCCCCGCTGCTGACGCTGTCCAAAAATTCGTGGACGGCCTTGGTCGCCCTAGACAGCGATAGCGCACTCGGGATGGCGCGGATTTGGAACGTGTCGCCGCCGAAATGCTCGATGTAGAACCCAAGATGCTTGAGGTCAGCCTCTACGGAATGGAAAAGTTCCTGCTCCAATTTCGAGAACTCGATGAGTTCGGGAAACAGGAGTTCCTGGCTTTCCAGAGCCGCTCCCGAAGCAAGAGTCTCCAGTGCCTGCTCGTAGAGGATGCGTGAATGCGCTGCATGCTGATCGATGATGAGCAGTCCTTCGGCGTCTTCGCCCGCGATGTAGGTGTTTGCTACCTGGAAAAATGTGGGCGGCGCCCAGGGCTGTTCTTGCTGGGGTGTTGCGGCTTGTACATTTTGTTGCCCAGGTTCCAACGAGATGATTTTCCCAAGTTCCGGCTGCGAGAACAGGTCTTGTACGGTGTCGTCTTCTGTGGTGTATTTGGGCGGCTTGCGTTCGGCAAGTTTGAAACTGTCTTGCGAGGGCATCTTCGGGCTTCTGAATCCAGCATCGAAGCCAACATCGGTGTGGGTACTTTCTGAGAATGCCCCGGTAGAGTGACTAGTGAAGGTCTCGTATTTTTCGTCGGACAGGTCGATGATGGGGGAGGATGCCTCCATGGCGGCCTTGAACGTTTCGCGGATGGCATGCGTTACGACGAGGAATACCAGGTTCTGGTTAGCGAACCGGATTTCGCGCTTGGCCGGGTGGACGTTCACATCGAATTCCATGTCGGGCATGTCGAGGAACAGCACCGTGACCGGCTTGCATTGTGCTCCGTAGGGCTCGTACGCCTGCGAGACGGCCTTGCCAATCAGTTTGCTTTCGAAGGGGCGGTTCCGCATGAACAGGAACTGGTGGTGGCGCTTGCCGTTTGTCTCGGTGACAGGGGAGATATAACCGGAAACGTGAATCTGGGCTTCGGTGTAGTCGACGGGCAAGAGGTTTTTGGCAACGCCCGAACCGATGGCTTCGGCGAGGCGGTTCTTGAGTTCTCCTGGGACTCCGATGAATACGGACTTGTCTCCTACCTTGTAGTCGAAGCGGATTTCAGGGTGCGCGACTGCTGCACGGATGACCACGTCTAAAACACGGGTCCCTTCGGAGGTGTCGCTGCCGAGGAAAGTTCTGCGGACAGGGGTGTTGAAGAATAGGTCTTCGATGAGGAACGTCGTCCCCCGGCTGGCCTGGATGTCTTGCTTTTCGACGACTTCGCCCCCTTTCAATATGATACGGCCGCTTTCGCCGTCATCGGTGGCGCTGGTAATCGTCATTTTGGATATGGCGGCGATCGATGCCACGGCTTCGCCACGGAAACCGTTCGTGTGCAGGTGGAAAAGGTCATCTGCACTGTGCAGTTTGGATGTAGTGTGGCGGAGGTAGCAAATGTCGAGGTCGGCTTGTCCCATGCCTTTCCCGTTGTCCGAAACGAGAATTTTTGCCTTCCCGCCCTGCTCAATCTGGACTTGAATACGGGTCGCTCCCGCATCTATGGCGTTTTCAATAAGTTCCTTTACGGCGGATGCGGGGCGCTCAATAACCTCTCCGGCGGCAATTTTATTGATGATTTCGTCGGGTAATTGGTGTATTTCGGCCATTTTCATGACAAAAATATAGACAAAATCGGTTGTTTCTACAAAGTTTTGCTACATTTTGCCAAACAAAAGTTCTAGGTACGAGGTACAATTATGGTATCCAATCTGTTTCTTCAATTGATTCACATTGAGCTTCTCCTTTCCTATTCCGTCAAGGAAATTCTGACGTTGGTGAAGAGAGATCCTCGCTTTAATGTGAAACTTCTGAACGATCTCTACTTTGGAGATTCCGTTATCGATGAAGAAACCCACCGTTTCATCGCGAACAATGTCGTTTCGTGGCTGTATGAACGAGGGGAAAATCCGGACGAGTTCATCGAGCGCATCGTCAAGCGCTGCTCGGATTTCGAGGCTATTCCGTCTCGGTGCGTCCTGCGTACCTACCTGCCTTATATTTCGTCTTTCTATTCTTGCAAGGATGTCCGCGAACTCTGCCTGGAAATCATACCGAAACGTTACCAATTTCTTAAACAGGCGGCCGTACTACGTAACGAGGTCGTGGCTGAAAATCGCGAGATGCTTTTCACTTATAAGTTCGAAACTCCGAGTGCTTTGGTGTCCAACCCGATGCGCTGGATTATCGGCATGTTCCGCGTCGGCCCGCTTCTTTTGGGGACTCCGACCTACGAACACATGAACTTCCTCGCCTCGCAGACCTCGTTTATCGAAGCTATGGAAAATCGCCTCCCTGTCGAAATGAGGGATGGTGATGTCTATGTCAATGGCGAAGCGGTCGGCAAGAGCACCCTCTTTGGTGAGTGCGTGAAAAAGTGCGGCATCAAGTGGGAAGATGAAAGAGAATTGGAAATCGGTTGCGTACTGGCAACCAAGGATGTCATTGATCCGAAAACGAAAACGGTTCTGGTCAGAGAGGGGTGCTTCTATGGTGCTCCGGCAAACATCCTCGATGTGAAGTTCAAGGCGAATATCAGTTGCGTTGAACCGTTCATCAAGTTGATGAACTCTGTCGTCAAGCAGGAGTTCGAGGCCTGGCAGCCCATCCAGAAGGCGCAGGAACAGCTCCTTGATGCCATGAACGATTCCGTGACGATTGTTTACTACAAGAGCGACGACTCCATTTCCGTGAACAGCAAGCACCTCATGCGCAACGTTCCGGCTCGAATCCTTCGCAACCTGCTTCGCGAATACACTGCGACCGGTCGTGAGGAATACGAGAACCGCGAATTCAAGCGCGACTCGGCTATCTGCATGGATCCGCTCCGCCCGAATTTCGAAAGCCGCTTGAACCGCGTCATTGCCCATATCAATGGCACCGACGACAAGGACGGCAAGGAAAACGAAGGCGTGAAGAAGTATTTCGAAATCGAACGTCACCGCCGCGGCGGCTTCCGTTTTGTTCCGAAATGCAAGATTGTTTTCCGCGAAGAATAATGAAAAAAAAACGAACTTTGAAAACAAAAGTTGACGTATTTAAAATCGTTGTTTCAAATAAGTAAAATAAAATATCCGTCAATTTGTTTTTTGGCTATATTCTAGGTCGTGAGCAGGTGAAAGGTAAATCCTTATACAACTTTATCGTTGCTCCCCTCCTGATAAGTTCAAGGTTCTGTAATCTCTCATATTTTCTCCTTCTTAGGAAAGGGCTCTCGCAAGAGGGCCCTTTCTTTTAGTTCTTCTTTTGTATGTAGTTTTGCGCGATGCTGCAAATACCTGCAAATAAAAAGCTCCGCGCATAGCGCGGAGCCTTTAAACACTCTAGCCTCTAGATCCTAGATTCTAGCCTCTTATCTTCTTCTTTCCGCCATCTCTTTCTTGAGGATGTCCATGACGGCGCCGAGGTCTGCCGGAGCCTTGAATACGGGGTTCGCGAACTTGGAGGCTATGTTCTCGAGCTTCTTTTCGTGGTAGCCGACCTTGAATTCGGTGAACTTGAGGCCGTGTGCCGTGCTGATGACGACCACGTTCTCTTCCTTGTCGATTTTGCCTGCGGCTACGAGCTTTTCGAGGGCGCCGAGGGCAACACCCGTATGCGGGCAGCAGTAGAGACCGATGCGGTCGCCGCGGTGGGCGGCATTGGCGAGTTCTTCTTCGGTGACGCTCACGACCATGCCGTTTGTCTTCTGGATGGCGCGCACGGCCTTCGGGTAGCTGACCGGGTTACCGATCTGGATGGCGCTGGCGAGCGTCTTCTTGGCCTGCATGGGTTCGAGCTTGTCGAAGCCGCGTTCGAATGCCTTGGCGAACGGGTTGGCGTTTTCGGCCTGAGCCACGATAATGCGCGGGATGCGGTCGATAAGGCCCATGGCCTTGCAGTCTTCGAAACCCTTGGCGAGGGCGCTCACGTTACCGAGGTTACCGCCCGGGATAATCACGGTGTCGGGCACCTTCCAGCCCATTTCCTGGCAGATTTCCGGAGAAATCGTCTTCTGGCCTTCTACGCGGAGGCTGTTCATGGAGTTGGCGAGGTAGATGCGGTTGTCGGCAGTGACCTGCTGGACAATCTTCATGCAACCGTCAAAGTCGGTGTCGAGGGCGAGCACGATGCTGCCGTTGCTAATCGGCTGGATCAGCTGGGCAACGCTCGTCTTGCCGGCGGGCAGGAACACGATGCTCGGGATGCCGGCCTTGGCGCAGTAGGCGCTGAGTGCTGCGGAGGTGTCGCCGGTAGAGGCGCAGGCTACGGCGTCGATTTCGTGAATCTTCTTCTTGATGATGTGGTTCACCTGGCTTACGAGGACCGTCATGCCGAGGTCCTTGAAGCTGCCCGTGTGGGAGTTGCCGCAGAGCTTTACCTTGAGGCTCTTGATGCCCAGTTCCTTGGCGAGCGGAGCCGCG
>Ga0265298_10009091_pt1 | contig 11870 bp, 8 predicted proteins | sample AusTroGonzalo_MG_3_FD_193486 | JGI IMG/M metagenome (GOLD analysis project Ga0265298, IMG submission 193486) | Bovine rumen microbial communities from tropical cattle in Woodstock, Queensland, Australia - Gonzalo_01 | ecosystem: Host-associated > Mammals > Digestive system > Stomach > Rumen ...
CCGGGACACCTATGAGCGAAACCTTCCGGAGAGCGACGGGCGGCTGGGCGGCCTGTACAACAACATGGCGCTGGCGCTGACTTCCTGCGGACGATACGGGGAAGCGAAGGACATGTTCCGGAGGGCCCTGGACGTGATGGAAAAGCAGGAAAACGGGGAGCCGGAGCAGGCCATTACCTGGCTGAACATGGCGGACGCGCTGGAAGCGGAGCTTGGAGCGGAGGAGGCCGCGGAGTTTACCGGGGAGTATCTGGACCGGGCGGAAGAACTGCTGGACACGCCGGGAATTCCGCGGAACGGATACTACGCCTTTGTCTGCGAAAAATGCGCGCCGGTTTTCGGACATTACGGGTACTTTGCCGAGGAAGCGGAACTTGGAAAGCGGGTGAAGGAAATCCGTGAAGGGACTTGAATTGGCGGAGAAATACTACAGGGCCTTCGGGGAAAGCATGATCCGGGAACAGTTTCCGGAGTGGGAGGGCATCATCGCCGTCGGGCTTACCGGGAGCGGATCGGAATGCTACGGGTATGACGACGATGTTTCCGAGGATCATGATTTTGAACCGGGGTTCTGTCTGTTTTTGCCGGGAGAGGATGCCCTGGACCGGCGGGGCGCTTTTCAGCTGGAGCGGGCTTATGCCAGACTTCCGGCGGCGTTTGAGGGATACACCCGGCAAAAAATGAGCCCGGCCGGTGGGCAGCGGCACGGCGTGTTCCGGCGGGAGGAGTATTTCAGGGACAAGCTGGGCTGCCTTCCGACGGAAATGACGACGGCCGACTGGCTGCGGCTGCCGGACTGGGCTTTGGCAGAGGCGGTGAACGGGAAACTCTTCCGGGACGACGCCGGGGAGATGACCCGGGACCGTGAAATCCTCCGGAATATGCCAGAGGACATCCGGCGGAAACGCCTGGCGGGGCACCTGCTGATGATGGCCCAGAGCGGCCAGTATAATTACCGGCGGTGCCTGCGGCACGGGGAAACCGGCGCGGCCCAGCTGGCTGCGGCGGAGTTTGTGAACCATGCTACGAGCACGGCGTTCCTGCTGGAAAAGCGCGTGAAGCCCTACTACAAATGGAGCTTCCGGGCTTTGCGGGAGCTTCCGGGCGGGGAGGATCTTGCCCGGTCGCTGGAATGGCTGATCACCACCGGCAACGATGATTCCCTGGCGGAGGACAAGTACTTCTGCATGGAGGGGATTGCTTCGGAGGTGATCGAGAGCCTGCAGGAGCAGGGAATCACGGAAGCGGTCTGTGGGGATCTGGAGAAGCACGCATATTCGGTCAATGATTCCATTGGGGACAACGACATCCGGAATATGAATATACTGGTTTGTGTGTAACCCGGTATCGTTCATAAGTTAATGAGCAGAAAGGCCATATACATGACAAAAGAACCTTTACTGATGTTTGATCTGGACGGGACGCTCTGGGACTCGGCCCAGGCGGTGGCCGAATCCTGGAACGAGGTGTTTGAAAAGTGGGATCCCTCGCTGCCGGAACTGACGGCAGACGACGTTCACGGGGTTATGGGCATGACGATGAAGGAAATCAGCGAAGTGCTGCAGCCTATGATGAAACCTGACATCCGGGAGCGGGTTTTTGACGAATGCTGCCGGCACGAGGTGGACTACCTTTACGACCACCCGGGACAGCTCTATCCGAGGCTTCGGGAAACGCTCGAAGAATTGCGGGGGATGGGATTTGAACTGGCCATCGTCAGCAACTGTCAGCGGGGCTATGTGGACGCTTTTCTGCATTCCTCCGGCGTCGGGGATCTTTTCCTCGACTATGAGGAATGGGAGCGGACCGGCCTTGTCAAGGGAAAGAACATCCGCCTCGTCATGGAACGGAACGGATACGACAAAGCGATCTACATCGGAGACACACGGAAGGACCAGGAAGCGGCGCAGATGGCCGGCATTCCCTTTATTCACGCATCCTATGGCTTCGGAGAAACGGAGAAACCGGAGGGAAGTATCGCATCCCTGGAGGAGCTTCCGGGACTGATCCGCAGGATGATTCCGGACCGCTGAATCACAAAAAACATGATTCATACAGAGAGCGCATTGACAACGGCCGCTCTCCGGGCATAGAATGGCTCCCGTAAAGGCAAAGGCGTCTTTAACTCTTATGTGTGTTAAAGGCGTTTTGTTCTTTCAAAAGGACAAAACACATCACAGGGGGAGGAAACAGTCATGTCTTATGTAGACGAGGTCATTGCCCGGGTTATTAAGGAAAATCCCAACGAGCCCGAATTCCATCAGGCGGTCAAGGAAGTGCTGAATTCCCTGCGTCCCGTCGTGGATGCCAACGAGGAAAAGTTCCGTCAGGACGCGGTGCTGGAGCGGATTACGAATCCGGAACGGCAGCTGAAGTTCCGCGTGGCCTGGGTCGACGACAAGGGCCAGGTTCAGGTCAACACCGGATACCGCGTTCAGTTCAACAGCGCGATTGGACCGTACAAGGGAGGCATCCGGCTGCATCCCTCCGTTAATCTCGGCATCATCAAGTTCCTGGGCTTTGAACAGATCTTCAAGAACAGCCTTACCGGTCTGCCCATCGGCGGTGGCAAGGGCGGTTCCGATTTCGACCCCAAGGGCAAGAGCGACCGCGAAGTGATGGCCTTCTGCCAGAGCTTCATGACCGAACTTTGCAAATACATCGGTGCGGACACGGATGTTCCCGCCGGCGATATCGGCACCGGCGCCCGTGAGATCGGCTATATGTTCGGACAGTATAAGCGCATCCGCGGCCTGTATGAAGGTGTGCTGACCGGCAAGGGACTGAGCTACGGCGGATCCCTGGCCCGGAAGGAAGCCACCGGCTACGGTCTGCTCTACATCGTACAGGAAATGCTGAAGTGCCACGGCGATAGCCTGCAGGGCAAGACCTGCATCGTTTCCGGCGCCGGCAACGTGGCCACCTATGCGATTGAAAAGGCTTATCAACTGGGCGGCAAACCCGTCACCTGCTCCGACTCCACCGGATGGGTTTATGATCCGGAAGGCATCGATCTGGACGCCCTGAAGGAGATCAAGGAAGTCCGGCGTGCCCGCCTGAGCGAATACAAGAGCTACCGGCCCAACGCCGAATATCATGAAGGCCGCGGCGTGTGGTCCGTGAAGGGCGACGTGGCTCTGCCCTGCGCCACCCAGAACGAACTGAACCTGGACGACGCGAAAGCCCTGGTCGCCAACGGCGTCAAGGTTGTTGCGGAAGGCGCGAACATGCCCACCACCCAGGAAGCCACCGACTATCTGCAGGAGAATGGCGTCATCTTCCTGCCCGGCAAGGCTGCCAACGCCGGCGGCGTCGCCACCTCCGCGCTGGAAATGAGCCAGAACAGCGAGCGGCTGAGCTGGAGCTTTGAAGAAGTCGACCAGAAGCTGCAGGGCATCATGGCCAACATTTACCACAACATCGACAACGCGGCGAAGAAGTACGGCTTCGAAGGCAACTACGTGGTTGGCGCGAACATCGCGGGCTTCGAGAAGGTTGTGGACGCGATGCAGGCTCAGGGGATTGTCTGATGAGCAAACGGTCAAATCCATGATTTGGGTCAATATGAAAGGCAGTGCGGAACGCACTGCCTTTTCTCAAGCCTGTCAGGAAACACAGGCATGAAAAAAGCGCCGATCCCGATTAGGGGAAAGGCGCTTTTTTGAAGACCGTTTTCAGATAATTACGCGTTCTGCCACTCCTTGGCTTTGTTGGCAGCCATACGCTTGATGGTCTCTTCCGGATAGTCGGATTCGGGGCCGCCGAAGCCGTACAGGAAGAACTTTCCGTCAGCAGTCTTGTACAGGGACTCTTCATAGCCCTTGGGATCGCCGAACACGCCGAAAACCTTTTTCTGGATCAGTTCGGAAGCTTCGGTATCGTATTCGACTTTGCAGATAGTTTTCTTCATGGTGCTTCTCCTTTTCCCGCGCGCAGCGCAGCTATCAAATCACGCGTGAACCGCTTCACGCACGCGTATTTTAGCACAGGCAAAGCCGTGAAACAATGGCTTACAAGGCCGAAAGATTACCAGATGAAGCAAATCCGGGCAATTTCGGGGAGAAAAACAGGAAATACGAAAAAAATACAATATAGTAATCTGCGCCCAAAAACACGCGCGAAAACTCCCCGGCTTGGTTGAAGTATAAAAGCTGTTGTGATAAGATACGGGGCGGCGCCGGAGAGAAAACTCAGGATGACACCGGAAGAGAAATTCCGGAAACGGACAGAAGGATAAAAAACCCGGGGAGGACGGGAACAACATGGAAAAGACAGCAGGGAAGACCGCAAAACTGACGGCGAAGGACATGGCGCAGATCGGGATGATGACCGCGCTGATGGCCGTCTGCGCCTGGATTACCGTTCCTTTTACGATTCCTTTCACGCTGCAGACCTTCGGCGTGTTCATCACGCTGCGGCTGCTGGACGGACGGCGGGGAACCATTGCGATCGCCTTATACATCCTGCTGGGGGCCGTCGGAGTCCCGGTGTTCTCCGGCTTCGGCGCAGGGGTCGGCGTGCTGGCCGGGCCCACAGGTGGATACATCGCCGGATTTCTGCTGACAGGAATTCTGTACTGGGTGGCCAAACCGCTGCGGAACGCCCGGTGGAAGGAGAACGTGACCCTGGCCGTCGGACTTGCGATCTGCTATCTGTTCGGGACGGTCTGGTTCTGCATCGTCAAAGGAAACGCAGGAAGCCCGACGGGCTTCCTGCAGGGGATCAGCATCTGCGTGCTGCCGTATCTGATTCCGGACGGGGTGAAACTGCTGCTGGCGGATCAGATTGCGATTCGGGTACGGAAAGCGTTGTATAGCCATTAACGTATTATACTCGATTACCGTATTATTCTGCCAATTGCGGCGAGTACCAGTAAGATCCTTCGCTGCGCTCAGGATGACACCGAAGAGCCAGGATGATACCATGGTTCAGCGTTACGCATATAAGAACCTACTCCACCGGCGGGAATTCCAGAATTTCATCTTCCGGTTCTTCCGGTTTCTCAGGTTTCTCCGGCTTCTTTGGTTCCTCCGGTTTCAAATTATCGGCGACCTGCTCTGCCGCTTTCGCCACCACTTTGTACTGTGCCATTGCCTCGGCATGGTGCGCCAGGATATAGTCCGCGTTCTCTTCCTTTGCCGCCTTTTCCAGGGCTTCGGCGGAGCAGGCCAGGGATTCTGCACCGATCATCCGCGAAGTGCTCTTGAGGGCGTGGACCAGGATTCCGTACTGTTTCCAGTCCTTTGCGGCAAAAAACTCTTCCATGCTGTCATGCTTTTTCAGGGAACTGCGGGCACATTCCTCCAGCAGGGAATCGTAAAGCGCAACATCCTGCTGGCAGTATTCCAGCCCGGTTCCGGGATTTACGCCGGCCTCCCGCAGAGGACGGTATTTTTCTTTCTCCGGGGAGACGTTTTTCACGTCGTTCAGACTGCCGGCATCCCGGCTCACCAGGGTTACCTTTTCCTCCGGCAGGTATTTCAGCAGCACTCTTTCCAGCGCCTCGCCGCTGACCGGCTTCGGAAGGTAATCGGTGAAGCCTTCCTCAATATACCGTTCCCGGGCACCGATGACGGCGTCCGCGGTCATGCAGATGACCGGCACGTTTTCATTCGGCGTGTCCTGCATAGCGCGGAGCCGGCGAAGCACTTCCGTTCCGTCCATGCCGGGCATCCGCTGGTCCAGGATTACCACGTCATAGGCGATTGTCCGCAGTTTTTCCAGGGCTTCGGAACCGCTCTGGGCGGTGTCTGTCCGGACGGCCGTTTTTTTCAGCAGGCCTACCGTCACCTCAATATTCATCCGGGTATCATCCACCACCAGAATTTTTGCATCCGGCGCCAAGAAGGATTCCTGATTCCGCTTCGCGCCCGGACCCTCCATAGATTCGCTCCGGACAGTTCCCACCGGCTCGCAGGAGACAACGGTTTGCGGAAGGATTACCGTGAAGACGGAGCCCTTTCCGTATTCGCTTTCCACACGGACGGAACCGTTCATCAGATCCAGCAGGTCGCGGGTGATGGCCAGGCCCAGGCCGGTGCCTTCCACCGTGCTGTTCCGATCCAGATCCACGCGCTGGAACTTCGTGAACAGCTTCGGGATATCTTCCTCGCGGATGCCGATGCCCGTATCCCGGACGGTGATTTCCAGCGTCACCCTGCCGCCGGGAGTATATTCTTTTTCCAGCCCCCGGACCGTGAGCGAAACCGTCCCTTTATCGGTATATTTGACCGCGTTGCTCAGCAGGTTGGTGATGACCTGGCGCACGCGGATTCTGTCCCCGCAGAGAACGTCCGGAATCGCCGGATCCACATCCAGGACGTATTCCAGCCCCTTGTCCCGGGCACGGAAGGCCACCATGCTGCTGATATCATTCAGGAGGGAAGAAAGCTCATAATTGCCTTCGGAAATTTCCATCCTGCCGGTTTCGATCTTGGAGAAGTCGAGAATGTCGTTGATGATCGACAGCAGGCTGGCCCCGGCTTTTTCGATATTCTCCGCGCAGGAGGAAATATTCCGGAAAGATTCCTCCTGATCCGCGGGAGAAAGGTTGCTGCCCGTCCGGTCGCACTCCCGGAGGATCATTTCGTTCATGCCCAGGACCGCGTTGATCGGCGTCCGGATCTCGTGGGACATTTCCGCCAGGAAGACGCTCTTTGCCTCGTTTGCCCGGTCGGCGGCTTCTTTTTCCAGCTTCAGGACCTTCGTCTCGTAAGCCTGCTTCTGCTCCTCCATTTTCATCTCTTCCATCCGGCGGGAGATGTTCTGTTCATTCCGGTTGCCGAGGAAATAGAACAGGGCAATCAGCGAGAAGATCAGGGAGCAGATCAGCACGTTCACCGCCAGCTGCTTCCAGTGGTCGGAGAAGAGTTCGTCATTGCTGATCGTGATGATCACATACCACTGGTCCAGGATCGGCTTTACAAAAACGGTACTCGGCTTTCCGAGGATACTCATTTCAAAGTACCCATCCCGGACCGTTTTCACCTGTTCCATGAACTGCTGCTGTTCCTCCGTGTCCCCCAGCACCAGCCCCTTCCGACTTTCGTCCGGATGGGCAACGATCAGACCGCTTTCGTCGATGATAAACCCATAACCCTTTTCCCGGAGCTGCAGTTCATTGGCCATGTTCTGGATGCTGTTCATGGTCATGTCCAGGGCCAGGACGTTGTTTTTGTCCGACAGCTGACGGCAGATGGAAATCACGATGTCCCCGGTCTGGGCGTCCAGGTAAGGCGGGACGATCACAATTTCCCCGGCGCCTTCGACAGCGGCCGTATACCAGGCCCTTTGCACCGGGTCGTAACCCTCCGGAGGAACCCAGGCCAGGCCGTCCAGATATTCCCCCTGAATATAGCCGTAAAGGCCGGTGTAGTCGGCGTTGAACTGAGACGCCAGGATGTCTGTTTCCTCCTGGATATAGTTCAGGATTTCTTCGGAGGAACTGCCATTGCGCACCATATGGTCGACGGTGTCCGCGGATACGCGGAGCACGCTTTTGTTCGAATCCAGATAGTTGACCAGTTTCGCCTCCACGCCGGAGATTTTGTCTTCGCCAATTTCATGAAGGTTTGCAATGGTGACGTTATCGATGACCTGGGAAGTATAAACCACCATGCCGATCATCAGGATCAGAATCAGCACCAGCGGGATGATCAGGTTGATTCTTCGCCTGGATTCTCCGGAGGAGGGGGAGGCATCATAGACGGGAGCGGGCTTAAGTTCCTCCCTGCCGGCTTCGCTCCGGGCATCCGGGGTTTCCTGCCTGCTCCTTTTGCCAAGGAAGGCCACCATCACGGTGGCAATGGCAAAGATCACGATTACCAGAGAGAAGATAAACAGAATCACGGGGATCACGTCGTAAGCGCTGGTTTCGGAACCTTCCCGGAGACTGTCGGCGATGGTGTCGCGCATCCAGCTTCCGACCAGGATCCCGCCGAAGGCGCAGAGCAGCACCACCAGGGTCACATAGACCGCCTTCAGAATGTTATCTGACTGCAGACTTTCCCACCGCAAACTGCTCCGCCTGGCAATCCGGCTGACCGCATAGACAATAAAGATATAATTCAGACTTGAGAGAATTGAGAAGGGATAATACAGATAGCTGACCGGCTCGTACATACAGGTCGAGGTCCACATGCCGAATTCGCAGCAGGTGAAGATCAGCGCGGCAATCGGCAGGAGAGCCTTTTCTTTTCTTTTATCTTTCTGCTTCCGCCGGAAAAGAAGGCTCTGGAGAGAAAGACAGGAAACGGCGGTCAGGACGGTGACCTGATAGACGCTGTTCAGGACGCCGTAAGGCAGGTAAAGGATCAGCTGCCAGATGTTCAGCGGGATCGGCAGCAGCATCAGGGGATGGAAATAACGCCGTTCCTCCGGCGACTTCAGATGCCAGAGGAGCAGAAGCAGCACCAGGAAGGCAACATTCCAGCCGAGATAGATCATTACGTCGGAAGTGTTCGGCGATTCGCCCATGATCAGCAGATAGGCCGTCCAGTGATAGCTGCTGACCAGAGTTCCGAGGAAAAAGAGCACCAGGTAGAACCAGGGCCGCTTCCGGGTTCCGATATACTGCAGGAGGCACACCAGCAGCATCAGGATCGTTACCGAAAGCTGCAGCGTGCTCTCCAGATAATCCCAGAACATCTCTTCCTTCAGCCTCCCGTCTTTTCCCGCAGGTTATAATCCTTATCCTCGTCCATCAGTTCCAGCATGATATCGGCAAATTTCGGATCAAACTGGCTTCCGCGTCCCTTTCGGATTTCCTCCCGGACTTTTTCCTGAGGCAGGGCATCCCGGTAGCTCCGGCGGCTGGTCATGGCATCATAGGCATCGGCCACGGCGATGATCCGGGCTTCCTCCGGAATGTTATCTCCCGAAAGACCGTCCGGATAACCGGTTCCGTCGTAGCGTTCGTGATGAAAGCGGGCGCCGGTGTGCAGCGAAGGCATGCCCTGGATGTTTCCCAGAATGTTCGCGCCGAGCACCGGATGGGTTTTGATGACATCATACTCTTCGGGTGTCAGCCTTCCGGGCTTGTTGATGACGGCGTCCGGAATTCCGATCTTGCCCACGTCGTGGACCAGACCCATCATATACAGACTGTTCAGCTGCTCATCCGAATATCCGCACCGCTTCGCGATCATTTCGGCATATTCCGCCACCCGGCCCGAATGGCCCTTGGTATACTTGTCCTTGGCGTCGATCGCCGCGGTCAGGGAACGGACGATCTGGAAGAAAAGCATATTGTTTTCATGGGTTTTCCGGCTGACCTCGAGGGACAGGTTATTCTGCAGGCGGGTCAGCTCGATGGCATGGCGGACCCGGAGAACCAGCACATCCGGCAGGAAGGGCTTGCGGATGAAATCCATGGCGCCCAGCTGCAGCCCTTCGGTTTCCGACTCGCGGGAATCGTCCGAGGTCAGGAAAATCACCGGGATGTCCCGGGCGGACAGGGACTCGGCCCGCATCCGGCGAACCGTTTCAAACCCATTCATCTCGGGCATCATGATGTCCAGAAGGATCAGATCCGGACTGTTCTTTTTCAGGTATTCCAGCAGTTCTTCCCCGGAACGGAGGGGGATCACTTCCATGTTTTCCTTCATCAGGACCCGCTCCGCGAACCGAAGGTTGACCGGATCGTCATCCACCACAGCCACCCGGTCGAAGGACCGGGCTTCGTCCTCCGCGGCGCTGCTCCGGAGATGGACCTGGCCGGTTTCATAAACAACGGAGGCTCTTTGGCTGTGTTCCGACCGGTTCCACTTATCCAGCAGCCGGCCGACCACCAGGCCGATATTGTAATCCTTGGTTTCCGGCAGGAGCATGAAAATCTGGCGGTCACTGACCTCGACCATGACATCGCTGTTCCGCAGGGAATTCTGCATCAGCCTCCGGAACTCCGCCATGATTTCGACCCGGTCTTTGGGAGAACAGTTTTCATCCTTCGGGCGGAGGGTGAAGAGCGTCCGGTAGGCTACGCCGTGGTAGCGCTCCATATAGCGGGTCATATAACGGTAGATGCTGATGAACGCTTCCTTGCCCATCCACATTGCGCTGGAGGGGGTGCTCCGTTCCTCCAGAATCATTGTGATGGATTCCAGATCCAGCTCGTCCGCCGGTGCTTTGGCGCTGATCACGCCGCTTCCGTACACGCAGCATCCGTGGCGGCCGTTCTGCTTTACTTCGTAGAGCGCTTCGTCCGCCATATGGAACAGATCGTCGAAGGAACGGCCGAAATCCGGCACGGGCACGGCGCCGATGGAAACCCCCAGAGGCACCTGGGGCCCGATCAGCTTTTCCGCGCTGAGGGTGTAGGCCTCATTGATCCGCTCGGTGAAGCGTTTCAGCTCCTCCGCGGTTTTCATATTCCGGATAAACAGGATAAACTCATCCCCGCCGATCCGGCCGCAGACGTCGTCATAGCGCATTTCCTTCTGCAGGAGGGCGGAGAACAGCATCAGGACCTGGTCGCCGGTGTCGTGGCCGTAAAGGTCGTTGACCGGCTTGAAGGTGTCCAGATCCAGGATGCACAGGAAACCGGTGGCTTCTTCGCAAAGCTCCCGGATTTTCTTTTCGGAAGCTTCCCTGTTCAGAAATCCCGTCATCCGGTCGATCATTGCCGCCCGCTCAAACCAGTGGAGCTTCTCCTGGGTCCGGAGAACCCGCTGGACCCGGCCCGTCAGCACGTCCGGAATGAAAGGCTTGCGGATGAAATCCATGGCGCCCAGCTGGAGCCCAGCGATTTCGGTTTCCAGGTCATCGGCGGCGGTCAGGAAAATGACCGGCGTTTCCTCCCGGCCTTTCTCGAGCTCCCGGATTTTCTTCAGGACCTCGAAGCCGTCCATCTCCGGCATTTTCACATCCAGGAGGATCAGGTCCGGAAAATCGCTGCCGGAAAGGTAATCCAGCAGGGCGTTTCCGGAACGGAACGCGGTTACCCGCATGTGATTTTTGCTCAGGATCTGACCCGCGCTTTTCAGATTCATGACATCATCGTCAACGATGATAATCCAGTCCGCCATATTCTTCCTCCCTAGTGATGCCTTGCCGGGGTGTATGAGAACTCATTACTTCATATGCCTTTATGTTACACTATTTGGGATCAGTTGACAAGAAAAGAAAAAAAGACCGGCGGCTTACGCCGCCGGCGGGGAATACGGGAATCAGATTTTCAGGCTTTCGTCGGAGAGGGTTCCGATACCGGCGGCGTGAAGCACGGACTCCGCGGTTTCCGTGTCGTTGACCCGGAGCACCACGTAGGCCTCTTCCGGACCGGTTCCGGTAAAGGCGTACATATATTCGATATTGATATTGCTCTCATTGAGAGCGACCAGGATCGGATGGAGGGCACCGTGACGGTCGTCCATGCGGGCGGCCACTACCGGGGTGCGGGTGATCAGATACGTTTCCTTCAATTTTTCACAGACCTTGTCCGTATCGGTGACAATGGCCCGGAGGATGCCGAAATCATTGGCTTCGGCAATGCTCATGGCGCGGATGTTGGAGCCTGTTCCGGAAATGGCGCCGACGGCGTCCACCAGCTGCCCGGGCTGATTCATCAGAAAAAGGGAAATCTGCGTAATAGCCATTGCTTTTCGCCTCCTAACATTTAGTCATGTAATTTTCGTTTATCGACCACGCGGACGGCCTTGCCTTCGCTTCGGGTGATGGTCTTGGGAGCCACCAGATGCACCTTCGGGCTGATGCCGAGCATGGTCCGCAGGGCGGATTCCAGGCTCTTTTCCATCTTCTGGATCTGGGACATCAGGTCGGAGAACTGGTCGGCGCTGACTTCCACAAAGACATCGAAGGTGTCGGTGTTGCGCTCGCGGTCGAGGACGATCTGGTAGTTCGGCGTATAGGCGACC
>Ga0265298_10009092_pt1 | contig 11869 bp, 4 predicted proteins | sample AusTroGonzalo_MG_3_FD_193486 | JGI IMG/M metagenome (GOLD analysis project Ga0265298, IMG submission 193486) | Bovine rumen microbial communities from tropical cattle in Woodstock, Queensland, Australia - Gonzalo_01 | ecosystem: Host-associated > Mammals > Digestive system > Stomach > Rumen ...
CGATGACCAAGGGGAAGTATGGAATACGGGAAAGGTGGAGAGCGACCAACAGCTGTGGGTGCCTTACGGTGGGAAACCGCTTGCCAGCGGGCAGTTCCTGTCGTGGCGTGTGCGGGTGTTCACCAACAAGGGAGAGACGGCGTGGAGCAGCGACGAATGCTTCAGCATCGGACTGCTCAGCGAATCGAAGTGGAGCGGCTATTGGATTGGTCTGGAACAGCTGTTGCCAGGTGAGGAACGTGGCTTCCATACCCGTATGGCAGCACGCTATCTGCGCAAGGAGTTCCAGTTGAAGGACAAGGATATCAAGCGTGCGACGGCCTACGTTGCCGGTATCGGATTGCACGAGTTCTACGTCAATGGTCAGCGCATGGGCGACGGCGTGTTGCAGCCCGTGCCCTCAGACTATCGCAAGACCATTTATTACAACGCCTACGACGTAACGGAGAGCATTGAGAAATATCCCCTGATGTGTGAGGGAGTGGGCAAATGTCTCTGTCTCGGCATCGTGTTGGGCAATGGCCGACTCTTCCCTATGCAGCAGCATAAGCCCTATAAGATTCATACGTTTGGCTTTCCCAAGTGTCGCATCAACGTTATAGTGGAGTATACAGACGGAACCATACAGCGCCTGCAAACTGACGACAAGGGTTGGAAGGTAACGGCCAACGGTCCTATCCGTGCCAACAACGAATATGATGGCGAGGAGTACGATGCCCGTATGGAGATGATGGGGTGGAGTGAGGTCGGCTTCGACGATTCTTCGTGGATGAAGGCTGAACGTACCGACATTCCGCAGGCTTATCTGCGTGCCCAAATGACGGCGGGCATGAAAAGCCTCCCCCTAACCCCCTCCAAGGGGAGGGGGAACCTGACAGTATCTCCTTCTGCCAAAAGCCTTATCGTTGACGTCGGCCAGAATATAGCAGGATGGCTGAAAGTCAAGGTACGCGGCCAGAAGGGCGATACCATCCGTATCGTCTATGCTGAGAAACTGAATGCTGACGGCACCCTCTATCGTGAGAACTTCCGCAATGCCCGTTCTACCGACATCTACATCTGCAACGGTAAAGAGGGTCAGGACGGACGTTGGTGGACACCAACATTCGTCTATCATGGCTTTAAGTATGCTGAAGTCATCGGTTTGAAGAATGCCACGAAGAACGATTTCATAGCCGAAGTGGTGGCCGATGAGATGACAACAACAGGACATTTCGAGTGTTCTGACACGATACTGAACAAGTTGATGTGCAACGCATGGTGGGGTATTTTGGACAACTACAAAGGCATGCCCCTTGACTGTCCACAACGTGATGAACGCCAACCTTGGCTGGGCGATCGTACGGTGGGGTCATTAGGTGAAAGCTTCCTGTTCGACAACGAACGCCTCTATACCAAATGGATGCGCGACATCTGCGAGGCACAGCGTACGGACGGTTGTATTCCTGACGTGGCACCGGCCTTTTGGAACTACTACAGTGACGACGTGGCATGGGCAGCAGCACTGCCTTTCAGCTGTGACATGCTGTTGCGCCAGTATGGTAACAGACAGCCTATCGACGACTGCTATCCCGCCATCAAAAAATGGGTGACGCACATCATCGACGAGTATAGTAGGGATGGTATCATCCATTGCGGTAAATATGCCGACTGGTGTGTGCCACCCGAGAAACTGGAACTTATCCACTCGGAAGACCCTGACCGCAAGACCGATGTGACGCTCATCTCTACGGCCTACATCATCCGCACCATGCAGCTGATGGAGCAATGGGGCTGTGAGGCAGACTACTGGCGGCCTATACGCGAGCAGATGGCGGAAGCATTCAATAAGAAGTTCCTTACCGTCAAACGCGGCACATCGCCTCGCCCTGGTCATGTACTCTACCCCGACAGCATCTATTATGGAAACAATACGGTAACGGCCAACCTGCTGCCCTTGGCCTTAGGCATCGTACCCGACGACTGCAAGGACGATGTTGTGAAGCAGATTGTGGAAAACATCTGCGTCAAAAACAAGGGACACGTCAGCTGCGGCGTCATCGGTATATCATGGCTGTTGCGAGGACTCAGCGACAATGGGTTCAGTGATGTCGCCTACCTCTTGGCAACCCAGAAGACATACCCTTCGTGGGGCTATATGGCCGAACAGGGTGCCACCACCATTTGGGAACTGTGGAACGGCGACAAGGCCTCGCCCGCTATGAACAGCGGCAATCACGTGATGCTGCTGGGAGACCTCGTGACATGGTGCTACCAGTACCTTGGCGGCATCCGGCAGACAGCCACCACTCCCTGCAGTTATCTGCAGGGTTACAAGCACATCGTGCTGAAGCCTGCCTTCGACATCCAGAACTGCGAATGGGCCAACGTCAGCTACGACTCCCCCTACGGTACTATCAAGAGCCACTGGAAGAAAACGCTACAGCACTTGGAATGGGACGTTACCGTTCCCTGCAACACGACAGCCGACATCTGCCTACCTGACGGTACGACAAAGACCGTGGGCTCTGGCAGCTATCATTTCAGCGTAGACATTCCCACCTCGCATCCGGCTATTGTCAAAGACGAATTCCTTTATACCAGCGCCCCTTTCCCAGAAGCCCATGCCTCAACAATTGTCGAGACAAAGAAAGGTGACCTCGTGGCGGCCTATTTCGGCGGTACGAAGGAGAGGAATCCAGACGTGTGCATCTGGGTAAGCCGTAAACAGAATGGAGCCGATGCGTGGACTGCACCTGTCATGGCTGCCGACGGTGTTTTCGGCGATAAGCGCTTTGCCTGCTGGAACCCCGTGCTCTTCGAGATGGCCGATGGTGAGCTGTGGCTTTTCTTTAAGATTGGCGCCAGCGTGGGTGAGTGGACGGGCTGGCTCACGAGGTCGAAAGACGGAGGCAAGACGTGGAGCAAGCGTGAACCGTTACCCGACGGATATCTTGGTCCTGTTAAAAACAAACCTGAACTCATTGACGGACGCCTGCTCTGCGGTTCGTCGACGGAGAACGACGGCTGGCGCTTCCACATGGAGATCCTCGACCTGCGCGATGGACGTTGGAAGAAAGGCACGCCCGTGAAAGACCTCGACTGGAAATACATCCGAGTGCCCTCGACAGAAGCTATCAAGACCGACGACAACAAGATGCACCCCATCGACTGCATCCAGCCCAGTATACTTAAGCTGAAAGACGGACGCCTACAGGTGCTGATGCGCACACATAATGCCCACTTGGCCACCTCGTTCAGTAGTGATAATGGCGACACGTGGACCCCCGTCACATTGCTCGACATCGAAAACAACCAAAGCGGTACGGATGCAGTCACCCTGAAGGACGGTCGCCACGTCCTCATCTATAACAACTTCGAGACGTTGCCTCTGACGAAGAAAGGCATACGCACGCCGTGTTCCATCGCCTTGAGCGATGACGGACAGACATGGCACCACGTCCTCACCCTCGAGGACTCGCCCATTGACCAGTACTCCTACCCTGCCATCATTCAGGGCCGGGACGGCCTGCTACACTGCGTCTATACCTGGCGACGCCAGCGTATCAACTACAAGCAAATAGACCTGGAAAAACTGAAGTAAAACGATCAATATATGACAAAGCGCACTATTCTTTCCTTCATGACGCTATTGCTGTCAATGACAGCCATGGCACAACATGGCAAAGTGTACATATCCACCTCGTTCCACGAACCCGCTACCGACGGGTTGCGCTTTATCTACAGCCGTGATGGTTGGACATGGCAGGCCATTGACGGCGTATGGCTGAGACCTGAGGTGGGCAAGCAACGGGTCATGCGTGACCCCAGCATCATCCGTACGCCCGACGGCACATTCCATTTGGTATGGACCAGCAGTTGGCGTGGAGACCGTGGCTTCGGCTATGCCTCGTCACGCGACTTGGTACACTGGACGGAGCAGCGCTTCATCGAGGTCATGACAGACACGACGACAGTGAATGTCTGGGCGCCAGAGCTATTCTGGGATGATGTCAAGCAGCAAGCCGTCATCGTCTGGGCCTCATGCATCCCCGGTAAGTTCCCTGACGGACAGGAAGAGCACAAGAACAATCATCGGCTGTATTATACCACTACGAAGGACTTCAAGACCTTTGCGCCCACAAAACTCATGATTGACCCTGGCTTTTCGTGCATTGACGCAACACTGGTGAAGCGCGGCAACAAGGACTACGTGATGGTGCTGAAGGACAATACCCGCCCTGAGCGCGATATCAAGGTGGCCTATGCCACGTCGCCATACGGGCCTTGGTCGAAAGCCTCAGAACCGTTTACGGGCAAGATGATGGAAGGACCGACCACCGTTCGTGTCAATGCAACGCCACACTCGGCTCCGTCCGAGATTGCAACGCCACACTTGGATCCGTCCAAGATTGCAACGCCACACTCGGCTCCGTCCGAGAACGATGGCTGGCTCATCTATTACGACCGCTATGAGCTGAAGGACTTCGGCGCCCATTTCACCCAAAACTTTGTAACCTTTGAGGATGTCAGCAACCGCGTCAACGTTCCTGCACTCCACAAGCACGGCACCATCTTCGAGGCTGACGAGACCATCCTCAATGGTCTGCTCAATGCCAAAAAGGTACATTATACGGGCAAGACACTCAGTAATCCCAATCGTCACGACGGAGGCCTTTCGCCTGTAGTCGGTGTCCATAACATCCAGATTCTGCGTGCCAACCGTGAACATCCGTCGGAGGCTAACGGTAACGGCTGGACCTACAACCACCAGCCCATGATGGCCTATTGGAACGACCAGTTCTACGTGCACTACCTCTGTGACCCCAAGGACGAGCACGTGCCACCCTCGCACACCATGTATCAGACATCGGAAGACGGTTATACGTGGAGCAATCCGCAGATTCTTTTCCCTGAATTACAGGTGCCTGAGGGATTCCAAAAGCCTGAACGGTCTGACAAGGCCCACAACCTCATCGCCATCATGCACCAGCGCGTCGGCTGGTATGTCTCGAAGAGTGGTCAGCTGTGGGCACTCGGCAACTACGGTGTCGCCTTCGACAAGAAGGATGACCCCAACGATGGCAATGGCCTGGGGCGCGTCATTCGTGAAGTCAGAAAAGACGGCACACTGGGCCCCATCTATTTCATCTACCAGAATGCTAGTTATACCAGATATACTAAAGAGACTAGAATCTCTGGCGCCTTCCCCTTTTACACCAAGGCCGACAAAGCCACAAAGAAAGCCTGCGAGGAAATCCTTTCCAACCCACGCTACCGGATGCAGTGGGTAGAAGAAGCCGACCGTAACGACCCACTCATCCCCCTGCACAAGGAGTACAAAGCCTACTGCGACTATACCCTTCCCGACGGACAGATTGCAGCACTATGGAAACACGCCCTGACGTCGACATCAGCCGATGGCGGTCTGACGTGGGCACAGCCCGTAGAGCGAGCCAAAGGATTTGTGAATAGCAATGCCAAGATATGGGGACAGCGCCTGTCCGATGGCACCTATGCCACCATCTATAATCCCTCTGAATACCGTTGGCCGTTAGCTATCAGCCTTTCCAAGGACGGCTACGAATATACAACCCTGAATTTAGTGCAGGGCGAAGTACCCCCCATGCGCTATGGAGGAAACTACAAAAGCTATGGTCCCCAGTATGTGCGCGGCAATCAGGAGGGTAGCGGCACACCTAAGGACTCCGATCTCTGGGTGGCCTACTCGATGAACAAAGAAGATATATGGGTAGCCCATATCCCCGTGCCCGTACAGACAGAAGCCCACAACCACGCTGACGGCACCGAGTTCAGTTCAGCCACCGTTCCCACTGGTTCTCCAGCAAGTCTCACCACCTGGAACATCCATTCCCCCCTCTATGCCCCCGTTTCGCTCATTGCAACGCCACACTCGGCTCCGTCCGAGAACAGCGGTTGGCTGACATTGAGCGACAGCGACCCCTTCGACTATGCCCGTGTAGAACGCAAGATACCAGCCACCAAGGAGCTGAAGGTCAGCTTTGACCTTAAGGCCAATCAGAACCATACCGGACTCTTGCAGATAGAATTCCTCGACGCCCACGGTACAGCCTGTTCGCGCATCGAACTGACTGACGAGGGAATCATACGTTGCAAGGGCGGTGCCCGCTATGGCAACTTAGGAAAATATGAGGCCATCACCACCTATCATTTCGAGGCACTCTTAAGCGTCTCAAAGCGGATGATAGAAGTATATATCAATGGCAAAAAGGCAGGTCAGCGCATGTTCTTCGCACCAGTCGAATCCATCGAACGCATCATGTTCCGTACAGGCTCGGAACGCCGCTTCCCTGACGTCGACACCCCCGCCGACTGGGACGGCACACTCGACATTGCCGGTGAGCGCGACCCCGAAGCCACCTTCGCCATCGCCAACGTCCGTACAGAGCCCGTTGGTACTGCCAACGAGGGTGGAGCCTTCCTCCGCTACGACGACTACAAGCACTACGTCGACCACTTCAACACGATGGAAGACGAAACCATCGTGCAAGCCATTCCCAATGCAAAAGCCTGGGAGTGGATGACACAGAACGTGCCCCTCTTCGACTGCCCCGACCGCGGCTTCGAGGAAATGTGGTACTACCGCTGGTGGACACTGCGCAAGCACATTAAGCAGACCCCCGTCGGCTATGCCATGACCGAGTTTCTCGTACCCCGTTCCTATGCCGACCAGTACAACCTCATAGCCTCAGGCGTGGGACACCACATCCACGAGAGCCGCTGGCTGCGCGACACCACCTGGCTCGACCAGATTATAAACACATGGTATCATGGCAACGATGGCCAGCCCATGAAAAAGATTGCCAATTACTCCTCATGGATAGCCCATTCACTTTGGGGCCGTTATCTGGTGGATGGCCGCAAGGACTGGATCATCAGCATGCTACCATCTTTAGAGTGGGAATACAACTACTGGGAGACGACACATACCCGCGAGGGGGGCCTCTACTGGCAGGCTGACGTACAAGACGCCATGGAAGAAACCATCAGCGGCGGACGCAAGAAGAAGTACCTGCGCCCCTCTATCAATGCCTACATGTACGGCAACGCGTATGCCATCGGCAAGATCTTTGCGCTTGCCGATTCCGTCGGCAAGTCCCGCACTTACTTCGCTAAGGCCGATGCCCTCAGTGAAAAGGTACACGCAAAACTATGGAATGAAGGCCACGCCTTCTTCGAGACTCACCGCATCGACTCCTCTGCTAATGTCCGCGAAGCCATCGGCTTCATGCCTTGGTACACCCACATGGCCTATGACGAGCCTAAATACAGTGTCGCCTGGCTTCAGGCCAGCGACCCAGAAGGTTTTTCCGCTCCCTACGGGCAGACCACTGCCGAGCGTCGCCACCCACAGTTCCGCACCCACGGTGTGGGCAAATGCGAGTGGGACGGTGCCATCTGGCCCTTCGCCACCAGTCAGACGCTGACGGCTATGGCCAACTATCTGAGTGACTACACCCTTCCTATTATCACGGATTCACTATACTTCGCCGAACTCGAGAAGTACATGCAGAGTCAGCACATGCGTGGCAAGCCCTATATCGGCGAATACCTTGACGAGACAACAGGCTATTGGCTGAAAGGCGACCAGGAACGCAGTCGCTATTACAACCACTCCACGTGGAACGATCTCATCATCACTGGCCTTTGTGGACTACGTCCCCGTCAGGACAACACAATTGTGGTCAACCCTCTCCTACCTAAGGTCCCCAAAGAGAAGTGGGACTATTTCTGCCTCGACAACGTGCTGTATCATGGCCATACCCTCACCATCCTCTGGGACAAGGACGGCTCACGTTACCACGCAGGCAAAGGCCTCCGAGTCTATGTCGACGGACAGCTGAAAGGCCAGCGCGACACCCTCGGAAGACTCACCATCAAGGATGCAATAAAGGATAAGCGATAAAGGGTTTCCGCTACTGTCACTTTCGAAGCACATAGTATTTCTGGCTTCTCTGACCCTTGCTGGTAATGCCCGATGTAGGGTCAAATGCCAACTTACGCAACTCTATGGATGCCGATGTGCGTGACAGTCCTGTCAGACGTATATAGTCGGGAACCCTCATAAACATATTCTTTTCCAGAAAGTCGCGAGCCTTCTGAATGCGCTCTTCTAAGGTGAACTTTGACTTGCGAAGCCTACTTACGCCACCCTTCTCCAGCATGCATTTTTGCCGAGTCTCTCTGATAAGGTCGCTGTCAGCCCTATACGATACTCCTGTTACCGTGATGCTCTTGGCATTGTGTGTGCGCTCACCTTCTTCGAAGGCATCTTGCATCACGTCACTCCTCATGCCCAGTTTTGCGTTGAAGGTACCTATGCCATCCAGCTTTACTGAGTATCCTTCAGCCATACTCAAGGCCAGTTTTTCGCTCACCAGCGACAATACGCCCAGAATGGCACTCTCGTTAGTATGCCCCTCGCGGGCACAAAGGCTCACGAAAGCCTCATAACTCATAGGTTTTAGCTTCATTTTGTAGTAGGCCTGTGTCTGGCCCGTTCCGTTTAGGTCGGAAAACTCCTGTTTGATATACTTTGCATACATAATTATAGAGGTTTAGACTGCAAAGTTAACACCTTTCCCTGAAAAAACCAAATCATTGCCTTGGATTTATCAATCACCGTCGCAGATTTATTAATCATTGTCGGTGATTTAACAAACCCCGTCGCAGATTTAACTCTACAACCAACCTTTCAACCTTTTACAACGACGATGAAGACCTTTTTGCAGGTACCTCTCTCTTTTTCTACTGGCACCTCCCTCCATAAAACTTATGAACATCTGAAATGCGGCATAGTATAGTCGAAGCGGTCAAAGTCCTTAAATCCCATCGCTTCCAACCGTTTCTGGCTGCGCTCAACATCCTGCACCATATTATAGTCAGGGATATGAGGCAATCGGATGGTTACTTTGTCAGTATCCACATTCGAAGCCAACCAACGGAGATTACTGATGACACGACGATTAGACCGGTTGGTGTAACGACGATAGATGTCAGGATTCATGTCCTTCACATCTATATAATAATGGTTGACGTAGGGAGCTACAGCCTCCAAATGGCGACGCTCGACATTGAGCGACGTTTCAATATAAATCCGCCACTCCGTCGGGCGTGACTTGCAGAAATCCACAATTCCATCGCTACGCAGCAGCGGCTCACCTCCCCCAAAGACAACGCCCCCATCCGTTGCCTTGTAGTAGAGGTCATCCACCATCACCTCGTCGAGAATCTCCATCATGGACATCCTGTTCCAGACACCATCAGCCCTGAGACACTGCGAATTCAGACAGTACTTGCAACGCAACGGACAGCCGTGAAAGGCCACAAGCGTAGTCACTCCCTGTCCGTCGGTAGCCAGTCGGTGACGGCAAATGCCAATTAATGGGAGTTTCATTGTAATCTGAAATTGATGGGAATCGTATATCTTGTCCTGACTCGTTCTCCATTCTGAGATCCTGGAATCCATTTGGGCATACCGTTCACGACCCGTAGGGCTTCCTCATCTAAAGCAGGGTCAATGCCCTTCACGACTTTGGGTTCCGTAATACTGCCATCCTTTTCTACAACGAATGATACAACGACCCGCCCTTGGACACAAGCTTCTATTCCTTCCGGATACTGGATATTTTCTGTCAGATATTCGAACAAGGCTTTCTGACCACCAGGAAACATTGGCATTTGCTCTGCTACGTCACCAAAGATCTTCGTTGTTTCCTTCTTTTCAAGAGGCTGTGGAATGACATCCATCGAATCCTTTGTCACCTTGCTGCAAACCGTATCTTCCTTTTCGTTCTTGAGTACTTTGAAGGGAGCCGTCCGTTTCTTGATGGTTTCTGGCTGACGTTCAGACTCATCCAGCACTATTCCTTCAGTATCTACCCCCAAAGACTCTACCTCGCCGACAGTCTGTATTTTAGGCTCCACTAAGACCATGCCTTCAGTCAGGGAATCCCGTTCCACTTTTTCCACTTTTTTCGCCTTATCAGCACATCCCGACAAAGCAGACAGGCCAGCCGAGATGCCGACGATGGTCACAGCCTTCCCCAACTGCCTGCGGATGTTCAGTTGCCGTTCGATGTACCTGACCTCAGCCTCGCATGCCGGGCATGTACCCCTACACTCTCCTGTGTGATGACACTCACGCGGCTCATACTTAATCTCATTCGCCTTGGCTATCTGCGTACGGATAGTCTTCAGCACATTGCAAATTGATCTACCTCTTGTCATAACTCATTTACTTTAATTGGTTTGATGTTGCAAAGATACAACATAAAAAGCCCTTTGTCAAGAGTCATCAGGCGATTGACACAAACGAAAAACATATATACATGATAATCAGCCTATTAGCATTTTCAGAAGCATAAGAATGACACACTAACAACAAAGACAGCCAGCCAACGTTTGATGACAAAACAGATGGGGTAGGCGTCTTTAGATATGCTATGAGGCAGGTTATATTATTACTACTGATAGGGTTGGTAGTGCCGCTGTCCGCCCAAGAGAACGATTTTGGCGATGCCCAGTGGATTGGTGCCATCACAAAAGCTGATGCCAAGACACCAGTGGGTCGGCACTATTCGGGTAGTGTGCTCAAGGAGAGCAAAGCAGAATGGGATATGGCTAATCCTCTTTCACGCAGAAGTATCATCCTGCGTCGTAATTTCATACCCCATAAGACGGTAAAGCATGCTGAGTTGCGCATCTGCGGATTAGGATTCTATGAGGCCACTCTCAACGGTCAGAAGGTGGGTGAGTCAGAATTTGCACCCACGTGGAGCGACTACGACAAGACGGTATTCTTCAACACCTACGATGTAACCCAACAGATTCAGCAGGGCAATAACGAATTGCGCGTGTTGTTGGGCAACGGTTTTTACAATGAGCAAGGCGGTCGCTACACGAAGTTAAAGGTGTCGTTTGGTCCCCCCACCCTGCTTTGTCTCCTCTGCGTTACATACGACGACGATATGCGTGAGTACATCTTCAGCGACGAAAAATGGCAGTGGACAGAGAGTCCTATTACTTTCAACAGTATCTATGGTGGCGAAGACTACGATGCCCGGTTGGAGCATCACTACCATTGGCATCCTGTCGTCGTTCAAGAAGCACCGTGTGGCATTTTGCGGCACCAAATCGCACAACCCGTCAAGATGATGGAACGCTATACTGTTAAGGATACGGTGCGCAAGGATTCTGTCCTTGTGCTCGATATGGGACAGAACCTCGCCGGATTCCCTGAGATCACCGTCAAGGGCAAGGCCGGCCAACGGCTGAAACTGACCCCTGGCGAGACGCTAACCCCCGACGGTCTGGTAAACCAGAAGCAGACGGGCCGTCCCCACTACTATACCTATATAATAAAAGGTAATAGCCAAGAATCAAAAGCCAAAAGTCAAAAGCCCGAAGTATGGCACCCACGCTTCTCGTATTACAGTTTCCGCTACTTGCAGGTTGAGGGCGACATTGACGTGCTGAAGCACGTGGAGTCGTGCTTCGTCTATAACTCCGCTCCACGCATCGCCACCTTCGAATGCTCGAATCCATTGCTAAATGACACTTATAGGCTTATCGACCGCGCAATAAGAAGCAACTGGCAAGGTGTATGGACTGACTGTCCTGCCCGTGAGAAGTTAGGATGGCTGGAACAAGACTGGCTAAACGGTGAAGGTCTGGTCAGCAATTACGACTGCAAGACAATGATAGAACAGACCATGCAAATCATTGCCGATGCACAGCACGATGACGGCTCTATGCCAGAAATTGCACCTGAGTACACTGTGTTCACGGGTTCGTGGGCACGTCCTTTCCAGGAGTCGCCCGAATGGGGAGGTGCTATCATCGCCTT
>Ga0265298_10009093_pt1 | contig 11869 bp, 15 predicted proteins | sample AusTroGonzalo_MG_3_FD_193486 | JGI IMG/M metagenome (GOLD analysis project Ga0265298, IMG submission 193486) | Bovine rumen microbial communities from tropical cattle in Woodstock, Queensland, Australia - Gonzalo_01 | ecosystem: Host-associated > Mammals > Digestive system > Stomach > Rumen ...
GCCCAGGCGCATGACCAGGGAGGCAGTTTTATTTGCCACCGCCATGTTCAGCCCGTGAATGATATCGGCGGGATGGGTATTGCCGGCGATCAGGGACACCACCTCCGATTCCGCGAAAACCGTGCACATGCTGGAGATGGTTACCGGTTTGCTCCATTGTCGGCCTTTTTCGCTCATTTCCGGCAGCGTCATTTCCAGCGTCCGTGCCATGAGCTCCAGAAACCGGCCTGTTCCCGCGGCACATTTATCGTTCATCACAAAATTGATTACCCGGCCGTTTTCATCCAGTCGGATCACTTTGGAATCCTGTCCGCCGATGTCGATGACGGTTCTTGCTTCGGGCAGCAGATGATGGGCTCCGCGGGCGTGGCAGGTGATTTCTGTGACGGAGGCGTTTCCTATGGCAATATGGTCACGCCCGTAGCCGGTGGAGACCACCGTACCGATGTCGCCGCGTGTGATGCCCGCCTGCTGCATGGCGGCATCCAGGGCTTTATCCGCCCCGGCGGACGCGCCTGCGCCTGTTGGCAGGATGGCGCTGCCGACGATATTCCCCTGCCTGTCCAGAATGACCGCGTCGGTGCTGGCGGAGCCGCTGTCTATCCCGGCTGCGTACCGCGCGTTTGTTTTGGCATTCATCTGTATCGTTCTCACTCCCAGTGTTTCGGAAAATGCTTCCAGTCTGGTGGCCAGCTGCCCGCTGCTTTGGGGCGTACAGTCCGTTTCGACTTTCAGGATCGGCTTTGCGGCGCGCTTCCGCAGCCGGGCATACTGAAAGCTGTAATAATCGCAGAACTTTACTGTGTGGCAAATGATGCCCGCCGCTTTGTCGTCAGGGACCTCCTCACGGAACTGCATCCGCATGCAGGCGGGCGACTGCCCCAGCAGCGCCGCAGCATAGGCGGTGAAAAAGTCCTCCGGCATTTCCTGCGGGCAGGGGGCCGGCCTTCGGTTGCCGGTGCAGGTTTGGTCGATGACGGGCAGGGCGGATTTTTCCCGCGCTGCCTGCAGCAGCAGACTGCCGCCATGGGCCCCAGTCAGGGTGATATGCGGCGCTTCCCTCCAGGATTCATCGGGAGCGGCGCCGGTTCTCCAGGCATCGAAGGCAAGATCAGGCCGGAAGGAAGAACCGCTCCATGCCGAAAGAGCATCCCGCAGGCGTTCCAGGTCCCGTTTGAATCTTTTCTGCTCCGCCGGGCCCTGCTTGTGGGGCAGGGGAAGCAACCAGAGAAAGTCCATATCGCCCCGGGCAAGCAGAATATCATAGATCCTGCGGCACACGTCACAGCAGTCTACCAGCAGCAACCGGCGGATGTCTTTTTCCAGAACATCCTCCAGCACAGCCTTGCCAAAGCCGCACAGATTGGGATGGCCGCAGCTGTCCGCGCAGGAAAAACCGGCAGGGGACGGGTCCAGACGCTCACAGGGCAGGGAAAACCCGGCAAGCAGTTCCACGGGCGTATATTTGCATACATAATAAACGGGTTCAGCCATGTCTGCGTCCCTCCAGCATCTCCAGAAAAGCGTTCAGGCGGGTGGCCGTCTGCCCGTCCGAGGCATTGCGCCGGTCACAGCCGTCGCCGTTCAGGATCAGGACAGGAAAACCTGCTTTTTCCAGTTCGCTTTTGAACAGGGCGGACAGTCCCATGGTCTGCTTGCACCCCCAATGGCAAAAGCAGATTACGCCGTCCACATGCAAATCATCCGCCAGTGTCAGTGCTGCTTCAACCCGCTTCCGTCCGCCGTTCCAGGGGCTGTATACCAGGCGGCGCGCCATGCTTTCATAGGGCAGGTCGGGATCCACATCCGTCAGGCTTTCGGTGCACATGTCACAGGTTACGATCTGGCAGCGGTCGTTAAGATCAAACAACTCCTTCACCGGCGTTTGCCAGATCGGGATGGTATGCAGCCACAGAACACGGAGTCCGCGGGCCAGCGGGGCGTCGCGCAGATCGCGAAGCAGCATATCGGCATACCGTTCCGCCGCAGGAGAACCTAAGCCGTTGTGGGACAGATAGATTTCATACATTTCCGAGGTGACGTCCCCGTACAGGGAATGCGTCCTTTTTTCCGCCAGGCAGGCACGCAGTTTTTCCACCGTGCGTTTGGAGCGGGTCATGGTTTCCCGTAGTTTCTGTTCCTCCAGCCTGCGGCCCAGATATTCCTGCATAAACCCGGCCAGATCCCGGAACTGGTCCGCCACATAGGCTACGCTTTCCTCGCTCTGCTCCGGCGGTACGTCCACATAGTAATGCGGCACATCATAGCGCGCAGCCAGTTCCCGGAAGGTCAGATGGTTGGCATCGCATACCAGGGAGGTGTTGATCACCAGGGCGGGCCTCGGCATCACGTTCAGATAAGCGGTGCCCAGCAGCACCTTGTGATAGGAACAGTAGGTCTCGGCAATTCCCTCGTTTTCCGCCGCATCGGCAAAAAACGCCTCGGCCTGGGATCCGTTGATATACGCGGCCAGCATTTCGGCGCACATGGGAGTAATCCCCAACGCCTCCGGCAGTTCGCAGGGCAGAAAAACGCTGACCAGCGCTGCGCTTTCGGCATGATCCAGTACATGGCACATGACGCGGTTCAGCGCGACGGCGCTGTATTGGCGGGAAGGGGGGAGCCTTTTATCGGGTATATAGCGCAAAATGCCCCGGAAAGCCTTCAGCCCGGTAACAAGAAGCAAACGGCTCCGGACGGGATCGCCTGCGGCCAGCTTGCCGATGGTTTTCCCGAAGGCCTGAACGATATCCGCCATGATGTGCTCCTTTTCCCTTTCCGGCATAGTTGATTCAGCCGGTGTTATCCGATATTATAGCGGCCATGACCCGCAGTTTCCGGTCTTCTGCTGACAGCAAATTACGCGCAATGATGCATGACGCAGGTCGAATATAGCATAATTCAGAAGGAAGAGGAAGAGGGATATTAAACCATCATGACCATTTCAATCTCATCTTCATCTTCGGCCCCGGTTGCGGAAAAGCCCTTGCTTTCATACAGTTTCTTTGCTATAGGATTGTTTTTATTGCAGGTCAGGGCGATTCTGCCCGAATCACCGAACGGCTTTGTTCTGATATATTCGATTACCCGATCCAAAGCATTGCTGCCGTAACCTTTCCCCTGCATGGATTCGTCGATCATCATGTGCCAAATATCATACTCGGGGATATCATCGTCATAGATCACCATGACATATCCGATCATCTTTCCCTCCGCATAGATGCCGAACGGCTGGCACTGGTTCCGGTAAACATATGCCTGTGCAAGGCTGCGTATCGGGTGAGAAACATATTCCTCCTGTCCCGGGGCAAGCCTGAGGTTAAATGCGTCCAGAAAACTATTTTCTGTGATTGCCTTCAGTTCTGTCATACGATTTCTCCAGTTTCAGGTTGGTTTATCCCATAGAGTTTAAACTTTGTTATTCACCGACAGTAAAGAATCTCACAGTCGCCGTCTTCACTGAACATTTCAATTTCATATTTCAGGCTGCTGTCCTTATAGATCTCATCATAGATCCGGCTAAGGTGTTCGGTTCGACCTTTTACAGATGTCCAGCCATCGTCCGGTAATTCAATTGAGCGATTTGCCCCTTTGATTTCTCCTGATTTCAATCCTATCACATATTCAATGGAGCAGTCTGTCCAGCCGTAACCGAGACCCTGCAGGTTTTCCAGACCATACTGCGCTGACAGTTCATCCCAGAAAGCGCCTATTGTTTCATACTGCTGCTCGTTTTCCGTTGAGAACGTTTTGCCAATCCCTTTGATAATCAATGCTGATCACCTCCGACATTGTGTTTCATCGGTGTAAACCGAATGCCGTTGACTGTCGTTTCCGCTTCCGACGGAACAAATCCGATTGCTTTATAGAACGGCAGTCCATAGGGCGAAGAGTTGAGCGTAATCGTATCGTGAGGGTAAATTTTTCGCAGGTATCGGAATAATCCGGTCCCGATCCCCCGTCTGTGATAACTGCCATCCACAAAGAAGAAGCAGATATGCATCCTGTCAGGTCTGATGCCGATCTCACCGATCAGTTTCTCTTCGTCAAACGCACCATAATACTCTATTCCGGCGAGATAGTTATTATCATGAAGGCATTTACGGAACTCTTCCGTGCCTTCCGGAGAATAATCCGGTGATTCATATTCAGAAAAGGTTCTCCAGGCAAGATCCAGCGCCGCCGGGATTTCACCCGAGGCTAATCTGCGTATAGAAACTGTATTCAGCTTTGCATATACATATGTATCTTTCCAAATAGGCGCACCGTTTTCGTCTGTATGAAACCAGATGTTCTGTCTGAAATGAGCCTCCCGCTGCAGGCCTACCTTTTCCAGAAGCTTCCATGATGCGGTATTCCTTGGATCACACTCGGCAACGATCCTGTGAACACCACCCCGGAAAGCGCTCTCAATAACCGCGGAAAGCGCTTCTTCCGCATATCCCATCCTCCGGCAGTTCCTGCTGATGATATAGCCGACTTTCTTTGCGTCATAATCCCTGTTTCCGCAATAGATATTGCCGATCACCTTCCCGGAATCAACCAGCACGACAGTATAGAACTCTTCTGAACCGAGACGCTGCTGAAGATATTCCCGGCCGTTTTCATAGGTGATTCCGGGGTAGCCTTCAAACTCGTCATCCTTCAGCTGTGACAGAAATTCAAACAAATCATCGCAGTCGGATTCATGAAACGGCCGCAGCAGCAGCCGTTTGGTTCGGATCTCTCTCATCGTATGTCATCACTCCTGTTGGTATTCCGCCAGCGTTCTGACTTCACAGCCCTTATCCGCGTAGTAGGCAAGCATTTCAGGAACCTTTTTCAGGTCATAACTGGTGACGCAGTCAGCAATGACGTGCACTGTATGGCCGGCTTTGACCATGTTGAAACAGGTGGACTTAACGCAGGCTGTCGCGTCTGCGCCGGTGATGAAAAACTCGCTGATTCCGTTTGCCCGTATGTAGTCAGAAAACGTTTCGCTCGTCAGTGCGTTCGACTTCGATTTGACAAAGATATTGTCTGATACGATTTTCAGTTCCGGAACAAGTTCCGCGCCTTTGGTTCCGGGTTTAAACGTGCGCGTTCCGGCGGACAGATTGTTATGCTGGATATAAACTATATCCATGCTGTTCGCAATTGCCCAGTCAATGGCAGCGTTCAGCTTTTCAAGGATATCCCGGTAATGCTTTGTGATATCATTTTGGATGTCGATTACGACAAGCGCTTTTTTGTTCGCTGTAAGCATTTTTATATCCTTCCGTTCTTTATCAGTTCCTGCACTTCTTCCAGTTTGGGCGGGTTCAGCGGCAGGGGAAACCGTGAGATGGCGATCGCGGAGCAGGCGCCGGCAAAACGCACCAGATCTTCGTCTTTCATGCCATGAAGCAGCCCGTACACGCAGCCGGCCTTGAAGGTATCGCCCGCGCCCAATGTACTTCTGACCGTAACAGGGAACGGTTTCATCCGCTGAATGGATTCACCTTTCCGCGCGTACAGCATCTCTCCGCCGCCCTGGGTCAGAATGGTCAGGCCGTCCGTTTCCCGCTGCATCAGTTCCATAATGGCTTCCGGAGCCATTCCGGCATAATGCTCCGCCGTGCACTCCTTCGACACCACATTCATGGCGGCCTGACGGTGCAGGATCGAATCATGCGGACTGTCAATGGTCACGTAAGGCACATTGTGCTGCCGGCAGAGCTCCGCCGCCCGCAGGGATTCTTCCCCGAAATAAGGATCGATCGCCGCTGCCTTGCAGCCCGCGATATCCTCTTCTTTCGGGATGCTCCACCATCTTTCCCCGGTCGAAAACAGCGTCTGAAATCTTCCCATGGGTGAGCGTACAAGACCGGCGATCACCACATAATCCATGACGCCTTTATCTTCTGTAAAACACAGGGAAGACAGATCCACGGTCTTATCTGCATAGAAGGCTTTCAGCATTGGCGCGATCTCTGTGCCGATCCAGGTACCGTCCATCCGGACGGATACACCGAGGGACGAGAGGACGGTTGCTGCCGTGCCCGTTTCGCCGCCGGGAAGGAAATACTGCTCTGCGATTTCCGAATACTCATCCGGTTGCAGGAAACCGCCTTTCAGTAAGAAAGAATGAGTTCCCAGGATCTGGCCGAAGAGGTAAACTTCAAAATTCTGCTTCATGTTGTGAAGACGCTCCTTGCTTTGATGGAATGCCGTATGAGGACTTCCGCGCAGGCTTTCACATTGTTACACGTTTCCGTTTACTTGACGGATGTACTCTTCCGCGGGAATCATAGGCTTTTCCAGGCAGGCGATCGTTTCGGCTGATAAGCACAGTTCGGCGCCATACTCCTTTCCGGCTTTCTCAAAGCGCGCCAGCAGCGGATCCGCCACGACTGCAGCTTCCGGCACGTTCAGCAGGGGTGTCTCGGGCACACAAACCATATCGGGATTGCCGAAACAGGTTTTGCACATTTGCTTCAGCCCATCAAAGTTGCCTTCCCAGTGGGGGAAGCCGCAGCCGCAGATGACCAGCGTATGGATGCGGGAAAAATCCGCCAGCGCTTCATGGCGTACCGTTCCGTCTGCTTCCTGCACCATCTTCATCCGGACCAAAGGGATCGTCCGGTCCAGAACGGCTTTCAGGTGGGAAGGCATACCATAGCAGTACAGCGGGAAACTCCAGATAATCACGTCCGCATCCCGGTAAAGATCCAGGACCGCGTTCTGATCATCGTCAATGACGCAGTGGCCGTCCCCGTGTGCCCAGCAGCCAAAACAACCCCGGCAGGGGGCGATCTGCTGTTCAATAACGTTGATGATGTTCACCATGTGGCGGCCGTCAGCATTCAATCCCTTGAGAAACGCTTCCGTCAGTCGGAAGGTGTCGCTCTTTTTCTTGGGGCTTCCGTTCAATACAAGAATCTTCATCGTTTTACTCCTTCTTTTCCGTTGCCTTTAGTTGTTCCAGCGATTTCAAGGCTGCTGCTTTATGTTTTGCTCTTCTCATACTCCATATGTCTCGATAAAAAAACGTGCGAAAGCTTCTATCCGGGTCAGCGCATCGTCCGTTTTCTCCGGCTCACGATCACACAGATGGATCAGAGCAGAGACAGGAGCCGTATAGGAGAGAGCAAGCAACTCAGGATCATCCCGGCGAAGCAGTCCCTTATCCATCATGCCGGAGAACACATGGGTAAACATCTCTGTGAGCCCCGTAAGGAAATGCTTCGTGGCAAGCTGTCTTGCCCGCTCGTCCCGAAACTGCTCAATGGTAAGCAGTTTTCTCGTCATCACGACTGTTTCGTCGTGAACGGTGAAATTCACCATTCTCATCGTCATTTCAAACAGATCTTCCCGAGATTCCGGCACAGGGGGCAAACGTTCCGGAGAACCAAACCGCTCTTCGTAATAGGCAATCAACCTGTCCAGCAAGGCATTCCAGATCGCCTCCTTGCTGTCAAAATGACGATACATCGCGGATTTGACAAGCCCTACCGATTCCATCAGTTCGTTGATATTTGTCCCTTCATACCCCTTCTGTGAAAACAGTTCCAATGCTTTCGTCAGTATTTTTTCCTTTGTGTCCTTCGCCATTCAATCACCCTTTCCGAAAGCGTGAACATTCGGTCACGTCATTATAGTGACCAAACGTTCACTTTGTCAAGGGCATGAAATCATCTTCTTAACTGCCAGGCAATAACCGACGCCGCTTGGTGCTGTCATGCTGTGCTCCGGATTCTTCCGGTTATACCTGGCAAAGAACGTCTCGGATGCATCAGTTGCGTTCATGTGTTCATAAACCAGGAAGCCGGTTTCGGAAAGCAGGGTTTCCAGTTCGGTGCATGTATATTGGGCCTTCATCTGTTCACCTGCAGCAGCGGCAAGTTCCTGATTGCGTATGCTCTCCATACCGCCTTCTGAAAGCGGGTAATCAAAGCAGACTGCTGATCCTTCATTCCATATAGAAGAAATGCCGCCGAGAAGATTCCCGAATTCTTCCTTTGACAGATAATAGCTGATCCCGAGCAGACTTCCGAAAGATTGTTCTCCCGGATGAAATCCTGCTTTCAACAGAGCAGAGGACCATGAGGGCATAGACAGATCACAACCCACATATTTAACCTGACAAACCGGTCGAAGGCCGCTTTGTTCGATACGGTTTTGTCTGTTCACAATCATTTCCTGCTTGTCGAGTTCAAATACCGCCAGGGTTTTATTTCCGGTACGAACCGAAAAAGTATCATATCCGCAGGCAAAGACAGCAATCTGCCTGCATCCGATTTGAATTGCATTGCCGATCGCCCGTTCACAAAATGCACTTCTTGCAAGAACAGACGGCGCGAGATGATGATCCACGATGAAAAGCAATGCCGTCTTCTGTGATCCCGTGAAGTCGGGAACAAAACAGTCAATACCTTTAGACATGCTTTTTGATATTTCTTCGTATTCTTTTTCGGTCAGCATCTTTTCCGCAAGAGAATCGGCAAACACCCATTCCGTATTGTTCCGATAATGATATGCTCTGGCAAATATGCTGATGAGTGCGGTCATGTTTTCCACATTCAACCCCTCCCTGTTTGAATGATGTTCGATACTTAATACACCATAGCGGAGAGGATTACAAGTCTTGAAAAACCGGCTGTTTTGTGGTAATATGCGGATACTGAGGGGAGGGTTTTCCCCGTTTTTTTGCAGATTCACCGATAATGGTTCCTTTCATACCACTGGCAGGAATTACAATGCATATAAAGGATGTATTTAAAAGATGAAGATTATGATCAGCGCCTGCCTGTTGGGCGAAAACTGCAAATATAACGGCGGAAATAATCAAAACACGGACATTCTCCGCCTTCTTTCGGGTCATACGCTCATTCCGGTTTGCCCGGAAATTCTGGGCGGGCTGTCTGTTCCCCGTATTCCGGCAGAGATTGTGAACGGAGTTGTCATAAACCGTGAAAACATATCTGTGGACGAACCGTTCCGCCGGGGAGCTGAAAAGGCACTGGAGTTTGCGGAAAAGGAGAGACCTGATCTGATTATTCTGCAGTCCCGCAGCCCAAGCTGTGGAGCAAAAGAAATCTATGACGGAACTTTTTCCGGGAAGCTGATCCCAGGTCAGGGAGTATTTGCTGAGCTGGCACTGCATTCCGGATTCCATGTGATGGATGTCGAAGATGTCATCGCAAACGGGCTGGAGGAGTATGTTGTGGATGAAACCGGTTATCCGGAATAGATTGTCAGGTTATATGCAACACATCCCGGCGTGACGGTGGATGGCATCATGACAAAAATGGGACTGTCGGGAAAGCTTTGGAGATCGGAGGAACAGTATGCGATTATTTGTCGGCCTTCGGCCATCTGAGGAGTTTCGGACTGCATTGTCAATGCTGCAGTCCCGGCTTCAGTCTGCCGGTGTTGCCGCAAGATATCTTGATCCTTCCAATCTGCATATGACCCTGGCTTTTATCGGCGACTGGTCTGAGAATGTCTCCGCGATTCTTCCGCCGGTGGAACAGCCGTTCACCCTGACCCTTTCCGGTATTGGCTTTTTCCCGGAAGCAAAGGTGACATGGGCCGACGTTCAGAAATCTTTCGCATTGGATTGCCTGGCGCAGCAGGTTCGTGAAAAACTGACGGCAGCCGATATCCCGTATGATCCGAAGCCCTTTGTTCCGCACATTACACTGGGGCGAAAGCCGATTATTCCGGAAACAGTCAATCTCTCTGGGATTATGATTCCGCCAGCCGCTATGACCGTAGAGGACGTGTTTCTTTACAGATCTGACCGCGGAGAGAACGGAATGATTTATTCTGTAATCGGCAGCAGTTCTGAGAAAGAAGGGGCGGCACAATGAGCTTGTTTGCGATCGGAGATCTTCATCTTCATTTTCAGTCTGAGCTGAAAGCTCCCGGCCAGCTACATGAACCGGTCTGGAGGAACCATGATGTGAAATTCCGGCAAAACTGTGAAAAGCTGATCAAGCCGGATGATACGCTGGTGCTGGTTGGAGATCACAGCTGGGGCAGGAAGCTCCCGGAATGCGAAAAGGATCTGGAATATATCAGCTCTCTTCCAGGAAGGAAGATTCTGCTTCGCGGAAACCATGATATGTTCTGGGACGCAAAGAAAACAGACGTACTGAACAAGCAGTACGCCGGAAAACTGTTTTTCCTTCAGAATAACTATGCTTCTTATCAGGATTATGCGATTGTCGGAACCAAAGGATACACTTTTGAAGGCCCGTTCTATATGCGCGGGAACAAAATCGTAGGCTGGGACGGGGTTGCGGAATCTGTTTCTGTAAAGCGTATCGAGCGTGAAACGGAGCGCCTGAAACTGTCATTTGAGGCCGCAATAAAAGACGGTTACAGCCGGTTTATCATGTTCCTGCATTACCCGCCTACCAATGTGATGGAGAGAAACAGTGATTTTACCGCTATGGCTGAGAAGTATAAAGTAGAACAGGTCATCTATGCTCACTGCCATGGAGAGCACCGCTTCCATGACAGCCTTGAAGGCCGGCATCACGGAATCATGTATCGGCTGGTTTCCGGCGATTACCTGAATTGGGTACCGCTGCAGATACTGTAATGGAGGCTGCAGAATGACTGTTGCGGTAATGACTTTCCGGCTTCGTGCCCCATGGGTACACAGCCTGAAGGAAAAGCGAATGATTGTCAAAAGCCTGACATCAAAGCTGCAGAACAGGTTTCATGTTTCAACTGCGGAGGTTGATGAACAGGATACGCATCAGATGATTGTGATCGGCGTAGCGGCGATCGTTCCGCATAACGCAATGGCAGACAGCCTGATGGAGGAAATCTCCCTATTCGTAGAGGAAAACTGTGAAGCAGAGATCCTGGAAGAAATCCGCGAAATCAGATAAGTAACAGGAGGAGAATCGGAAACTGATGTCCCTCAAAGGCAACGAAGTCACCTGGATTGACTGAAAAGGAGAATCAAAACAATGGCTGGCAGCATTCGGATCGCGGACACGACCCGGGAAGAACGGGAACAAATCGTAGCAGAATCCATTGGTAATATTTCCGGTCTCTGTGACGGCTGCAGTCTAGGGATCATTAAGATGTATCAGGACTATATTGACGGGCGGAAGGAACTCCGCGAAATCAATGCTGAATTTCGATCCGGATATGTGTCCGGCGCTCAGGGAACGGAACATATCGGCTGCCTTGCGGGAGAAGGTGCGACAGAATGACCGAATACTTTGATGTTGTGGACGAGACCGGTCAGCCTACCGGGGAAATCATCAGCCGGGACGAAGCGCATCAGAAAGGCACGCTTCATCGCACGGTTCATGTATGGCTGGTGAAGAAAAAGCAAACAGGCTACGATATTCTTCTGCAAAAGCGCAGCGAAGAAAAAGATTCATTCCCCGGGATGTATGACACATCTTCTGCCGGTCACATTTCCGCTGGAGAAGAACCGTTGCCTTCAGCGTTACGGGAATTGAAGGAAGAACTGGGACTGACAGCATCGCCGGATGAGCTGAAGTATGCCGGAACCTTCCGCATCCAGTATGAGAAAGAGTTTCACGGGCACATGTTCCGGGACAATGAAGTGACGAGAGTCTATGTGTACGATAAGCCGGTAAGCATTCAGGATTTGACACTCCAGGGAAGTGAAGTCTCCGAAGTACGCTGGTTTGATTTGGATGAAGTGTGGGATGAGATACATAGAAGCCGGGAAAGGTTTTGCGTCCCGACTGCCGGGCTCAACGTGCTGAGAGAGTACCTGAGGTGATGCGAAATGAACGCGAAACGCGGATATGTGCCGGAGGATGAAAGGAATTTCTCAATCTCAGCACTGGAAACAATGCGGACTGCTTCCCGTCACATTAATTATCTGATTAACGAAGGCTATGATCTGAAG
>Ga0265298_10009095_pt1 | contig 11868 bp, 9 predicted proteins | sample AusTroGonzalo_MG_3_FD_193486 | JGI IMG/M metagenome (GOLD analysis project Ga0265298, IMG submission 193486) | Bovine rumen microbial communities from tropical cattle in Woodstock, Queensland, Australia - Gonzalo_01 | ecosystem: Host-associated > Mammals > Digestive system > Stomach > Rumen ...
CGATGGAATGGCTGATGAAGCCGCTTGGGCTCGCGCGCAATCCCTACGACCGCATTGCGCACTTTGCGGTCGGATGGTTCGCGTTCCCGCTCGCCGAGCTGTTTTGGCGCAAAGGCTGGGTCAAGTCGGCGACAGTTGCCGCGTTCTTCGCGGTGATGTCCGTCGTGGCGATGGCGGGCTTGTGGGAAATAGTGGAATGGCTGTATGCGGTAATCGACGGAGGTGAGGCGGGCGCGGCGTTCCTCGGTTCGCAGGGCGACGTATGGGACGCGCAGAAGGACATCCTCTGCGACACCCTCGGCGCAATATGCTCGACGGCGCTATTCTTGCGCAGAGAGAAAATAAACGGAGATGCGAGATGAAATCGGATTTCAGGAAGTTTAGGCTATATTGCAGATTGGGTATTGCCATTATGCTGCTTGCAATGGCCGTGTCTGCCTGCTGCATAATTCTTGTCGGGGGTGCGCTTGGTGCCGCCATAAGTGTGACATTGTTTATTGTGGTTGGTTCCATCGGTTTGGTTTTTGAATGGTCGGCATATGACAATCTGCTTTGCCCGAAATGCGGGCAGCGTGTCGCGATACCGCACCGTGATTCGTTTGACAAGGCGAACCGCGCACGCTATCGCGCCATCTCGAAAGGTGAGCCCGTCTTTTGCGTCCATTGCGGCGCAAAGATCGAAACGAAATGAGCGAAAGGCACACCCCATGAAACCTCTTGCATGAATTCAGGACGAACAACCAATAGCAATGAAAGGAAAATGTCTATGAAGAAAATGATTTACGCGGCAGGCATTTTTGCTCTGTCGTCAATATGCGCGGCCTTTGGCAATCCCATTGCATCCATTACATTCAACGGCTATATCGCCGCGAAGGAGGAGGAGTCCACGTTCGTCTTTGCCAAGACGACGATCATGGAGCTTTCGGAATGCGAGTTCTCCGGGATAATGGGCGGGGCCTGGGTCAATTCGGGGCGCGGTCAGGAGGCGAAAGGCTATCACAAGGAATACAAGCCCGGCGAGAGCCTGCGAGTACAGTTTCAGTGCATTGACAAGGGCGACGGGAAGGAATACGTGAAATGCGTTCGCGTCGTGTTTCGCGACGAACCCGGCGGAGTCAGCGGAGTATGCGACTATTCCGGATTCGTTACGCGCGGTTACTCCAAGAACGACATAGGCTACGATTTCCGCGACGACGCCAACTGGAAGGCGGTCGATTCCGCAGACGGCGCGGGCTACGGGCTCGCGTCCGTCACGGCGACATTCCCGGCAAAGCCGTTTAAGATGGAGCCGCAGATCGACCGCAAGCTGCCGGCAGGCTTCAGTACGGACTATTACGTGTCGCTGAGCAAGGCGCGGACGGGCGGGAAGGACCTTTTCCTCCTTTTTACCGGCAGCGACTGGTGCGCATGGTGCAAGCGCCTTGATAAGGAAGTCTTGTCAAAGCCTGCGTTTCTGGACTATGCGACAAACGAATTCGAATGTGTCGTGCTGGATTTTCCCAGAAACGAAAAGCTTGTGACCGCAAGGGAGCGGAGGATAAACGCTGAAGTGCAGAAGAAGTTCGACGTGCAGGGCTTCCCGTTCATACTCGTCGTCTCCGCTCCAGACGAAAAGGTAAAATTCGGCGCCGGCTACGCCGCAGGCGGCGCGCGCAAATGGGTGAGGGATTTCAAGAAGAACCTTCGTCTTCAGCCGCTGAGGGAAAAGTATTTCAGATCCATCTCCGAAGAGTCGCTCAAGATACAGAAGAGCCACGGCGATGCGCTGGAAAAGATAGGCAGACCGTCGGACGGAGACGCGGCGCGCGCAATGAAGGAAGAGTGCGCAAAGTGGGCGGCGGACGTTCGTCGGGTAAAGGAGCGCCTAGAGGCGTTGGCGCTGCCCGAAGAACTGAACGGGGAGCGACGCGAAATCGTCGATGGGTTTACGAAGCGCATCGCCGCGCTTGACGAACTTGCCGACATGGATATCGACGAGCTTGTGGAGATGGCCGGGGACGAAAAGGATGACGAGGACGGCAGCGCGCCGGACGATGGCGGTCTCGCAGAACTGAATATTCCATTGCAGGGTGCGCGGTCTGCGTTCGACGAGACGGAAAAGGTGCATCTTCCTTTCGGCGAAAGGCTTTACATCCAGCCGGAACTTGCGATGCTCGGCGGCGCGGCGGACGGACTGGATGTTGCAGGCGCCATACGCGAATGGGTCCTCAACAATGCGCCTGGCGGCGTCAACTGGGAAAGCACCACTGCCGAGTACGGCATGGCGGCGACAAAGGCGTGGGAGGCCGGGGCGCGGACGCCGTTTGTCGCAATGATACATCTTTCGAGCGGACGCGAAAAGATGGCGCATGGCGCGAACATGTCCGCCCGCCGCGCCGTCTGGGAGAAGTGGAAGGATGACGGACGCTGGCCGCTCGCATCGAAAATCTGCTACGTCTCGACATGGTTGGGGCGCGACACGGCGGCGTCGAACGAACTGGACCGCATTCTCATCGACCTGAAGAAGGACTTTGTGACGTCTGAAGAATGGAATCGTGACGAGCTCGGTCGGGCGTGGTTCGTCCTGACGCATCACCGCGGCAACAACAAACATGTCTTCGATGAACTCAAGGCCGCAGGCAAGTCGTGCGATCCATGGCTGGAGGCGATTGCTCTGGCGCGTTGGCACATCGATGAGGCATGGGAGGCGCGAGGCGACGGCTTCGCGAGCACAGTGACGGAGAGCGGATGGGAAGGTTACAAAGAACACCGTGAAAAGGCGTTGGAATGGGCGGAGAGGGCGTATGCGCTGCGGCCCGATCTCACGGCATCCTGCCTTGTCGGGCTCACGGCGAACTACGGCGACGCGAGCGAGTCTCTCAAATGGTATCGCCGCGCCGCTGCCGTGTTCAAGGACGACAAGGCCGCCGCAAAGCAGTTTGCATGGGGTCTCAAGCCGCGCTGGTGCGGCAGCGTCGCGAAATTGATGGAGTTCTATGAAAAGTTCTTTTCCGACGATTTTGCCGATACGATCATGCCAGCATGGGCTCTCGACCAGATCGGCTGGGATGTGTTCAAGGACGAAAGCGGAACACGGGAGGAGCGAATTTTCGAGGAATGGGCCGAGAAAAATGCGGCAACGATCAGGCGCTTCGGCGAAATGTATCTGACGAACAGTGTTCTGGAGAGGGCGTCCGTTTCCCTCGGGACCAGAAACCGCGTTGCGTCAATCTTCCGGTCGGCGGCATGGAGCTGCGGCGATCTGGAGCTTTACGGCAAATGGAGCAGGAAATACGGAGAGAAATACGACGGTCTCAAGTACACCGACGCGGTGGCGAATTCTGATCTGTTCTGGGATGCCGGCGTAGCGGCGCTCGCGAATTGGGCGGCCAGGCAGCAATGGGCCGACGGCGCGGAACTGGCGCGCGCCTTGCGCGATGCATTCGGAACGTGGTCGCCGTGGCGCAAGTCCGAGCTGGCGGACGCCGCCGCGCTGAAATATTTCGATGGGTTCGAGAAGCTCGTCATGCCGCGTATGGCGAGCGGTGAAATAACCGAAGACAATACGGAGGGGCTTGCGTGGGGATATTTGAAGATGCTGGCCGGCAAGTGCGTTGGCTTGAAAGTCCGCCAGCCGGAGGGATGCGAACTCGCGGAATTGCTCCCGAAAAACATCTGGATCGACTTGAAGACCGTTCCGGCTATGATGGAAGTTGAGTTCGACCTTTCAATCGACGGACCGGACACGAAGGGAGAGGCGATGCTGCACTTCGACTATGGACGCAGAAGCTCCAAAGGCTTCCACCAGCGCTTCAGCGTGCTGACCGTCGCAAACAAGACCGATGAAAAGGACAATCGTTTTGCGATACTTCCTTGGCCGAAGGGCGAAACGAAAAAGTCGATTCGCCTCGTTTTCAGAGGGCGCGACGTGGAGGTGTACGATAACGGCTCCCTCGCATACACCCGTCAACTCGGTGAAGGCGCATTGCACGTTACCAGCCTCTCCTTCACGAGGTCTGGGCACAAGACCGTCAAGGTCGATAGGCTTTTTGTGAAGGCGTCCGCAAACTGAATCAAATCAACGAAGAAAGGAAAGATGAAGCAATTGTTTCAAAAAGTGGTTGCCGATACTCGTGCGGAGGACGCGCGCAAGGCAGGTGTCTATCCGTATTTCCACCGGCTTGAATCCCGGCAGGATGCGGTAGTCGTCATGGAAGGCAACCGCCGCATCATGCTGGGCTCCAACAACTACCTTGGCCTCACGGCATGTCCGGAAGTCATGGAGGCTGCCGTCAAGGCGGTCGAGAAGTACGGGACGGGCTGCTCCGGCTCGCGCTTTCTGAACGGCAATCTCGATTTGCACATTGAGCTGGAGCACGAGCTAGCGGACTTCATCGGCAAAGAGGACGCCATCGTTTTCGGCACAGGCTTTCAGACGAATCTCGGCGCGATCAGCGCGCTTGTGGGGCGCAGCGATTACGTCATCTGCGATACGGAAGACCATGCGAGCGTCTATTGCGCCGCGCAGATGAGCTTCGGCAAGATGCTGCGCTATCGCCACAATGACATGGAATCCCTTGAGCGGCGTCTCGCCTCCGTACATGACGGCGCAGGGTGCCTTGTCGTCGTCGACGGCGTGTTCTCGGTCGGCGGCGACCTCGCCGATTTGCCGTCGATCTGCCGGCTCGCGAAAAAATACGGCGCTGCCGTGATGGTTGATGACGCGCACGGATTTGGTGTCCTTGGCGATGGCGGACGAGGTACGGCGTCTCACTTCGGACTTGACGCGGATGTGGATCTCGTCATGGGCACTTTCTCGAAATCGCTTGCCTCACTCGGCGGTTTTGTGGCGGGTCGCCGCGAAGTCATCGACTATCTGCGCCATTCCTCGTTCCCGTTCGTGTTCTCCGCCGCCGTCACGCCGGCAAGCGCGGCGACGGCGCTCGCGGCGCTTCGTCATCTCAAGGCACATCCAGAACTGCCGGAGCGGTTGCGCGGCGTTGCCGATTTCGCACGAAAGGCGTTTGCGGAGCGCGGAATCCCGCTGGTTGATTCCGCCAAGGACGGCATCACGCCGATTCTGCCGATTCCGACAGGCGGGACGATGGAGACATGCATCGCCGCGAAGAGGATGTTCGACGGCGGCGTTTTCGTCAATCCGTTCGTTCCGCCAGGCGTGCCGGAGGGACATTCGCTCATCCGCACGAGTTTTATGGCGACTCACACGAATGCGCTTGTCGAAGAAGCTGCCGACGTAATAGCAGAGGCGCTCAAATGCTGAAGTTTCTCTACTACTATCTACGCTCGATGCGGCTCTACTACGGCTTCGTCACTGCGACGACCGTGTTGGCGGGTCTCTATTACTGGCATCGGTTTGGATTCCGGGCGGATTCGACATGGCGGCCCGTTGGGTGGACGGTACGCGACACCGCGCTACTAGCGATGGGATTTTTCGCCTGGGGCTTCAACCAGATATTCAGCGACTGGTGCGACAGGAAGGAGGACGCGATCAACGCGCCGCACCGACCAATGGTGACGGGCGCGCTCAAGCCGCTTCCGGCGTTTGCGGTTTCCGCCGCGGGACTTGCCGCTATCGCGGCCGCCGGGTATCTGATGTCGCCTTGGACGCTTGCATTCCTCGCGTTTGGTGGGGCTCTGAATATCGCATACTCGCTCCTGAAACGTGTACCAGTATTGAACTGCCTCGTCTACGCCTGTGCAATTTCGTGCTGTGCGCTGTTCGCGATCGCCGGCATGGCGAATCGATGCCCGACGCTGGACGAAATCGAATTTGTCGCGGCTTGGATCGTGCCCGTCCATTTTCTCATGTGCCACAACAGTTATTACAAGGATGTGAAAGGCGACCGCGCGGCGGGTGTGCGGACGCTCCAGACGCTCTGTCCGTCAGTGGCGTTGGCGCTTTCTGATTCCATGGTCTTTCTAGCTGTTGTACTGTCGGGGTTTACTGCCATTCTGAATGTGCGTTTTCTTGTGTTTGCCGTGCTTGTTGCCGTGTTGGCGGTAGCATTCCATCTTGCCGTTTCGCGTTCACGCTTTCATCGCGCGACGTGTTTGAACTGCCAGCTCTGCGTTCTCTTGCTTCATTTCTCCTTCTTCAAAGCGTCATGGCCTTATGCCGTCATCTCGCTTGTCGCAATTCAACTTCTCTTCCTCTGGTACAACGATGAAAAGGAATGAGAACATAACGGGCTTTCGGAAGTTTCTCTTCTACGTGCGCATGTCGCTCGCGTGCGCGTGGCGGTATTGGCGGCGTCCGTCAGCACTTTTGAAGGCGTCGCAGCTGACGCGCATTTTCTACAAACACAAGCTGAAGCGCCTTGCAAGTGCCGAATACAAACTCGACTTCTATCTGCCGCGTTATCCGTCGCAGGCGTTCTTCACTGCGCTTGAGGACAAGGTCATCTGCCGTCCGCCGCGCCCCGTCAGTGTCGTTCTCTCGATTTCAAAGGCATGTGCGTATAAGTGCCCGCATTGTTACCAGCGCAAGGACGATCCACACGAACTGCCACTTCCCGTGCTCATTGAGAACGTCCGCAAGATGCGCGACTTCGGTATCGTCGCGTGGGCTGTCGAAGGTGGAGAGCCGCTTCTCCGCTTTGAGCGTCTGGAGGCGGTTCTCGCGGAAATCGCGGGGCTGGAGGTGTGGGTAAATTCAACTGGACACGGTGCGACGCCGGAGAAGATCCGCAGCCTCGCGGAATTGAAGGTGACGGGCGTGATGTCGTCCATTCACTCCGTGAACGAGAAAGCGCACGATGCATTCACGGGCGTTGCGGGATCGTGGCGCCGCGCACTCGATTTCCTGCGCGACTGCCGAGAGGCGGGAATGCTCGTCGGATTCAACACCGTGCTTTCCGACCGCGAAGTTATCGACGGCGGAATCGACAGCATCATGTCGCTTGCCGCCGAAAACAACTGCGACTACATCCAGCTCATCCACCCGAAGGCGTGCGGGGCGTGGATGGGCAAGACGTTCGACAAGTCGCTGCATGCAGAAGCCGTTCGCGTCGCATGCGAGGCGCAGCGGCACTACAATTCCGCCAAGTCGCGCATCCCGACGATTCTCACGGCACAGGTCTACGAGGAATCGCCGGAGATGCTCGGTTGCTGCTGCGGCGGGATCGACCGCTTCTACGTTGGCGCGAACGGAGAAGTCCAGCCCTGCGAGTTCGTAAACATCTCTTTTGGGAATCTCAACGAAGTGCCGTTCGAGACGGCGTATGCGCGGATGCGCAAGGCGTTCGCCGTGCCGTGCGAGGAGTGGACGTGCGAACGACGTGCCGCCGAGATTGCGGAGAAGGCTGGCGATCGGCTTCCCCTTCCGTGGGCGGAAACCGAGAAACTCGCTGCTGGATGGAAAAGCGGTTCGCCGACGAAGGTTTACGACAAAATGGGAATATACAGATGAGACGATTTCTCGTTTTGGTCAATCCGCTATCGCACGGCGGACGTTCCGGCCGCATTTTGTCGCGCATTCGCACGCTTTTACCAGAAGGCGATTTTGTTGTGTTGGAGAACATCGACGATGCGTCCCGTCTTGCTCACGAGGCGAAGGGATATGAAGCGGTGGTCGCATGCGGCGGCGATGGAACGATCAACGCCGTTGCTGGCGGAGTTCTGGAGAACCCGGACGCGTCGCTCAAGTTTGGCGTCATCTACGCCGGCACGAGCCCGGATTTCTGCCGCCAACATGGGATTCCCACGGATGAGGATTCTGCCATTGAGGTCTTGCGCCAAGGCGTCGTTCGCGATATTCCCGTCCTCGCGGCAAATGGCGTGCCCTTCTTTTGTTCGATGAATCTGGGGATGGGCGCGGCGGTTGCGGAATCCGCCAACAGGTTACGTCCGAAATTCGGCGATTTTCTTGGAACGCTCTGGGCTGTTCTGCGTGAAGTCGTGCGAAGCAGACGATATGACCTCAAAGTGAACGCCGAGGAGATATGCAACGTCGCCCATGCGCTTGTTACGCGGATGTCCCGGATCGCCGGCGGTCTCAAGATTGAGTTGCCCTCGCTTGCCGACGACGAGTATGCGCTTTGGTTCGCGAGAGACGTTTCGCGTTTCGGATGCATGCGGATTGTCTGGAATCTGTATCGCGGCAAGCCTTGCGGAGAAATCCGCGTTCTTCGCGGAAGAACAGTCATTTCATCCAATGTGTCTTTAGCTCTTGAATACGACGGCGACTCTCACGGCGCGCTGCCGGTGTCGGTCGATTTGTTCCAAAACCGTCTGCGCCTTGTGGTGCCCCAGAATGGAGGAGAATGCAGATGCAAGAACAGAATCTGATAGAAATCTCTTCTCGCATTCACAGCACGCGGCCTTTTGGAGCGGATGCGGAGATCGTTCCATTTGAAGGGACGAATCTGCTCGTCTCCACTGATTCCTTTTCCGAGCGCGAGGATTTTCTCTCCGGCCTTGAACCGGAAACCTTGGGAAGGGTAATGGCGTATGGCGCAATTGCGGACATCCTCGCATGCGGGGCGAAACCGCAGTTCCTGGTCCAGGCGTGGAATATCGACGATGCGCACGACGAACGGTTTTACGAGCGTGTCGCGCAGGGTGTCCAGCAGATCGTGTCGCACTACGGCGCAAAGGTCATCGGCGGCGACATCGGCACGGCGAAGGAATGGTGCTGGACGGCAACGGTGTTTGCGACATGCGACGCGCCCGTTCGTCGTGTAGCATCGCGGCGCGAGGATTTCGATTTGTATGCGACTGGGCCGCTTGGTGCGGCGAACGCGGCTGTATTTCTTGGCCGCACGATTCCCGAATCGCAGCTTCGTGCGCCCGTGCCGCGTACGGCGCTTTTCGCGACGGATACCAGCGGCGGACTCTTCGATGCGTTGGAGAATTTTCGCCGCGTCAATCACGGGATGTGGCTTGAGGTGGATGCAGAGTGCGCCGTTTCGCCGGAACTTGCAGGCCGCTTGCCTCCTGGTGTGGAGCCTGGCTGGGCGCTCGTCGGCGGCGTCGGCGAATACGAGCTTGTGTTTGCGGCTCCCGTCGGAACGCCCGTCGCCGATGCCGTGAAGATCGGACGCGGCGGATTCGCCGCGCAGGATGAATGCGATTTCCGCATCATGTACAGCAGAAGGACCGGACGCATGTCCGCGCCGCCGCCGGACTACCGCGCGCTGCCGCCGGACGGTTGGCTTGCCGCGACGGCTACATACTGGAAGGAGATGGGGCTTTAGATATGGAAACAGTTCTTATAACAGGTGCTGGCGGGTACATCGGATCGAGCGCCGCCGAATACTTCGTGAACGCGGGGTATCGTGTCATAGGTACGGTGCGCAATCATGTTGCGGAACGCTTGGCGCAGCTTGGGATCAAGACGATAAAGATGGATCTTTCGGACGCGGCGGATTTGCCGTGTCTGTTTGAGGAGAAAATCGACTATGTCGTCCATATCGCCGCTCGTGCGAGCGATGTTGGACGCGACGAATGGTTCCGCGAGGCGAACTACGAAGCCGTTAAACGTCTCGCATCCGTTGCGATGGAACGCGGCGTGAAGCGGTTTGTTTATCTTTCCACAGCGGACGTATACGGACTTCACGATTTCAACGGCGAGAGCGAAAACGAGCTTGCCTTCGACGAAAAGGTGGCGAATCCGTATCCGAAGTACAAGATACTTTCCGAGAAGTGGCTCGCGGCGAATCTGCCGCGCGAGCGTTTCAGCTGCGTGAGGCCGTGCGTTGTCTACGGACGCGGCGACACGTCCATAACGCCGCGAACGGTCGCGTACCTGAAGAACTCGCCGCTCGTTTTCTATTTCGGGAAGTGGCGCGGACGCAACCGCTGGCCGCTCGCCCATGTGGAAAACGTTTGCCGTGCGCTCAACGCGGCGATGGTTCTGCCGGAGGCGGGCGGCGAAGGCGTGACCGTGTTGGATTCGCGCGGGGTCACCGTGAGCGAATACTATCGCGAAATCGCGGCGGAGTTCCTGCCGGGAAAACGCCTGCGCGAGATGACGTTGCCAATGGCGCTCGTGCGTCCGCTCGCCGCTCTTTCGACGGCGCTTTCCAGAAGCAAACCGTTCTTCGATCCGACCCTGTACGCGCTCGACACGGTCGCGCACAATCTTGATTTCAGCAACGGGCGCATGCTCGCCTGGTTCGATAAAATGGGAATGGAGGAATTCCGCCATGATAGCTATAGATAAATCCAAATGCGTTCGCTGCGGCGCCTGCATACGGGACTGCATCGTCCATATTCTCACGAAAGGCGAGGACGGCTATCCGGCGCTCAGAAAGGAAGACGAGCGTTTCTGCCTGAATTGCCAGCATTGTCTTGCGGTGTGCGCGCGGGGCGCCGTCACGTGCAACGACGTCGGCTTCGACGACACGCTGGATGTCGAGCCGCTCCCGGACGGACGCGCAGAAGCGGCGCTTCTCCGCCAGCGCAGAAGCGTTCGCCAGTGGCGCGACGATCCGGTTCCGGAGGAAGTCTGGAATCGGCTTGTCGACACGCTCGCCTGGATGCCGACAGGATGCAACGACCATCGGCTACATTTCACGATCGTGCGCAGCCGCGAGAAGATGGACTGGTATCGGCGCGAGACGACAAGGAACCTGCAGAGGCTGATCCGCACCCGCATACCGCAGATCCTCTTCCCGAAGTTCCGCCGCTACATGGACGAAATCCTGCGGGGCGACGATGTAGTGTTCCGCAACGCGCCGTGCATGATCGTCGCGGCAACGCCAAAAAACGCTCCCTGCCGCGAGGCGGATCCGTGGATTGCGCTCAGCTACTTCGACCTGCTGGCGCAGGCGAACGGACTTGGCACGTGCTGGGGTGGTTTTGCCGTCCATGCATTCAAGGGCTTGCGCGCTCTTCGCAGGGCGCTCAACATCCCGCGCAGATACGAAGTCGGCGCCATTCTCCTCTTCGGTCTCCGCGGTGTCGCTTACCCGCGCGTTCCGCATCCGCGCCCCATGTCGGTTGACTTGCAGTAGGAGCGCAATCGTGGCTTCTCGCCAATATGAAAATATCCAATGCCAATAACCAATAGCTAATGAAAGGAGAACAACTATGACAAAGAAACAAGCAGGTGTTATTGCGCTGATTGCGTTTGTTGCGTTGATAAGGCCGTGCTCGAACATGTTCACTTTCGCGGACTTGCTGTGGAGTGTAGTTTTCAAAACCGGCATGATGAATACACCCTACATGAGGCTGTGTGTTTTCATGTTCGACAGGTTCGGGAGGGGAGCCGCAGAGTTGACGAGCGTTGCGATAATATGGACAATTGCGGTGTTTGTGACGATGGTGATATATCGCTATCTGCGGCGGCGCGATTTTGCGCAGGTGTGTGCAGACTGTGCAGCGCACAAGGTCTGGGCATGGCTTGCGTTTGCGGCATTTTTGTTGTTCTCGTTCACGTCTCTATCAAGGGCTTTCTATCCGGTGGGATGTGATCAAGCGGAATTGCCACTTGACGAAGTGATGGAGCATAACCCGACGGCTACGCTTGAACTCCGTCTCTGCCACCCCGAAAGCGACCGCCTTGAACGCGAATTGAAGGCGAACGGGCGGTTGACGGACGAGGTGCTGGCAGCGGCTCCGCAAATCGAGGGTTACAGCCTCATGCGTGTCAGAGGAAAAGATGACGCCGTTTGCTATGTCTGCGATGATGTGGAGTTGTCGATGAAGGATTTTGCTTCGGCAAAGGCGTACGAATCGTTGTTCAACAAAGGTGTGTACGAAATTTCCGCCAAACTGACGCCAGAAGGACGCGGTCGGCTTGCACGGCTGACTCGCGACTACCAACCGCAAGGAGCGAAGAACACGTCTAATCACGGACGAGCGCTTGCTATCGTCGTGAATGGCGAGCTTGTGACGGCACCCATCATACAGACGGAAATAGACATG
>Ga0265298_10009096_pt1 | contig 11868 bp, 11 predicted proteins | sample AusTroGonzalo_MG_3_FD_193486 | JGI IMG/M metagenome (GOLD analysis project Ga0265298, IMG submission 193486) | Bovine rumen microbial communities from tropical cattle in Woodstock, Queensland, Australia - Gonzalo_01 | ecosystem: Host-associated > Mammals > Digestive system > Stomach > Rumen ...
TACGATCAAGTATATCGGTGCTTATGCAGCAGCGATGAACGGTTTGGATATTCTCGTGTTCACAGCCGGTATCGGCGAGAACGACCCGTATATCCGCGCGCAGATTATGAAAGGCTTGAGCTTCCTTGGCATTGAGGTAGATGAAGAGGCTAACAAAGTACGCGGCGAAGAGCGTATCATCAGCAAGAAAGGTTCAAAAGTGACCGTTTGCCTGATTCCGACCGATGAAGAGTTGATGATTGCGAGCGACACCGCTGCATTAGTTTAGTGCTTCGCACGTTAAAGAGTTAGCCAATACCATAAAACACAACAACGAATGAACAAACCGATTATTTACCAACTCTTCCCTCGCTTATGGGCGAACTATAACGAGACTCGCAAAAACAACGGAAGCAAGGAAGAGAACGGTTGCGGTCGATTCGTAGATATCAACGAGCGTGCCCTTCAATCCATCGTGGATTTAGGGGCCACGCATGTTTGGTACACGGGTGTTATCCGTCATGCGACCGCACAATACAACAACCCCGCCATCACCAAAGGCAAAGCGGGTTCACCTTATGCGATCACGGATTACTACGACGTAGATCCGGATTTGGCAAAGAACGAGAGCAAGCGAATGCAGGAGTTCGAGGCGCTCGTTCAGCGGACTCACGAAGCAGGTTTGGGTGTACTTATCGATTTTGTGCCAAACCATGTGGCGCGCCAGTACAAGAGCACGTGTAAGCCGGCAGGGGTAGAGGACTTGGGCGAAAAGGACCACCCTGAGTGGGCTTTCTCACCGCTGAATAACTTCTATTACATGCCCGGCGAGCGGTTCACGATGGACAAGGATTTGCAGGGCTACGAGGAGTTTCCGGCGAAAGTGACAGGTAATGACTGCTTCACGAGCCACCCGAGTGAGAACGATTGGTACGAGACAGTCAAACTGAACTACGGCGTCTTCTATCAAGGCGGCCACGAGAAGCAGTTCTTCCCCATCCCTTCGACTTGGGTCAAGATGCGGGATATCCTGCTTTTCTGGGCGGGCAAAGGTATCGACGGTGTCCGCGTCGATATGGCGGAGATGGTTCCTGTCGAGTTCTTCTCCTGGGCGATTGCTGCCGTTCGCAAGAAACACAAGAAGTTCCTGTTTATCGGCGAATGCTACGACCCCAAGCAGTACGACGCGTACCTCTCGGCTGGGTTTGACTACTTGTACGACAAAGTAGGCATGTACGATTACCTGCGCGGCGTGACGAGCAAAGGATGGTCGGCAGAGGGCATCACCAACCAGTGGATGCAGCACGGCGATGCACGTCTGAAACATATGCTCTATTTCCTGGAGAACCACGACGAGCAGCGTATAGCGAGTGGTTTCTGGTGTGGCGACGGGCGCTGTGCTGAACCGGCGATGATTGTAGCCGCGACCCTTAACCAATGTCCGGTAATGATTTATTCCGGTCAGGAAGTAGGCGAACGGGGCATGGACATGGAGGGTTTCAGCGGTATGGACGGTCGTACAACGATCTTTGATTACTGGGGCGTCAAGAGCTTGCAGGCTTGGGCGAACAAGGGTAAGTTCGATGGCGCGGGTATGACCGAAGCGCAACGCGAGTTACGCGAGTTCTACCAGCAACTGCTGACGCTTGCGCGGGACGACAAAGCCATCCAAAAGGGGGCGATGTACGATATTACCTACGCGCAAGGAGAAGGGTTCAACAAACAGCAGCATTTTGCGTTCCTGCGGCACACCAAAGGAGAGACACTGCTGGTGATCGTCAATTTCCATGACCGCGAAGAACAAATTCGCGTGCGTATTCCGAATGACGCGTTCGTCTATTTAGGCATGGAAGGCAAGGCAAAAGCTACCGCAACAGACTTGCTCCGCGGCGAAAAACAGGCGATTAACTTCACGCCTGACGAAGTGTTTGAGATCGTACTGCCGGCATGGAAAGGAGTGGTACTCAAAATCCGTTGATTTTGAGTAATTTAAGATTTAAAATTTAAGATATAATATTTGAATTTTTAAATTTGAGATTTTGGATTTAGTAAAAGACATATTGCGTTTGGTGAGGTGGAGCAATCTGCTCTTCCTCGCCGCGCTGGTTTGGCTGATGGAGAAATGGGTCGCTGTGCCGATTCTTAACCAAGCGGCGTTCGGCGAGCAGTTACCGTGGTATATCGTTCTGCTCATCGGGCTGGCAACCGTGCTCATTGCGGCAGGGGGATACGTGATCAATGATTATTTTGATGTCAAGATAGACCGCATCAACCGTCCGGACGAACTGATTGTGACGCGCACGATTCCTAAGCCGGTCACGATGCAACTGAGTATCGGTTTGAGTGTCGCGGGAGTCGTTTGCGGTATCGCTGCTGCGGGACTGCTACGCAGTATGACGCTCGCCATCCTGTTTGTTATTGTGCCGGGTTTACTATGGTTCTACTCGAGCAGCTATAAGCGGCTCTTTATGATCGGCAACCTGATTATTGCGCTGCTGGCAGCCTTGACTCCGATGCTGGTAGCGATGTCCAATGTAGCGATACTAAAACTACGCTATGAGGCCATCCTGCCCTACACTTCGTTGGAGCACGATTTGTATACCTGGATAGGAGGGTTTGCGCTGTTTGCATTTCTGCTGACATGGATTCGAGAGATCATCAAGGACATGCAGGACCAGATGGGCGACCGCGAGTTGGAATGTCACTCGATGCCGGTAGTATGGGGGGAGACATGGACAAAGGTGTTTGTGACCGCGCTCATTGTGTTAACGCTCGCTATCATCGGTCATCTCTGGTGGCACGTGCTACCTTTCCCGACCAGTTGGACCAGCCTCAGCACACGCTATATCGCACTCGGAATCGTGACACCACTATTGGGTGTCCTCGGATTACTGTGGGCGGCGAAGATACCGTCCGATTACAAGACATGCCAGCAGTTGGTGAAATATACCATGCTCATCGGCATGCTTTACAGCATTTGTTTAAGGGCTTTGTAAACGAGGTGTACGGGGAAACCCATGACATTGAAATACGAGCCTTTCATCTCGGTACACGCGATATATCCGATCCATTCCTGCACACCGTACGCGCCTGCTTTATCAAGCGGGCGGTATTTTTTGACGTAGTGCAGAATCTCTTCGTCGCTCAGTTCCGCAAAGGTCACATCGGTCTTGTCGACGACGGTCTCAAGTTCTTTTCCTTGTTGGGCAAACGTGACAGCCGTATAGACTTGGTGGGTCTTGCCGCTTAGTTCGCGGAGCATGGAGATGGCTTCGGCTTCGTCATGGGGCTTGCCGAGCATATGTCTGTTGAGCCAGACGATCGTGTCTGCAGTGATGAGCAGTTGGTCCTCTTTGAGTTGGCTCTCGTACGCGCGCGCCTTCGCACGCGATATATAATAAGGTATATCGCCTGCCTGCAATTCGGGTGGATACGTCTCGTCGGCATCGATGGATATAGCGGTAAACGGCAGGTCTAAACCTGCCATTAATTCGCGTCTGCGCGGACTCTGACTTCCAAGAATAATCTCCATTAGAATAAATCGAGTTGTGTATCTTTGGGTTTCTCGATTGTCATCGGAACTCCGTCGATATCTATTTCTTGCGGTATCTCGGTATCCCGGGATTCCGGTATTTCGACGGGTTCTTCGATACCCTCTTCCTCAAGGGTTTCTTCTGTTTCATCGGGAGAAACCTCATGTTCGGGCTCAGGCTCTGGGGTAATGTCCTCTATCTGGGCCACCTCAAGCGTGGTCACACGTTTGCCTTTTGCCTTAGCTGATTTCTCGTCAATGAACTCCGCCATCACAATATCCATCGGTTCATGTTTGTCATCGGCAAAGGAGATCCGGAAGGTCGCTTCATCGCGGTCGGACAGAACCACGATACGCGAGTCTTTGTCGTCTCCGAGGAAGGACTGCACTTTCGCATTCGCGTCATCCAAGCGGAAACGTTTGCCGTAATAGTACTTGAGTTCACCGTTCCACTGGATAAGGGACCAAACCTTGTCGGCATCGAGTTTCTCGATACGCAGGATGTTATCCTCAAAATGGGCGGTGAGGTCAAAGGTCGTCGTGTAGTATTCGCCGTCTTTAGTGAGGACAAGGATACGGTCTTCGTCATAGAACTCGCCCAGATACATGCCGTGTTCGTCATAGTTGACGCGTAGCACGTCGGTATCGAACCAAACCTTGCGTCCGCCGAGGGTCGAATGGCCTTTCTGCTTGAGGGTGATGGATTTGACTTCGAACTTTGTGAGCACGTTTCCGCGTGCCGTACGGGACTTGACAGCCAATTCACTCAGGTCTTTGCAAACCTCCAGTTTCTTGAGATGCAACTGCGGTTTGAGTGTCACGCGAATGACCTCCGCTTCGCCGTTCGGGTTGGCGGTGAAATAGACGATTTTCGAACCCGGTTTGCCTTGGGTTAAGTCGTATTCTTTATCGCGTGTTACGCCTGTGACGTTGAAGCGCTTCATGAAATAGACGCCTTTCTTGCCGTCGCGATAGACGACGTTATAGACCGTACGCTCATCGCCTCGCTGGAAGACCGCGATATGCAGGATGTCTGTGCCGATGAATAGTTTCTCGGCTACTTTGACTACTTTGTATTTACCGTCTTTATGGAAGACTATGATGTCGTCGATATCCGAGCAGTTGAACAGGAACTCGTCTTTCTTGAGACCCGTTCCGATGAATCCTTCCTCGCGGTTGATGTACAGTTTCTCGTTGTTCTCAACGACTGCTTTGACGTTGATAGCACCGAAGTTGCGCACCTCTGTGCGACGCGGATACGCATCGCCGTATTTGGATTTGAGCATCTCGAACCACGCGATCGTATAATCGGTCAAGTGGTTGAGGTTCTTGATGCAGGCTTTGATCTTCTTCTCCAGATCCTTCATCAGCTCGTCTGCTTTTTTGGAGTCGAACTTGGTGATACGGATCATTCGTATCTCGAACAGTTTCTCGATATCTTCGGTGCGCACCTCGCGGATGAGTTGCGGTTTGAAAGGCGTCAAGGCTTCGTCTACAAACGCAATCAGTTTCTCTTTGTCGGGTGCGTTCTCGTAGCCTTCCTGCTTATAGATCCGGTTCTCGATGAAGATCTTCTCGAGCGAGGTATAGAAATATTTCTCTTCCAGTTCACCTTTCTCGATCTCAAGTTCCCACTTGAGCAGCGCCTTGGTGTTGTCGCACGACAACTTGAGCAGGTTGCTCACGGAAGTGAAGATCGGTTTTTTGTTCTCGACGACGCAGCAGTTAGGTGAGATGTTGACTTCGCAGTCAGTAAAGGCATAGAGGGCATCGATGGCTTTGTCGGACGACGATCCCGGCGCCAGCTGCACGACGATGCGCGCCGTGTCGGCGGTGAAGTCGTCTATCTTCTTGATCTTGATCTTGCCCTTCTGATTGGCTTTGAGAATGGTCTCAATGATTTTGCTGGTCGTGGTACCGAACGGTATCTCGGTGATGACGAGCGTCTTGTTGTCATCGGCTTTCTGGATACGCGCACGTATCTTCACCGACCCGCCGCGTTCGCCGTCATTGTAACGGGTGACATCAATGACACCTCCGGTCGGGAAGTCCGGGAACAACTGGAACTCCTGTCCGCGCAAATATGCCAGCGAAGCGTCGCACAGCTCGTTGAAGTTATGCGGCAGAATCTTCGAGTTCAAGCCGACCGCAATACCTTCGACTCCTTGCGCCAGTAGCAGCGGGAACTTAACCGGCAGATGAATCGGCTCGTTCTTACGTCCGTCGTAGGACTTCATCCACTCGGTCGTCTTGGCATTGAAGACGGTCTCCAGCGCAAACTTGCTCAAGCGCGCCTCGATATAACGAGGAGCCGCAGCGCCATCTCCCGTGAGAATGTTACCCCAGTTTCCCTGACAGTCAATGAGCAGGTCTTTCTGGCCCAACTGAACCAGCGCGTCACCGATAGAAGCATCACCGTGCGGGTGATACTGCATGGTCTGACCGACAATATTGGCCACCTTGTTGTACTTACCGTCATCCACCTGCTTCATGGCATGGAGGATGCGGCGCTGAACAGGTTTCAGACCATCTTCTATTGCCGGCACAGCACGCTCTAATATCACATACGAAGCATAGTCCAGGAACCAATCCTGGTACATGCCCGTCAAATGATACTTCACTGCATCATTGAAACTGCCCTGAGCCATTCGTTATCAGCCTTTTCTGTTGATACGAATATAAACGATGATGCCTGCTAACTCCAGAAGCATTGCAATGATCAGCAATGCGTTGTCGGCTATAGCCCACTTGTAAATCGCAAGGCAAATGAAACCCAAAAGAAGGAGGATTACTCCAAAATACTTCCTAACACTACTCATTTTCTTAGTTCTTATTTAATTTGCGGTGCAAATTTACTGCTTTTTTTTGAAATATGCAAGTTTTCTTGAAATTTTCTTCTTTTTTATCGCACAAATCGATAAATTCCGCCCGGAAGAGAGCGAATGAGCCCCTCTAATTCGAGAACAGTAAGCTCGGAAGCCACTTCTCCGTAAGGTAATCCGGTCTCCATGACCAGCAGGTTGATATGCATTCCTTCTTCGGCTGTTTGCAGTTTATTGAGCAGGGTCTGCTGAGTGTCGTTCAAGTTCTCCATGAGCCCGATCAGTTGAGTTTGTATCGCCTGCGGTCGGTCGTTGCGTTTCTTCCAATCCATCGCCGCGATCAGGTCGTCGGCACATGTGATCAGACGCGCCTTGCCTAAACGGATCAGGTCATTGCAACCGCACGAAGCAGCATCTATAGGACGCCCCGGAAAGGCAAAAACGGCGCGTCCGTATTCCCGCGCTATGCGTGCAGTGACGAGACTGCCGCCGCGTTCACGGCTCTCCACTACCACCACAGCATCTGCCAAACCGGCTACGATGCGGTTGCGCTGAATGAAATAGCCTTGCAGCGGTTCCGTACCGGAAGGAAACTCGGTCAGTAACCCGCCGTGCGCCAGAGAGGCAATCGCGTCTTGTCTGTGTTGGTAGGGATAGATACGGTCCAGACCATGCGCCGGAATGATGATTGTCGGGATCCCACATTCGATAGCAGCACGGTGAGCCGCGATGTCGATCCCGTACGCTCCGCCGCTGACGATCGTGACGTTCTCTAACTTCTCGTGCAGTTCACGCACGAGTGTGGCCGTTAGTTCCTTTCCTCGTTCTGTGGCACGACGCGTACCGACGATGCTCACGATATGCCCGTCTGAGGGATGGACATTGCCTTTGCTGTACAGCAAGAGCGGTCGGTCCGAACATTGCCGCAAACGATAGGGATAATCCTCATCTTCCTGCGTCCACACGCGTATCCCGTGCGCCTGAATCCACTCCCATTCCTGCTCGGCGCGACGAAGGCACTCGTCTTTCTCCAGCTCGTCGATCACAGACCATGCCGCTTCGGCAGAACCGAAACGTTCCTGCAACTGCAACGCCAGCCACATCCGCGAGTGGTAGAGCAGCGACAAGGCTATGTCATAGAGAGGATGGGACAATGAAGATTTAAAATTTAAGATTTAAAATTTAAAATTCGCAGCAGCGCTACGATTGCTACGCCGATGAGGGCGCCGAGGAAATCTGCCAGCAAATCGGCCATCTCGCCGGAACGGGTCATGGTGCAATAGCGCTGCAGAATTTCTATGAGTGCCCCATAAGCCGTCACGCACAGGCAAACGAGCAGATAATTTGAGATTTGATATTTGATATTTGAGATTTGATATTTGGCAATCGGAGCCATCCAACTGATGGCTAATACGGTGTACATCAGGCCATGCATCAGTTTGTCGTGCATCGCCATCTCGCGCGGCACGTGCGGGCTCTCCCACAGACTCACCACGGCGACAGCGACCGTCAACAGCACGGCCGGCAGAAAAGCTATATAGGACTTACAGTTTCTCACCAAAGCACAGATCACCGGCATCGCCTAAGCCCGGCACGATGTATTTCTTCTCATTGAGGATCGGGTCAATCGCGGCGCACCAAAGTGTCACATCCTCCGGATCATTCATCGCCTCGCGGAGGTAGTCGATGGCCTTCTGCGTCGCGATCGTGCAGCAGATATGCACGTGGTTCGGTTTGCCGTGTTTGCGCAGCGATACATATGATGCGTCCATCGACATACCGGTTGCCAGCATCGGGTCGGCAATGATGAGCGTCTTGCCCTCTATCGAAGGAGCTGCCATGTACTCGGCAACGATCTCCAATTCTCCTTTCGCGTTCATTCGGCGATAGGCGCTGAGGAACGCATTCTCGGCATGGTCAAAGACATGCAACATACCGTTATACAGCGGAAGTCCGGCGCGAAGAATAGTTGCCAGGACGATACGATCGGAAATGGTATTCACCGGCGCTACGCCAAGCGGCGTCTGCACTTGCGTTAACTCATAGTTCAACTCCTTGCTCACCTCCATGGCCATGAATTCGCCGATACGCTCGATGTTATGACGAAAACGAAGCGAGTCTTTCTGAATATCGACATCGCGGATCTCGCGCAGAAACTGATTCAGCACACTGTTCTGCTCCGACAGGTTAATCACTCTCATAGTAGTATTTTTTGAATTTTGCTGCAAAGTTACAAAAAAATTTGCAAATGTCAAAATTTTTCTTTATCTTTGCACGATTTTTTAGCAAATACGCCTATGAAATCCTTCATTTATAACGATGCAACGATTGCTTTTGTGACAGCTGCCGCCCAGACATGCCTTCTGATTGAGAAGAGTGCGGAGTACGATCGCGAGGAATGGCGCGAGCAGGTTTTGCGCCTGCTGCCTGTGCTGTATCTGCGTACGCGGTTGCTGGAATCGGCGCCGATGATGTTGGACGAAGAGCCGCAGCGCTTTGTGAGCGAAGAAGACTATAACTTCGCGCTCGTCGGAGTACGCAACCTGTTGGGACAGGACGACGCGTATCTGGACGTTTTTGTAGACAACGGTATCTATACCGACGAGGTGCAGACAGCCTATATATCCGAAGGGCTGGCCGATATCTATCAGGAACTCAAAGACATGGCCGCTGCATTCCAGACAGGCGAAGAGGCGGTCATGAATGATGCCGTTCTGATCTGCCGCGAAGCATTTGACAATCATTGGGGCCGCAAGCTCCTTGCCGTGACACGCGCATTACATGAGATATCCGATTCATCATATCAATAAGGAGCTGCTGCAGTGGATGCCCGTTCAGGCTTTCGAAGGCGAGGTCATCGTGGTGGATCAGCCCGAACAAGTGGCTGATGCGGTGACTTATCTCCGCACGCAGAAGGTAGTGGGCGTAGATACCGAGTCGCGCCCCAGCTTCCAGCGAGGTATACACTATCCTACGGCGTTGGTACAGATCGCGTCGCACGAACGCTGTTACCTCTTCCGCCTGACCCATATCGGCATGCCGCAAGAGTTAGCGGACTTTTTTGCCGACCCGGATGTCTGCAAAGTAGGGCTTGCTTTCCGCGATGACATCAACGGTCTTCGCCGCAGACGCAATTTCACGCCGGCCAACTGTATCGACATCCAGAAGATGGTAGCGCAGTACGGCATCCTGGACCTCGGGTTGCAGAAGATCTACGCGATCTGCTTCGGACGCAAGATCTCCAAATCGCAGCAGCTGACCAATTGGGAGAACACGCATCTCACCCCGGAGCAGGCGCGGTATGCTTCTACGGACGCGTGGGCAACGCTGCTGATCTACGAAGACCTGCTGGCACACGAGCCGCTGACAGAGAATGAGGTTGCGGCGCTGCAGCGTGAAGAGAAAGAGCGAATGATCGAGCATCAGCAGGAGATTCAGGACCAGCGTCTGCGCGAACAGGGCATTGAGCCGCCTCCGCACCTTACGCTTGAAGAGCGCGAAGCGCAGCAGAAAGCCAAACGCCGCGAAGCCCGTAAACGCAAACGTCAGCGCCAGGCTACTAATAAGAAGAAAAATACATAAAAAAATTGATGATTGATTTATGTACTACGTACCATAAATCTTTGTTCCGATAACTTATTTATAAATGAATTTAACATAACTTATCCGAACAAATCTTTCATTCTACGAATTAAAATCAATCATCACAAAAATACCAAAAATATTTTTATCTATCCTATGAAACGTATTTTTATAATTAGTCTGTATTCGGTACTATGTATTCTGTATTCCTCGGCGTTGGCGGAGGTTAAGTATGTCTTCTATTTTATCGGAGACGGTATGGGAGCGAATCAAGTGCTGGCTGCTGAGATGTACCGTTCGGCACTGCAAGGCGAGCCGCTCGGTCGCGTCCAGACGCTGATGAGTACGTTCCCTTATTCAGGCAGCGCTTCGTCGTACTCCAAGTCGAACGGCATCACCGATTCGGCGGCGGCAGGAACGTGCCTGGCAACGGGAAGCAAGACCAATAACGGTGAATTAGGCCTCGACGCCGACTCGGCGCACTTGATGACAATTGCCGAGTACTTGCGTAACCACGGTTGGGGAATCGGTATCATGACGACCGTGGCCATTGACCATGCTACGCCTGCGGCGTTCTACGCGCACGTAGAAAAAAGGAATAAGTACTATAAGATCGGGCAACAGCTGATTAAAAGCGAATTTGATTTCTTCGGCGGTGCAGGTTTCCATCACCCGCAGGGCAAACACGACGACAAGGATGTTAACCTCTACAGCCTTGCCGAGAAAAGCGGCTATACGATTGCGCGCGGCTACGAAGAAGGACTAGTCGAAAGCAGAAAGTCGGAAGTTGAAAAATTGATTCTCGTTCAGCAAGGCGATACCGGCATGGTTCATGGCGAATGTCTCACCTATGCCATCGATCGCAAGGAAGGCGACCTGACGCTTGCGCAGATCGTATCGACCGCTATCCCATTTCTGGAGGCACGCCATGATAAGTTCTTTATGATGGTCGAAGGCGGTATGATCGATTATGCGTGTCACGGCGACGATGCGGCAACGGCAATTGGCGAAGTATGGGACATGGACGAAGCGATGCGCGCGGCGTACGATTTCTACCTTGCTCATCCAGACGAGACGCTGATAGTGGTTACGGCGGACCATGAGACGGGTGGTATGGCGCTCGGCAATAGCGATTATACGCTGCATTTGGACTTGCTGCAGAACCAGAAATGCTCGGCTTGGGTGCTATCCGATCAATTCACTCAGTTATTCAAAGAGAATAAGAAGCCGTCTTGGGAACAAGTAAAGAGCCTGTACCGCGAGAACCTCGGTTTCTGGGAGAATGTAGAGATCAGCGCCAATGAAGAGCAAAAGCTCAAAGAGCTGTACAAGAAAGCGCTCAAAGGCAAAGCCAAAGATGCCAAGAACATGTACAAGTCCGTGAACGCGCTGGGCGATGCGGGTATTGCGCTGCTGAACAAGAAAGCACATATCGGTTGGACCACTCACGCGCACTCCGCTCATGTCGTACCGATCTTCGCGATCGGCCCCAATGCCCATCTCTTCTCTGGGTGGCACGACAACACCGAACTCGTTCCTCTCATCAAAAAAGCGGTCAACCAATGACCGCTTTTCTTTTTTCGCTTCAAGAGCGAATGGATTTCTCGTGTGGATTAATCGCCTCCTTCATTTTCAGGAATGGGTTCACCATTAATAGACACATTTGATACACAAATGATTGTACACGGTGTTAATATGGCCTTCTCCACGCTTGGGATTTCATATATCTTTTTCATAATTGTCTCCTTTCATTAATTCGTTAATTCATTAATTCTTTAACTCGTTAATTCATTATTTTACCAAACGTCCGGTAGTGTCATATATTTTCTCACCGCGGAGAATGTAGATTTGACCGTCGATCATCAGCTTCATCGGAGTCTCCGAAGCGTCAATGTTCTCGAAGCTTGTCGGCATTTTCGGTTGCATCGGCATCTTGCGAACGCGGCGACCAGG
>Ga0265298_10009097_pt1 | contig 11868 bp, 8 predicted proteins | sample AusTroGonzalo_MG_3_FD_193486 | JGI IMG/M metagenome (GOLD analysis project Ga0265298, IMG submission 193486) | Bovine rumen microbial communities from tropical cattle in Woodstock, Queensland, Australia - Gonzalo_01 | ecosystem: Host-associated > Mammals > Digestive system > Stomach > Rumen ...
TATTTGACAAATTAAATAGAGGACTCCAAATCAATATTCCTGAAATGAGGAACAAAATGCAAAACGCAATCAAATCGATTGTATAAGCACCGAACAACCGCCAAAAAGTAGGTTTATTCATAACAATTCCTCATTTTAATTTTAATTGTACAAATGTTTCAATATGTTCGCTGTGCGGGAAAAAATCAAATGCTTCCACGTGTAAGAGAGCGTAATGTTGCGTTAAAATTTTCAAATCGTTGGCTAATGTAACCGGGTTACAGGAAATATAGAGTATCTTCTCCACCCCCGATTCCGCTACGGCCTTGGCGGCACGCGGATGCATACCGCTGCGGGGCGGGTCCAAAATAATTAGCGCATCTTTCTTTTCAATCGGTTGTTGTTTAACAAAATCTTCTACCCTCACACAGAAAAATTGTACATTATCTACTTTGTTTTGTTTGGCATTTTCAATTCCGTTATAAATAGCCGGTGCTACGCTTTCCACGCAGATAGATTTCTCGCACAGGTCCGCGCAAGAAAGGGAAAAACTCCCTGCACCGCCGTATAAGTCATAAATACGTTTGGGGGCAATTTTTTTGACGATATTGCGCACGCGCGAGTACATTTTTTGGGCGGTTTTTGTATTTGTTTGGAAAAACGATTGCGGTGATAATTTGAATAAAACTTCCCGCTCGGTTTTTCCGGTTTCATCTGTTAGGATAATTTTTTCAAAAATATGGTCCTTTCCCTTTAATACGCGTAGACTTTCCGGCTCTGCGGTATCGGCAAGACCGTTATTAACGGCGGCCATAATATTTGCATTGGGCAGGACATTTTCGACCGCCGCGACAAAAGTTTTTTCGTTAAAATCATCCGTTACGAACAGTACGACAATTTCTTCCCCTGTATTTTTGCCTTCGCGCAGCATCAAATGACGCAAAATACCCGTATGTTTACGTTGGTCGTAGTACGGTAAATTTTCCGTCTGTGCCCACTCGCGGATAGCAGTTAATAAAGGGATTAACTTATCATTAAATAAATGGCACTCTTGAATATCTACGGCACGGTCCCACCGCCCTTTTAACTTAAATCCAAGGGCTTGTTCAAATTCCAACGGACGTGTTTTATTGGTCGGATCTTTTTTATTGTAATCGTCCCGCCATTTTACTTGGTGGCAAAAACCGAGTTCTACTTTGTTGCGGAAATAAATTGGCTCATCCGTTACCGTTACGGGAATGTCTGCCGTCCAAAAAGCGGCCAATGTTTTTTGCAGTTGGGCGCGTTTTTGGATAATTTGTTCTGCGTACGGTAAAGAAAGCAGCGAGCAACCGCCGCACGTTGAAAAATGTTTACAGTTAAGCATTTATTTTGAATAAGCAGACGTCACCGTCTTTTACAATGTAATCTTTCCCTTCCGAACGGATAAGCCCGTGTTCACGCAGGGCTTTTTCGGAGCCGTATTTTTCCAAATCGTCAAACGTATAAACGTCTGCGCGGATGAAACCTTTTTCAAAATCACTATGAATTTTACCGGCGGCCTGCGGAGCACTGCAACCGACGGGGATTAACCAACTGCGCACTTCCACTTCCGGCCCGGCGGTAAAGTAGGTACACAAATTTAATAATTTCATTCCCTCGCGCACTACTTTTTCAAGCCCGGTATAATCGTTGCCGGACTCGGCCAAAAAGGCCTTTTTTTCTTCTTCGGAAAATTCGGCAATATCGGCTTCAAATTTTACGCATAATTCCACAAAACCGGCATTGGTTTCTTTGGCATACGCGGCTACTTTTTCCGCATTTTGCGCGTTACGTTTTTCGGAATTATTTCCCACATATAAGACAGGTTTCGCAGTTAAAAATTGGTAATCTTTTAACACTTCCGGTTCTAAACCTAAAGCGGAAACGGGTTTACCGTCTTCCAATGCTTTTTTAATGGTTTTCATTTGTTCAAAAGCGGCCACAGCATCTTTCTTGCCGGATTTAGCATTAGAACCTAATCGGTCGCATATTTTAGTAGCCGTTTCCAAATCGGCAAGCATCAATTCCGTATTGATAATTTCAATATCGCGCAACGGATCTACGGAATTCATCACATGGGTTACGTTTTCGTCCTCGAACAAACGTACGACGTGGATAATTGCATCTACTTCGCGGATATTGGCCAAAAATTTATTACCGAGCCCTTCGCCTTGGCTAGCGCCTTTGACGATACCCGCGATATCCACAAACTTAATGAAAGCAGCCGTTTTCTTTGGCGGTTTGAACATGTCAAATAATTTATCTAACCGTTTGTCCGGAATGGCCACAATCCCGACGTTGGGTTCAATAGTGCAGAACGGATAATTGCTTGCTTCCGCTCCGGCACAGGTTAAGGCATTAAAAAGGGTGGATTTTCCTACATTGGGCAGACCGACGATACCGATTTCCATATCAAAAACTCCTTCAAAATAATATACATTTTAGCATTTATTTATCGGCTTTGCTGAATACGTGTTCACTCCTTGTTAAATTTGCTAAAATATATACACTGTCCCGTTCGTCTAGCGGCCTAGGACGCCGCCCTCTCAAGGCGGAGATCACGAGTTCGAATCTCGTACGGGACGTTTTTTTCTGCCTAATTTTGTGTGATGCGTCGTTGGGCGCGGGCTTGAATACCTCCGCCCTACCGGGCGGCTGCGCACAGTATACTGCGCCCTTGCCCGCCTAGCCTGACACAAAATTAGTTTGAAAAATCCATTGGTTTGTGCCATTTGGTTCGGGACGTTTTTTTCTTTGTAAAACGCGGTATTTCGTTGTTGCTCACTCGGTCGGATACCTCCGCGCTAACGCGCGCGGGCCATAATGTCTTAATATGGGGTCCATGCCTCTTTTTAAACGTTTGAGCATTTTTAAGAGGTTTTATAAAAATGGGCCTATGGTAATGTATAAGTGTTTATATTGTTGGGGTCACTATAAGTTGTGCTTCCTTGATATAGTTTTTCACAAAAAGACCCTTTGTTGTTTTTTAGTTCATTGTTTCCATTGTACCATTCCAAGCAATAAATGCTACTGCTAGTATCCATCTTTGTATTTACTCCGAAACCCGCCCCTTTATATTTCCCTTTTAACCGAGTTATATAAAACATAGAAAAGCCATTCTCATGTGTTATCAAATCTACAGACCATGTATCATTAGACTGACTATCTGTTCTTCCAACATGATTTGTTCCCGGTACACTCCCAGTCCAATGCAAGTCCACATCCAACTGATCAAACTTAGTTGCATACGTACCATTTGCTAACACGTAATTTCTCTGCGCTTGCATCAACGATTTAAGTAAAGAGAGCGCTCCTGCGTTTTCTGCCTTTACCACTGCTTTTTGATACTGCGGCAGTGCCACGGCCGCTAAAATACCGATAATCAGCACCACTACCAAAAGTTCTATCAATGTAAAACCTTTGGGATAACAACGAGATCCTGAATCAAGTTCAGGATGACGGCTACTTTTTATTAGCGTAAAACCTCGTTGGGTGTATTTATATTTCATAATAATTTCTCCTGTCTTATTTTTTATGTCAAACCGCGCCAATAAAAAAGGCGGCGACTTCGTTAAAAGCAGTTCTAAGTGACCCTTAACAAATAATCGCCGCCTACCCAATTCCTAATTAGAAAGAAATGGGTAAGATAGAGCGATTATTTATTGACTTAGAACTTGCGCAGGGGAAAAATTTTCCCTTTTGCTCTGCGTGGACTTCCTCCACGCTTCAACAAATAATCTTCAAATTAAATTGTGTGTACTACGTTATTATGTGTTTATTTCACTCCTTACAGTAATCTATTTTCATTGTAGCATATCCGCACTACAAAACACACAAAAGTCCTTCTCCAACCGTTAACTCCTTTGTTCTTGTGGCATCCCGCCGTTCACGCATACTAATATGTTTGGCGGTTCTTAGCGTGTTTATAACCTCATTTGTTACCGGGTATGACCGCCCTTAATTTGCTATAATAAAAACATAGCACCAAATGCTGAAATTTATAAAGAGGATGTTATGGATTTGTCCGTATTTCAGACCGTTCTTCTTTCTTTGTTGATTGTTGTTGTGTTATTCTTACCGCTTACCGTTCATAAGGTAGAAGAAAATTTAGAGATATTTTTATTTATTTGCGGTTCTTTTGCCGTTACCGTTTCGCAAGTGTGGAGCGGGCATTTAGTACTTACGGCGTTGAAAGATCCATTGAAAATAACGATTGCCGTGTTGGTGGCGGGATTGTTATTCCGGGTGCTGAACAAGCATTTGCAAAAATTAACCCAAAAAGCCGTTAAAAAATTAGGGCTCCGCACGACACTTTTTTTAATCGTATTGTTGTTGGGGTTAACGTCTAGCATTATTACGGCCATTATTGCGGCACTGATTTTGGCTGAAATTTCCGTCATGCTTCCGTTGGAGCGTAAAGGGCGCATTAAACTCGTGATATTTTCTTGTTATGCAATCGGGATGGGGGCTATTTTAACTTCTATCGGTGAACCGTTGGGGACGGTGGTTATTTCTAAATTGGCAGGACCGCCGCATAACGCGGGATTTTTCTATTTAATCCAACATTTGGGTTGGTACGTATTGGGCGGCGTATTGTTTATGGCGGGATTGGCGAGTTCTATCCGCGAAGCGCCTATCAAGCACGCTCCCGGTGCGAAAGTTACCGCCGAAAACGACCATTCTGTTAAAAGTATTGTCGTACGGGCCGGTAAAGTGTATTTATTTGTGATGGCACTTACTTTTTTGGGGGACGGCCTGAAGCCGCTCGCCATGAAAACCATTACCCATTTAAGTGCCTCTTGGTTGTATTGGATTAACATGTTGTCGGCCGTGTTGGATAATGCGACACTCGCCGCCATAGAAGTAACGCCTACGATTGATGAACGAACATTAACATTTTTGTTGATGAGTCTAATCATTTCCGGCGGTATGCTGATACCGGGGAATATCCCCAATATTATTTGCGCGTCTAAAGTAAGTATCAAAAGCAAAGAGTGGGTAAGTTCCGCTTTGGGGCTTGGCATTGTGTTGATGATTGCATACTTCTTTATTTTGACGGCGGTACTGTCATAACGGTATAGGACCTTTTGCACCTGCGAAATAGGTCCTTTTTCTCTTGTGAAATCTCTTCTAAAGCACTATACTAATAAGAGTTAGGGTATGTATATGCGGAAAATTTTTCATTTAACGTTGGCCGTTTGCTTTTTTATTACGTCTTTCCCCGCCGTGCCGATGGCCCGGCAAGGGGATGCTGCGCAATTGGGAAAAAATGTCCGCACGGCTGTGCAAGATTCGGAAGATGCACGGCAGGCCAAATTACGTAAAGAATACGCCCTTCTGAAAGAACAATTTGAAAAAGCGAAAGATCCGCAAGAAATTGCCCGGTTACGTAACAAAATGGCCCAAACAAGCCAATACCTGCAAGAAATGGAAGCGGCCGAGCAGGCGCATGATGAAGCCATCGCGAAGGTTTCCGCAGAAACACCGGATGCGTTACGCATAGACACCACCGGGCTTCCCCAACGTGAACAGTTAAAAAGCAGCCCGGAAAATAACTTATTGCAACGAATCGGGAACAATGAAGTTACTTTTGCCGATTTAATAGAATATGCCGACCCGTTGGAAGACCCGAATGTCCCGTCGGAAAAACGCATCCCGAATGATTTGCGGGTCATTGTGTATGCGGCGGAAATAATCGGTAATACGTTAGACAACGCTTCCAAAGATCTTCCGGAAGAAATATTGGAAAATGTCAATACGGTTTTGCTCCGTGCCCAACCGCGGTTGCTATTTCAATTGTACAAATTGGAAGGGAAACGTTATACCGTCTCTCATCACTCATCGGATCCGGCCCGCGACGAACAGATGGAACGTATTATGGCTATCGGTACGTTGCGTATCACCTTACTGAAAATCCAACGCTATTACGAGCGTATAGGAGCGCCGAATCCGGTCCGTTTTGAAAAACCCCGTACACAAGATAAGCAAATCCAAGCACCTATCCCGTTGGAAGCAAGCCGCGGACCTGTCATAACGATTCTTCCACCTGCCTATTCGTTCGGAGATCCGCAAAAGAAATTGAACTACGATCCGTACCAACACATTTTTGAAACGATTATGCAGGAATTGCAGGGTTACCGGCATGCGGGTACAAAAGAAGGTTCCAAAGAGTTCGGGCATTTGTTAATTGCTGCGGAATATGCTACTTTCTATACGCTACTTTATGATCCTTCCCAACTAAAGCAAATCGTGGATTTGTTTGATAAAGAGGATGTGATCAACTCCAATTTTAATAATTTCAAACGGCCGTTTACCGCGGTGGAAAACACCATTTTTACTACTATGTTTGAAACGGTTCGTTTTTCTCCTATCCGGGAGGGAACGAGTGAGAAAGTATTGCAATTGTTTAAGGATTTTTCCGACCCGCAAAATTATTCCATTTCTACCCGTGTATTTGCATTGGAGTCTGCCAGTTTAATGTTCCGTCCGTTTAATCAGGATTTTATAAACGGATCGCAAACGCAAAACCGTTTATTTGTGCTGAATAACATTACGCCGGATAAACAGGATAAAGATTATTTTGCCCATTTAATTACCACGCTTTATTGTTCCCTTAAAAATGCGGACCGGCCGCAATATGGTTTGGATTCTTCGGAAATGGAAGAATTATCCAATAAGTTAGCAAGTATGTATGACAATATTTATGATATTTCCTCCAAATTGGCCGTTTTCCATATGCCCGGTACGGATGCGTTCACGGAACATCCAAAGACCGCTTGTGAAATTACCATGACCGGCAATTTTAATAAACGGGTACGTACGGCTGAAATTGCGGAAGGTGTGTTACTCTTTGTGGGAGAATGTGTATTGTGGACATACGTCGGCGGCCCGTTATTTGCTGCGCTCGGAAATGCGTTCCGTGCCACACGCGGTGCGGTGGCAGTTCTTCCGCGTGCTACCCGTGCGGCCTCGGGAGCCGGTTGGGGCAGTAAGTGGAGCGCTTTTACAACGGTGATACGTAATGGGGCCAAGGGAAGTAATTTAGTAGAAAATGCAGCCAAAAACGGTATTAAAATTGTGGAAATGGTAACCGCACCGCCCAAGAAAGGTGCCACGGCGGTTGTCGCAAAAACGGGAGTTGCTGCCGGGGCAGAAGGGACAACGGCAGTGGCTATTACTGAAAACACATTGCCGGCAATTGCGCATGCCGGCGGCGGTAGCAGCAGTGTTCCGCAAGCGCTTGTGCTTCGTCCGGTACAGCATACCCGCCAATTATTGGGGAAACCTAACTATTTCAGTTTGGATAATTTACTTGGACGGAAGATTCCTGCCCCTGTCGGCACGTATGCAGTGAAGACTTTTCCCGATGGTTCAACCGCTTATTTTAAGTGGATGGGGGATAGTTTCCGCAATATGTCCTATGACGAACTGTCCTTGAGTCGTTTTATATCCTTGGACCCTTCGAAAAGAACGTTAAGTGCGAATTTATCTTTCTTCGATCAAAAGACCGTATCTTCCCTAACACGTGGACAAAATATCATCCGTTTAGGTGCACGGAACGGTGCGTTTGATGCGTATATTCCCTTACAAAACGGAAAGTTTTGGAATTTATCATTGGGTACCCCGGTTGCGGAAGATATAGGTCTCAGTGTTGCTAATCAGACGGTATATTTATTGCCGCGTAAATCGTTTCCCGTTCTTTCCACCTCCAAACTACGCGTTGGGAAACTGTTAACTGCCCAACAATTAACCGAAGCCGGCGCGATAGAAACTTCTTTGCCGGAAATTGTAAATGGTAAATGGGTGAACACGGCTTTTCATCATTATTTTCAACCGGTAGATTGGGGAAGTGATGTAGCCAATTTGCTGATGCCCCGTTTTATCCTTACTGAAGCAGGTGCTTCGGCGTTTTTGAATCCTTCGTTTGCTGCACCGATGCTTGCCTCCCGTACGTTGCTATCGCCGCTTTTCTCAACGGGTGTATTCTTCGGCGCATTAAAGGGAATAGATTATGGTGTGGGGTATCCTTTACAACGGCAAGTTGTGGGCAATATGATTAAAAATGATATGGAAGAAATCCGTGCCACGCATCCTGTATTGGCAGAATCAATGAAAGAGCAATCCAATGATTTAGCCGTCATTGTACCCGATCAATCTATGGCGAAACCGTCGGTTTATAAGTCTGTTGTCAGGGCTAAACGTCCGCGGAAGGACGGTGCCTCCTTGTTATTACCGATTGTGTTGGCCCGTCGTTTTGCGGCCAAGCAATTAGGGTTGGGTTCTTTTAACACGATTAACGACCAAATGCGCGTATCGTTTGACCGCAAAGAAGTCATGGCTCCGTATACGAAAGCGTTGCGTGAGCAAAAGAAACAAATCAAGGAACAACAACAGAAAGCCAAAATTGCTTTTGAAAAGGAAAAACCGGAATTTGAAGCTACTTTGCAAGAGTTGGAGAATGGTTTTTATAAGCGGGCATGGGTGCAACAAATGTTAGAGGTGGATCCATCCGTGAAACCGAAAGTGGAGCAAGCGCTAGCAGAATATAAGAGTACAATGTTGACCCTTTTTGAAAGATCGGATTTGACCGCCGCGCAACGTAGAAAAGGAGCGGACGAAGCCAAAAAGATATTTAACCAGAAAGTTTCGTTGCTCAAAGAGATAACGGATGAAAAGTTGTTGCAAGAGGACTATGAAGCTCGGATTGCCTTGTATAATGCAAATGCAGATTTCAATAATAATCAGGCTGCTTATGATAGGTTGTGGCTCAATGTAATGTTGGGCTATCAGGAAGATTTCATGCAGAAAAATCCGAATTTAGCCAAGTACCCGGATTTGTCGGATCAGGTCCGCAAAGCACTCGACCAATTCTTGAAAGAAAAGAAAGCGTTGTTCGGAAAGAGTGAAGAAATAGACAAAGTTGAACAACAAGGAGTGGATCTCCGTTTGGTGGAAACGTTAGAGGCGGCGCATAAGTTGTATTTAGAGCGCGAAGGCGACACCGATACGGAAGAAACGGACACGCAACAGGCCTACTGATTTTCTCCGCAAAAACCCCGGCAATCACCGGGGTTTTTTAATGAAACGGATTTTATTTTTCGTCTTCCTTTCTGAATTTTGCTGCGATTTCTTCTTTGCGGCGGTTAAATTCTTTTACCACTTTTTCCTTGCCTTCATTGAATTTTTCCCGCGCGTCTTCCAACTGTTCTTTGGCTTTATTTTTGAATTGGGCGGCGTGTTCCAATACATATTCTTTCTTCTCTTCATATGTATCATCTGCCCAACGTTTTAATTTGCGACGGGTGGTTTCCCCTTTGGCCGGTGCAAATAAAATACCGGCGGCCGCACCGATGATAATGCCTAGTAGAAAGGCGGCGCCTTTTCCGGAACAATCTCTGTTACACATAATTACCCCTCCTTATTTTCTATAATATAAGTATAAATATTATAACATTAAAATCAAACTATATTTTTAATTAGAGGAGAGTTTTATGCCTAATCCGTCTGCGCCGCGCCAACAAGGTTCGCAACAAACCCCCGAAGTACGTAAACATAATTTTGAAGAAGTAGCCCATACGTTTACGGAAGCGGAAGCCAAAGCTGAGGCAGAGCGTTGTCTTCATTGCAATAATGCGCGTTGTCAGGCCAATTGTCCGGTAGGGGTGCAAATCCCTGCTTTTATTGCACAGGTAAAAGACGGTAATATCGGGGCGGCTGTTGCCAAAATTATGGAAACAAGTTTACTGCCGGCTATTTGCGGACGCGTCTGCCCGCAGGAAAAACATTGTGAAGGAAATTGCGTATTGAAGGAAAAATTCGGTTCCGTGAATATCGGCATGTTGGAGCGTTATACGGCCGATACCGCCCGTCAAAAAGGGTTACTAAAAGCCCCGCAGACAGCGGCTAAAACCGGGAAAAAAGTAGTTTGTATCGGGTCGGGGCCATCCTCTATTGCGGCGGCGGCGGAATTAGCACGTGCCGGGCATGACGTAACTGTTTTAGAGGCCTTGCATGCTTTTGGCGGTGTGTTGCGCTACGGGATTCCTTCCTTCCGTTTACCGCGCAAAGTGATTGATCACGAAATTGAAACGGTCAAAGCCATGGGTGTAAAATTTATTCCGGATGTACTTGTCGGTGCCACGCAGACCGTGGAAGAATTATTAAAAGAATATGATGCGGTGTATGTCGGCAGCGGGGCGGGACTTCCGACCATGACAGGTATTAAAGGGGAAAATGCCGTAGGGGTTTACAGTGCCAATGAATTTTTGACACGCGTCAATTTAATGCAAGCATATAAGTTCCCGCAGACTGATACACCGATAAAAATCGGTAAACATGTAATCGTATTGGGGGCCGGAAACAGTGCCATGGATGCGGCCCGTTGTGCCATGCGTTTAGGGCCCGATACGGTCACAGTGGCTTACCGCCGTTCTGCCGTAGAAATGCCGGCACGCGCGGCGGAAGTGGAACATGCCCAAGAAGAAGGTGTAAAATTTGAATTTTTAGTAACGCCCAAAGAAGTGCTGACGGACGAAAACGGACGGGTAACCGGTTTACAGTTTGTGCGTAACGAATTAGGCGAGCCGGATGCGAAAGGGCGTCGCCGTCCCGTAGAAATAAAGGGTTCCGACTTTGTCATGCAGGCCGACACCGTTATTGTAGCCATTGGGCAACGGCCGAATCCGATTATTGCCAAAACAACGCCCGCTCTCAAAACGACCGAACGCGGCGTACTAGAAATGGATGCGGACGGAAAAACCTCTATCCCCGGAGTGTATGCCGGCGGTGATATTATCCGCGGCGGCGCGACGGTGTTGCTTGCCATGAAAGACGGTATAGAAGCCGCCAAACGGATTTGTGCTTATTTGGAGGGAAAATAATATGCAAGAAAATACGATTTTGGAACGGGTAGCCTTAAACAGTGCCGTTGTGAAATTTGTCATTTATAAACCGCTGATTGCCGCATCCGCGCGTGCGGGACAGTTTGTCATTTTGCGCGCTTGGGAAGGTGGCGAAAGAGTACCCGTTACCCTCGTGGATTGGGATAAGGAAAATGGCACGATTACCGTTATCATTCAAGCCATCGGCAAATCCACTTCCTTGTTCAATTCCCTGCAAAAAGGGGATAAATTCTTAAACGTAGCGGGTCCGCTCGGTACGCCGGTAGAAATAAAAAACTACGGTACGGTAGCCGTTGTGGGCGGCGGTGTAGGAATTGCGGAAGTATATCCGATTGCACGCGCGTTAAGAGAAGCCGGCAACCGCGTAATTGCCGTGTTGGGTGCGCGCACGAAAGAGTTGCTTATTTTGGAACCGGAAATGAACGCCTTATGTGATGAAACCGTTTGCGCAACGGATGACGGTTCTTTTGGTATGAAAGGCATGGTAACGGACGCGCTTAACGATTTACACGAAAAAGGCGAAAAGATACAAGCCGGTTTTATCATCGGGCCAATTCCCATGATGAAATTTACCGCACGGTTAATGGATAAACTCGGTATAGAGCCGTATGCGAGTTTGAACCCGATTATGCTAGACGGTACCGGTATGTGCGGTTGTTGCCGCGTGACGGTGGAAGGGAAAGTACGTTTTGCGTGTGTGGAAGGGCCGATGTTCCCGGCACGCACGATTGATTTTGACGAACTTATCCGCCGCACGAGTGAATATAAGCCGCAAGAAGCCGCTTTGTTTGAAAAATACAAGGAAGAAAAAGACCACGTTTGTAAATGCGGTTTACACTAACGCATGTTTAAGATGCCAAAAATCCCCCGTTTTTAGACGGGGGATTTTTGTTATATATTGCGGGAATGATACCTGTTTTATGTTTTTTCTCCGTCGTAGAAAAATAAAAAACTTGACGGGGGGGGG
>Ga0265298_10009098_pt1 | contig 11865 bp, 5 predicted proteins | sample AusTroGonzalo_MG_3_FD_193486 | JGI IMG/M metagenome (GOLD analysis project Ga0265298, IMG submission 193486) | Bovine rumen microbial communities from tropical cattle in Woodstock, Queensland, Australia - Gonzalo_01 | ecosystem: Host-associated > Mammals > Digestive system > Stomach > Rumen ...
CGGCACGACGAGGCCGGCATCGCCGCCCAGTACGTCGAGAGCGGCGTGGATTTCCTGACCGGCGGCGGCATCAAGTTCTGGCAGAACCGCGAGGACGGCCGCGACCTGGTGCAGGAGATGAAAGACCGCGGCTACAACTTCGTCGACAATCTTGACGACCTGCATCAAGTGAAGGAAGGCAAGCTCCTGGGCCTCTTTGCACCCCTGGAGATGGAGCCCGCGCTCGACCGCGGCCCCGTCCTGGAAGACTGCGCGATGAAAGCCATCGAACTGCTCGACAACCGCAAGGGCTTCTTCCTGATGATCGAAGGCTCGAGCATCGATGACTGGTGCCACCGGCACAAGCTGGGCCACATGGCCGAGGAACTGTTCGACTTCGACCGGACGGTGGGCAAGGTGCTCGAATGGGCGGAGAAAGACGGGCATACGCTCGTGATCATCACTGCGGACCATGCGACCGGTGGCCTGACGCTTCTGGGCGGCAGCATCGAGGAGCGCACGGCCAAGGTGCATTTCTCGACCAAGGGCCACAACGGCATCCTGGTTCCCGTCTTCGCCTACGGCCCCCGCGCCGAAGAGTTTACGGGCGTGTATGAAAATTCCGAACTGGCGGCCAAGATACGTCGCCTGATGAAATAATACATATCCACAACACAATAAATCTTGACTTATGAAATGCTTTAAATGTCTATTGCTTTCGCTGTCGATCCTTCTCGCATTCAACGTCAATGCGCAGAACCTGACGGTGAAAGGAACGATTACGGACGGGAGCAACGGCGACCCGATTCCGTTTGCATCGGTCGTTGCCAAAGGAATGACGATCTGGACTACTTCCGACGCGGAAGGCAGATACGTCATCGAGGCGCCGGCCAACGCTGTTTTTACCGTGTCCTGCCTGGGTTACAAGGACGCTGAAGTCGAGGTCAACGGCCGCGCCGCCATCGACATCACCCTGTACCAGGATCTCGACGTGCTGGACGAGGCCGTCGTCATCGGTTACGGTGTGCAGCAGAAGAAACTCCTCACCGGTTCCACCATCCAGGTCAAGGGTGACGAACTGGCGAAACTCAGCACCACTTCCACCCTCGGCGCCCTGCAGAGCCAGAGCCCGGGCGTTTCCATCACCCAGAATTCCGGCCAGCCGGGCCGCGGCTACAAGGTGAACATCCGCGGTATCGGTACGGTGGGTGACTCGGAGCCGCTGTACGTCATCGACGGTGTGGCCGGCGGTGACATCAACGTGCTGAACCCGAACGACATCGAGTCCGTCGATATCTTGAAGGACGCTGCTTCCGCAGCCATTTACGGCGCCCGCGCCGCGAACGGTGTCGTGCTGGTGACCACCAAGCAGGGCAAGGAAGGCCGCGTGATCGTTTCCTACGACGGTTACTACGGTGGCCAGTACATTGCCAAGATGCCCGACATGGTCGACGCACAGGAGTACATGTACCTCTACAACCTCGCCCGCAAGAACTCGGGTGTCAAGGAGGTCGACTTCTCTTCCGTGCTGCCCTCGAACCTCTACCAGTCCATCATGAACGGTACCTGGAGCGGTACCAACTGGGTGGAGGAAATGTACAACAAGGGCGCTATGACGCAGAACCACTCCCTGAACGTGGCCGGCGGTACCGCAGACCACAAGTTCTCCATGGGTCTTTCCTATACGGGACAGGACGGTATCCTCGGCTGGAACAAGATCGAGCCGATGAACGCCAAGTACCGTCGCTACACCTTCCGTATCAACACCGACAACGTGGCCATCAAACGTGGCAACCTCGATATCCTCAAGTTCGGCGAGACGCTCAACTTCAGCTACGGCGAGAATAGCGGTATCGGCGAAGGTGACATCTACGAGAGCTCCCTCCACGACGCCATCGGCGCCACGCCGCTCCTGCCTGTCTACAACACCGACGCACAGGGCAACATCCTCGGTTTCTACGATGAAGCCGCCCGCGAGGAACACGGCTGGAACTTCTTCAGCGATTCCAAGCACCCGATCGGTCTCGACTACTACAACCGCGGCCGTAACCTGGAGAAATTCTACGCCCTGCACGCCAGCGTGTTCGCAGAACTCCAGCCGATCAAGAACCTCAAGTTCAAGACCCAGTTCGGTTACCGCATGTCCGGTTCGTCGACCCGCAGCTACAAGATGATCTACCATCTGAACGCTTCGCAGTACAACGACAACGACCAGGTGTCCCAGAAGATGAAGCTCAACAGCCGCATCACCTGGGAGAACACCGCTTCCTACCACTTCACGGTCGCCGACAACCACGTGTTTGACGCAGTGCTCGGTCAGTCCATCGAGAAATGGGGCTTCGGCGAGAGCATTTCCGCTTCCGCGATGAACAGCATCTTCCCGAACGACTTCACGCGTGCCTGGCTCTCGAACACGAAGCCGAAACTCATCAACCAGATCTCGGCTTCCGGTTCCCCGTCTTCGCAGGGTGGCCTGGCTTCCTTCTTCGGTCGTATCAACTACAGCTTCCGCGATACCTACCTGGTTTCCGCTACGGTCCGTGCCGATGGTTCCTCGAACTTCGCCCGCGGTCACCGCTGGGGTGTGTTCCCGTCGGTTTCCGCCGGTTGGGTCATCTCCAACGAGTCCTGGATGGAAGACAGCCGCGGCTGGCTTGACTTCCTGAAACTGCGTGCCAGCTGGGGCCAGAACGGTAACGCCAGCATCTCCAACTTCCAGTATCTGACCACCATCTCGCTGTCGAGCAGCGCCGGTTACTACTTCGGCGACAAGGCTACGATGTCGACGGGTGCGAAGCCCGACGTGCTGGCCAACCCGGATGTGAGCTGGGAGACTTCCGAGCAGACCGATATCGGTATCGACGCCCGCTTCCTGAACTCCAGCCTCGGCTTCTCCTTCGACGCCTACATCAAGAACACGAAGAACTGGCTCGTCCAGGCCCCGATCGCTTCGGTGTACGGCTTCAGCTCGCCGTATGTCAACGGCGGTGACGTGCGCAACTCCGGTATCGAGTTCTCCATCGACTACGGCAAGCACACCGGTGCGTTCACCTACGGCATCAAGTTCAACGGCGCTTACAACAAGAACGTCGTTACGCGTATCGCCAACGCCGAGGGTATCATCCACGGTGAGGACGACGTCCTCAGCCAGGGTACCTCCGAGATGTACCGCGCCCAGGTCGGTTACCCGATCGGTTACTTCTATGGCTACAAGACGGCCGGTGTCTTCCAGAACCAGGCCCAGATCGACGCCACGAAGGCCAAGTATGACGACGCCAAGCCCGGCGACCTGATCTTCGTCGACGTCAACGGCGACGGCCAGATCACCGACGACGACCGCACGATGATCGGTGATCCGCACCCCGATTTCACCACCGGTCTCAACATCTGGATGGCCTGGAAGGGCTTCGACCTGAACATCACGGGTTACGGTGCCTTCGGCCAGCAGATTGCCAAGTCCTACCGTTCGTTCTTCGACCGTCCGACCGACAGCTACACCCGCGACCTGCTGAACTGCTGGAGCGGTGAAGGTACGTCCAACCGGCTTCCGCTCTGGACCACCTGCGCTGACCGCAACTGGTCGAACATCTCCGATATCTACATCGAGAACGGCAACTTCTTCAAGCTGTCCAACATCACGCTCGGCTACGACTTCAGCCGCCTGATCAAGGGCAACTGGATCAGCAAGGCCCGTCTTTACATCTCTGCACAGAATCTTTGGACCATCACCAAGTATTCGGGTATGGATCCGGAGATCGGTTACGGTTTCGACGAGGACTGGGTGTCCGGCATCGACCTCGGTTACTATCCGAGCGCACGGACCTTCCTCGTGGGTGTCAACATTCAATTCTAACGCGTCATGAAAACGATAGTTAAATATATTTCGGTTCTTGTGCTCTTCACCCTGCTGTTTGCAGGCTGCGAGCGATTCCTCGACACGGTGAGCTACACCGAGAGCAACACCAGTAACTTCCCGGCTTCGGAAACGGACGCCATGCAGCTCGTGACGGGTATCTACAGTGTGCTCAACCAGGCTGCCTATGAGCCCAGTGCCCACTCCTTCATCGCCAACATGACCATGTCCGACGAGTGCTTCGGCGGCGGCGGTCAGGACGACTATGAGATCCAGGCCTACGACCACCTGCTCTATTTCGAACCCAACGCCCAGCTGGACTACTGGACGCCGTACTATGCCGGCATCGTGCGGGCCAACCTGGCCATCGCCAACCTCGACAAGGTGCAGGATGAGAAGATGCGCAACCAGCTGATGGGTGAGGCCTATTTCCTCCGCTCCTTCTTCCTCTTCGACCTGGCGCAGCAGTTCGGTGATATTCCGTTGGTGAAGTTCGTGCCGAACTCCGTCGACGAGGCAGCTGAATATCCGGCTCCCGGTACGACCGCCGAGATCTACGGTACGATTGCCGCCGGCCTGAAAGAGGCCATCGCCATCATGCCTTCCGATACCTGGGACAAATGCATTTCCGGCAAGCGTCACGCCACCAAGTGGGACGCCGAGGCGCTGCTCGCCCGCGTGTACCTGTTCTACACGGGCTTCTATAGCGACAAGAATGGTGAGAACATCACGACCCTGCCGCTCATCGACCTGGAAACCGGTGAGATCATCAACAGCGTCATCGCCAAGGACGAAGTGGTCCGCGGCCTGGAAGACTGCATCGCCAACTCCGGCCACAAGCTGGTCAGCGACTTCCGCCTGATGTGGCCGTACATGAACTCCGCCACCAAGCCCCAGTACGCTTATGCCAAAGACATCCCCGGCACCTGGATCACCGACGACGTGAACCCGGAGGAGATGTTCAGCATCTGCTTCTCCAATATCGCCGAATCTTCCCGCAACCGCAACAAGTTCGACCAGTATCTGGGCGTCCGCAAGCGTTCCAACTACGGGGTGAACGCCTTCCCGTTCAGCCGTGGCTACGGTATGGCTACCGTCAACCCGTACGTCTGGGATCAGTGGGACAAGGAAGAACCGGGCGACATCCGCAAGATGGCTTCCATCTACAGCGTCAACGTCGAGATGGCGGATCCTTCCAAGTATACCTGGGGCAACGACCAGCAGATGGAGGAATCCGGTTACTGGCAGAAGAAATACCAGGCCTGGGGCTTTATGAATGGCAGCACGTTCTTCTATGAGTTCTCCTCCGTACCCGAGTACGGCGGTGCCGGCACCGACCTCGGCCGTGGCCACTCGCTGCAGAATGTCCAGATCATCCGCTTCGCCGACGTGCTCCTGATGCACTCCGAGCTGACCGACGGCAAGGTGATCTACAACGGCAAGAGCGGCATGAACGCCGTGCGCGCCCGCGTCGGCCTGGCCGACAAGGCCTACAGCGTGGAAGCCCTCCGCATGGAACGCAAGCACGAGCTCGCCTTCGAAGGCATCCGCTGGAATGACATGCGCCGCTACGGCAAGGCTTACGCCATCAAGGCCCTCGAAACCCAGCTGGGACAGCCGATCAAGAACAACAGCGCCGCTACGGTGATGAAAGACCAGAACGCCGGTTACAAGGCCCGTTACGAGGCTACCTGGGGTTTCCGTCCTTTCCCGCAGTCCGAGATCAGCCTGTCTGCCGGTGTCCTGACGCAGAATGCCGGTTGGACCGACGCTTCGGCGCAGTATACGAACTGGAAATAAGCTTTTAGGTTATATTTAAGGTTATTGTCAAGTGGGGGACCGGTACGTGTGACCGGTCCCTTGTGTGTCTGCCCGTTGGGAAAGCAAAAAATAAATTTGAAGTTTGAAATTATTTACTACCTTTGCAGTCCCTAACGGTTCGCCCGGATGGCGGAATCGGTAGACGCGCTAGTTTCAGGGACTAGTAAACGCAAGTTTGTGCAGGTTCGAGTCCTGTTCCGGGCACAAAAAAAGCATCGCATCGCGATGCTTTTTTTGTGCCCGAAGGGCACTGTTTTGCCTGTTTTTTAACTAACTTTGTAAGTTAGATCATCTGTGAAACAACCTAGATCTGATACTGAAATGAAAAATTCTTTCGTCAAATTCATGGCTCTTGCGCTGGTGGCGCTCCTGTCATGCGGCCCCCAGGTTGAGGCCCAGAATCTTTTGAGAGGTCTCAAGCAAACGGCTCAGAAGGCCGTTCAGGGGAACGGAAATGCTTCGAGCGGCAAGGACAACAAGGACAGCAAGTCCGGCAAAGCCGTCGCTGCCGCCGGCAAGACGTTCTATGTCAGCCAGACCACCGGTTCGGCCCGTGCCGACGGCCTGACGCCGTCAACGGCCATGAAAGACCTGCAGAAGGCCATCGATACGGCGGAAGACAATGATATCATCTATGTGGCAGAGGGCAACTACCTGGGCAACATGGACCGCGGATACATCCAGATCGGCCAGTTCGGCAACGGCCAGAACGACCGGGGCAAGTTTCTCAGCATCTACGGCGGCTGGTCGCCCGACTTCCGCGAGCGCGACGTCATCAAGCATGTGACCAAAATCCAGCCGGTAGACCAGCAATTCATCGCCCCGCTGTTCAATGTCAACGCCCGCCGTCCCTACGGCTACACCGGCCCCATGGGCAATGTCGTGATTGACGGCTTTGTTTTCGACCTGGGCGAAAACAACCTGTATTGCAAGGCCAACGTCGATCTGGAGATTACCGGAACGCCCAACGAAGGCGTGCTCACCGGCCGATTCGTCGAACCCGGCGCCTCTCCGAACTGCCCGAAGGAAGGTTACGCCAACGGCGATGAATATGCCCTGCACATGGACGTCGAGGGCAATGTCCGCGTGTCCAACTGCATCTTTGTCAACTGCCGCGACTATGGTATCGCCGCGATGATGGGTAAGGGCCACATGGAGATTTGCAACAACATCTTCATTGCCTGCCGCTATGCCGCCTGCCAGGTCCGTGGCAGCGTGCGGGACGCGGATGTCGACCAGGTCTCCCTGGATTTCCACCACAACACCGTGCTCTTCACCTGGACCCGTACCAAAGCTTTCGAGGACATGGGTCAGGGTTTCCGTTTCATGAACGGCATCCGCACCATCGACGTGCACAACAATATCTTCGGCTGCAGCAGCAACTGCGGTGTCGAGCGCGTGTATTATGAGTCCAACAAGGAACTGGAGGCAGCCAAGATCAGCAACCTCTACGACAACTACTTCTTCGCCAACCGCCGGGACCTCGAAATCGCTGCGCCTGGTGCCGCGACGATCTCCGTGCCCGCCGCCCGTATCGAAGAAGCCGAGCAGATCGGCCCGAAATACGAAGGGAACAAGGAGCTTCCGGAAGGTAACGAAGCGTTCATCAACGCCATCGACAAGCCTTATCTGGAAGGATTCATGACCCTGAAGATCATTTCTTCGCAAAGCTACAACGCCAACTCCGCTGCCAACCAGGTCAACCGCATGTTCGGCCTCAATCAGCAGGGAACCGAGATCGTCCGCCCCAGCATGTACTGCAACAAGTATCCCTGGGAGAAGGCAAAAGATCTCTTCGGCAAAGTCGCCGGTTATGGCGCACAGATGCCCGAATAAAGAAATTTGATTATTTTTGCACGTTAAACCAGTCGGTCACAACCCGCTACTCTCATGGATATCAGCCTTTTCTCAAAGTGTGTGAAAGAACTCATCGTGGAGAACGAGCGGGTTGACGTGCCCTATCTGGGCACTTTCACAGCGGAATTGCAGCCCGCTACCTACTCCGACCACCAGACCACCATCCATCCTCCGTACCGGAAGATGTCGTTCCACAAGGAAGATGTCTCGCTGGAACAAGGGAAGCTTCTGCTTGAAAAGGTGATGCGGGTATCGGGTGTGACGCAGGAACAGGCCGGCGTCGAGCTGGGCTGGTGCTTGAGCCGGCTGAGTTCAGAGCTGGAAGGCCACAAGAGCTGTAAGCTGCCCGGGCTGGGTGTCATGCGGGCCAATGCGCGCAACGAGTTTTTCTTCGTGCCTGACGACGAGCTCGACATCTGGCCTGACGGCATCGGTTTCGAACCGATTTCCATCAAGGTTTCCGAAGAGGAAATGCCAGCCCAGACTCGAGATGATGCAGCGAGCGAAGCTGCGGGCGGTGATCGGTACCGCGAGCATTTTTTGCGAGCGGAGCGAGCACCGGAGCAGCAGAGCGAGATTCCGGAGAAAGTCGAGACACCGGAACAGCCGAAGCCGACGAAACAGCCGGTGTGGGATCATTTCCAGGAAGAGATTGTCGATGTTGCGTCCACGATTTGGAAACTGCGTACCGGAAGACTCATCCTCATCATTCTGGCTGCGCTCATCGTGCTCTTTATCGTCGCGGCCTACGTGTTTACGGATGAGATGTCCCCGATCCTCGACCGGCTGCTGTATTCGAAAGAAGAGTTGGAGCTCTTGAGGAGGAGATAGGATGATCGACCGCGCCACTGTCGAAAAGATTCTGGATGCCGTCAGGATCGAAGAGGTCATCGGCGATTTCGTATCCTTGCGCAAGCGGGGTGCGAACTATCTTGGCCTGTGCCCCTTCCACCAGGACAAGAATCCTTCGATGAGTGTGTCGGCCACCAAAGGCATCTTCAAGTGCTTCGCTTGCGGAAAAGCCGGCAATGCCGTCACTTTCCTGATGGAGCACGAGCATCTCAGCTACTGGGAGGCGCTGCGCTACCTGGCCAAGAAATACCACATCGAGATTGTGGAGAAAGAGGAGACGGCCGAGGAGATCGCCAACCGCATGCGCTATGAAAGCCTGCTGGTGGTGAGCGAATATGCCCAGAAGTTCTACGCCGACGTGCTGTGGAACAGTGAAGTGGGGAAGGCCATCGGCCTGAGCTATTTCCGCGAGCGCAAATTCTCTGACGAGACTATCCGCAAATTCGGCCTGGGCTACGCGGCCTCGCGTCCGCTGACTTTTTCCACCGCCGCCCTGAAAGCCGGCTACAAGAAAGAATATCTCGTGGCATCGGGTCTTTGCACGGAGCGGGAGGGGAGCGGCGAACTCTACGACCGCTTCTTCGACCGGGTGATGTTCCCGATCCACTCCATCAGTGGCCGCGTGATCGCTTTCGGTGGCCGTACCCTGAAGACCGACAAGAGCGTTGCCAAATATGTGAACAGCCCGCAGACCGAGATCTACGACAAGAGCCGCTCGCTCTATGGCATCTTCCAGGCCAAGAACAGCATCGCCAAGGCTGACAAGTGCATCCTGGTGGAGGGCTATGCCGACGTGATTTCGATGCACCAGGCGGGCGTCACTAACGTGGTGGCCTCATCGGGCACCTCGCTCACCGTGGAGCAGATCCGCCTGATCAAGCGCTTCACCGAGAAGATCACCATCATCTACGACGGTGACGAGGCTGGCATCAAGGCCTCCCTGCGCGGCATCGACCTGGTGCTGGAGGAGGGCCTGAGCGTGAAGGTGGTGCTGCTGCCGCCCGAAGATGATCCCGACACCTTCGCCAAGAGCCACTCCCTGATCGAGATCCAGGAGTATATCGAAGAAAACGAGAAAGATTTCATCACCTACAAGAGTGAGCTGCTGCTCAAGGACACGGAGCGCGACCCGGTCCGCCGTTCGCAGGTGATCCGCGATATCGTGCAGAGCGTGGCCGTCGTGCCCGATCCCATCCTGCGCAACGTGTATGTGGAGATGGTGGCGGAGAAATTCGAGATGAAGCCCGATGCCATCATGGCCACGATCGGCGAGTTCCGGCGCAAGAAACGTGCGCTGGAACGCTCGCGCCGCCGCTTCGAGGATCAGCCGCAGCCCTGGCAGCAGGGTCCGTCCGCCCAAGGCCCCGTTCCTGAGGAACTCGTGCCGGAAGACCTGCCCGATTCGGAGACTGTACCGCAGCCCGGGCCCGTGGAAGCCTATCCCTTGAAGGACGGCTATCTGGCCGTGCCGGAACGCGAGCTGACCTACTACCTCGTGAAATTCGGGGAATACCCCATGTATTTCGAGGAAGATATGTACTACGGCGCGGAGCAGCACGAGGAAATCACCGTGTCGCAATATATCCGGGATGCCCTCGCCGACGACGACCTGGTTTTCGTCAACGGGCTCTACCGCACGATCTTCGAGCGCTATTTCGCTTTCCTGGCCACGCTGCCCCGCGAGGACAGCGAGGTCATGCAGCAGCGCATCATCCGCTGGTTCACGGCAGGGGACGACCCGGCCGTCGCCCGGGCGGTGCTCGACCTGATCCTCGAAGAGCACCCGTTGACAGTGCGCACCTACGAGGAGTCCATCACCCCGGAAGAACAGGCCTTGGGCCGTACCGTACCCAAGTCGGTACTGCTCTACAAGCTCCGCATCACCGACCAGCAGTGCACAGCCACGGCCAAGGAAATCACCCTGACTCAGCGCGGCGGCGACCAGGACAGACTCCGGGAGCTGGTGTCCCGCCTGCAGATACTCAATACCGTAAAGAACAGATTATCAAGAGAATTAAATAGATTATGAAAAAAAGGAATCTCATCACTTGCGCGTTGCCTTATGCCAACGGTCCCGTCCACATCGGTCACCTGGCCGGCGTCTATGTCCCGGCCGACATCTATGTCCGTTATCTGCGGATGCGCGGACGCGAGACCCTTTTCGTATGTGGCTCCGACGAACATGGTGTGCCCATTACGATCGCGGCCCGCAAGGAGGGATGCTCCCCCCAGGATATCGTCGACAAGTACCACAATATCATCAAGCAGTCGTTCGCCGATTTCGGCATCACCTTCGATATCTATTCCCGGACCACTTCGGCCACGCACCACAAGTACGCCGCCGAGTTCTTCCGCAAGCTCTACGACGAGGGCAAGTTCATCGAGAAGGAAAGCGAGCAGTTCTACGATCCGGAGGCCAAGGTGTTCCTGGCCGACCGCTACATCGTGGGTACCTGCCCCAAGTGTGGCGCTGAAGGCGCCTATGGCGACCAGTGCGAGAAATGCGGTTCCACGCTCAGCCCGGAAGAGCTCATCAACCCGCACTCCAAGGTGAGCGGCGCAGAGCCCGTCAAGAAGATGACCAAGCACTGGTACCTGCCGCTCGACCAGTACGAGTCCTGGCTGCGCGAATGGATCCTCGAGGGTCACAAGGAATGGAAGACGAATGTGTACGGCCAGTGCAAGAGCTGGCTCGACGGCGGCCTGCAGCCGCGGGCCGTGTCGCGCGACCTCGACTGGGGCGTGCCGGTGCCGGTGGAAGGCGCCGAGGGCAAGGTGCTCTACGTGTGGTTCGACGCGCCGATCGGCTATATCTCGAACACCATCGAACTGCTGCCCGACAGCTGGGAGAAATGGTGGAAGAGCGAGGATACGCGCATGATCCATTTCATCGGCAAGGACAACATCGTGTTCCACTGCATCGTCTTCCCGTCGATGCTCAAGGCCTACGGCGATGGCTTCATCCTGCCGGAGAACGTGCCGGCCAATGAGTTCCTGAACCTGGAGGGTGACAAGATCTCTACGTCGAAGAACTGGGCCGTATGGCTCCACGAATACCTGCAGGACTTCCCGGGCAAGCAGGACACGCTCCGCTACGTGCTGACCGCCAATGCACCTGAGACCAAGGACAACGACTTCACCTGGAAGGACTTCCAGACCCGTCACAACAGCGAGCTGGTGGCCATCTTCGGCAACTTCGTGAACCGCGCCGTGGTGCTGACGCACAAGTATTTCGAAGGCCGCGTCCCGACCCCTGGCAAGCTGGCCGACATCGACCGCGAGGTGCTGGCGCAGATCCCGCAGCTCAAGCAGGAGATCGAAGAAAACCTCGAGACCTTCAAGTTCCGGGAGGCGCTCAAGGCGGCCATGAACCTGGCCCGCCTGGGCAACAAGTATATCTCCGATACCGAGCCGTGGGCCGTGGCCAAGACTGACCTGGAGCGCACCGCTGCCATTCTCAACACTTCGCTGCAAATCACGGCGAGTCTGGCGGTGGCCTTTGC
>Ga0265298_10009101_pt1 | contig 11863 bp, 14 predicted proteins | sample AusTroGonzalo_MG_3_FD_193486 | JGI IMG/M metagenome (GOLD analysis project Ga0265298, IMG submission 193486) | Bovine rumen microbial communities from tropical cattle in Woodstock, Queensland, Australia - Gonzalo_01 | ecosystem: Host-associated > Mammals > Digestive system > Stomach > Rumen ...
GGAACCACGCGCAAGATGAGGATGAACACGTCAAGAATGAGGCCATAAAATCCATTCAGCGCTGGAACCACCAAGGTCGTATGGTTGCACAGTATATTCTTAACTTCTTTAACTTGACATAAGCCATTTCTACAAGGCTCGTCCGACGGTGTTTGTGACCTACAAGGGTGGCTATAACCACAAGCACGCTACCCACTATGCTGATCGTGGTCTGAACAAGCCAACCGTACATCATGGCAATACAACGGCTCACAACAACAAGCCCGCTGTTCACAATGACAATAGAACATGGCGTAACACGAGTGGCCACGGCCATAACACTTCAAACCGCCAGATTGCTCAGAACACTCATACCAACCGCAGCAATGGTTCTGGTCACTTCGGAGGTCGCCGCTAGCGGAAACACTATATGCCTCGCAAGAGGACTCAGGGGAATCTCAGCAATGGGGTTCCCTTTCTTTGTTTTTATTGGAAAAGGAAGCCCATCCCTTCAAATCCTCAGCTATGTAATATTGATGATATTATGAAAATGCAAATAAATGAAAGCCCTGATGAGCTGAAAGGCAATCAGGCAGGAAGCAAGGCTTCCGGAAAGAGAAAGAAGGATGTCAGCTACATCGAGGTTGAGCCATTCCTACCGACATATCACATGGAAGATATAGAGATTGGAAGAGTTCTCAAATATCTATTTGACCCAGATTCATCTATTCCAAAGAAAATGGTTATACAATATCGCATGGGGGTTAGCCATCTTATTGATTTTAACCCTAGAGACGTGGATGATTTCTCTAGTGTATGCAATCATCCTGATACTGTAGACTGGTGGCATCTCATAAGATACCTGTATAATTGTGATATGGATATAGACTTTACTATTAGAAATCTCAAATTTTGGGGGATAACCAAAACTTCATTTGGATTTCGATCGGATAAAGTAATTGACATAAAAACGCTGTTTGAAGCATTTGTTAAGCAGGATTTTGATATTGGAGATCCTTTTATTATTAAATGTGATGATGAAGAAATACGAATAGAGAACATCCTGTTTCAATTCTAAGGTCACAATATACTTCAACTATAGCCTGGCATCCAGGACACGGGAATCTCAGTGATGGGATTCTCTTTCTTTTTAAAGCAATACTATGAATTACCTCGGATCCAAGCGCAGGATAGTCGCCGACATCCTGCCTGTGATGCTGGCCAGACTAAAACCTGGCCAGCCATTCGTTGATGCCTTCTGCGGTGGTGCGCATGTCATCGGTGCAGTACCGCCGGAGTACCCAAGGATAGCCAACGACAACAACCGCTACCTAGTGGCTCTCTGGAAAGCCCTGGTCAGTGGCGGCTGGAGTCCCCCTCTCCGGATCGAGCGCGACTTCTACAACGACGTTCGCAGCTCCTACCATGCCCGTGATGGCCGTTACCCCGACGAACTCATAGGCTGGGTAGGCTTCATTGGCTCCTATAACGGGCGGTTCTTCGATGGCGGCTATAGTGGTCATAACGTCAAGGGCCGTGACTACATCGCCGAAGCCGCCCGGAACATACTTGCTCAGGTTCCTTCCTTGAAAGGTGTTGATTTTCAATCGGTTGACTATGCCAATCTGTCAGTCCCAGAGCATTCCCTGATCTACTGTGACCCGCCATACCAGGGAACGAAGAGCTACACCACGTCGGGGAGCTTTGACTACGATTGCTTCTATGGATGGTGTCGGTCGATGGCTGGCAATGGCCACACGGTCTACGTCAGCGAATATACCATGCCGCCGGACTTTGTGTGCGTCTGGGAGAAGGAGATAGCGAACAATATGAACAAGGGAAGGGCAGTCGAGAGGCTGTGGACGCTGTAAAAAAAAAGAGAGGGGCTACCTCTCTTTTTCCATTAACCGTTCAATCGGGCTACCCCTTAGACGGTTATTTATTCACTATCGTTGGTGTAATGATGATGTCCCCATCCTTATCCTGCTCAATCATTAAGTCCGTGATATGAGTCTTTCTCGTTAGAGGTATCAATCGATCCGATTTCCGATACACTCGTGCTACGGCACCGCAAATATCACAGATGTTCCATGTAATTGATAAGCCCACTTTATCTTCTGTGCTCGAAAAGCAGTAGAAGTTAGCCGCATCTTCTTTATCAACTTCCGTAAGGACAGACGTTTTCACATAGTCCTCCAAGTTTATTACGATACGAGGCATCTTTGCGTTAACCAGTGGGATTGCCTTTTCACAGCTATCTCTATATGTTACCGCTTTGTCAATAGGAATAAACGCTACGTCGGATTCTTTATAAGCTTCCATAAGTTTTTCAATATCTCCAAGCAACGCCTTTAGTTCTGTGTCAGACTCATTCAGCGGGATAACGAGTTGTGTTCCATCTGACATTTCCTCCCACCACTGAATGTCCCGACCTTTCATGTCTTTCTTCTCAATAATGTTGTAAGCGAATTTTTTCTTCATAATTACAATTCTTTTATTTGTCAATGGTAAGGAATTGAAGGGATGTGATTATCAACAATATGCATAGCTGACAGGATTGTATGACCTTACCGGGGTGGGAAACATCTGGAGATTGGAGCAGCGCGACAATCGGAAGATGTGGGTTGGGGACGGTAATGATGACAATCTCTTGAAAATCTCTTATTGCAAAATCACAGAAGAGAAGAAGATAAAAATTGTAGATAGTCGAGAACGAGGTGTAACCGAGTGAGCGAGTTGTCATAGAGATCCGTGACGCTTGCGACCAACGGGAGCATAGCGGGATCTCTATGAGGACGAGCAACATGTTATCAACATCACTGAGGCCAGAGACTCCTTCTTCGCCAAGGCTCGAAGGAGTCTCGACACTCGTCTTTCACCAGACGCTAACGCTTACCTGGTGAAATCCCATGTTTTCCACGAGGGGGAATTTTTTCTCGAAAATAGGCAAAAATAAAGCCTTTTATTAATAGAAACATAAAAAATTTCCAAAAAATTCCCCCCACATCCCCTGTCATTCTTATTGGTGATATTAAAAAACATAATAAGATGATTGGAAATAAAACAAAACTTTCTATTCCACAAGGATTGACCCACGTAACTCAGTGGGTAGATGAGAATGGAAATTACATGATTTCGCAATTCTGCTCTAGAGGGCGGATTATTGTTAACAAAGGAGCTACCGGATGTGGGTTCACATCATGGTGCCTATGGAGTCCTATCGATACCATACTTGTCTCACCGAGAACTATGCTTATTCGGGACAAGCTGGATGACAAGCAGGACAAACCTGTTGACTATGAGTATTATTACTTCAACCGTGAAGTGGTAAAGAACAAACAAAAGGACATCACTGAGTTGGAGCACGAATTTACAGTTTACTTACAGAACCGTACAAATGATGGCAAGCCATTGAAGATACTGGTTACATACGACTCATTCGTGAATCTCGCTGACATGATGGAACGATTTGGGATGGATCTTAATGGGTTCTGCATCACAATTGATGAATCGCACTGCTTGGTTAAGGATGTGAAGCTGAAAGAGAATAGTAGTGAGCCTGTCATTCCACGGATGTTGGAAAGACTTTTCTGCTATCCAAATCTGCTATTCATATCGGCAACTCCGATAATCGATTATATCCAGTACATCCCTGAGTTTAGGGCTAATGAAGTATGGTATTATGAACTGGAGTGGAGTAATGCCATGGCCATCACCTACAAGAATCGCAAGGTCAGAAGTTCTCTCCAGGCATTCGATGAGATATATGATCATTGGATGAAGCATACTGACCCGAGTGGAGTTCATGTGTTCGACGAATATTACCAAGGGCAGACAGCTACATATAGCTACGAGGCTGTCATCTTCTTGAATAGCGTCAAAGACATCTGTTCTATCCTTCAGAAGTACATCAAGAAAGATGGGATAATAAAGCCTGATGATGTAACCGTTATCTGCCGGGACTCAGGTGTGAACGAAGCCAAGCTTCACAGAGTTGACCATAGTTTGAACGTGACAGTTAGAATTCCCAAGAAAGGGGAGTATCACAGGACATGGACGTTTGTTACAAGGACAGCCTTTGAAGGTTCGGATTTCTGTAGTCTTTCTGCAAGTACCTATGTCATCACGAACTATAACATAAGCAGTCTGTGCCTCGACATAGCCTCCGATATTCCCCAGATTATCGGAAGACAGCGACTAGAGGAAAATCCTTTCAGGTGTAAAGTGACCATATATTACACCAATAAGGATGACTTCGATGATGAAGAGTACGAGAAAATGCAGGCAGAGAAGGACCTTGAAACGAGTAATCAGATTTCGTTGTGGGCGAATGCCTGTGATGATCTGAAAGAGACTGCATTGAAAAACCTAGAAAAACTTATAGCAGGTGATCCAAATGCGAACTACGTCCGCATAATCAATGGCCAACCTCAGTACACAGAGTTGCTGCGTATTGCTGAGGACTATAGTAGGGACATTTTTTTGAATCACGCTAAGTGGTATGTTATTCAGAGCACCCAATGCAAACAGTATAGCCAACCCGTCAAGGAACTCCTTGCGCTTCTCCAGCAGCCATCAGCTTCTGCGACAAAAATCTCGTGTATATGCCAATGTATTATGTCTGGCCAAAATCCGCAGGATGTCTATGAAATGCTGTTCCGAGAAGGATTCTCCTATATTGCTTACTACTTCAATCAGCTCCCGTTAGACCGGATCATCGCTAATGGCTACAATACGACGAAGATGGATAATGAGATCAATAGCCGTCAGCAATCAAATGTTGTTGCTGCCAAGGTCGCGGAGAAATTCAAAGAGAAGAAGACATATAGCAGCAAGGAAGCCAAGTCTGCTTTACAAGAGCTTTATGACTCGATGAATCTGAACCAAACGGCTAAAGCTACTGATTTACTTCAATTAATACCTGGCTGTACCAAGAAGAAGGTGAAAGGGCTGGAGTATTATGTAATTCCGTAAAGCAAGAGAGGGGGCCTCGCGCACGCGCGTATAACCCTCCCCTTCTCTTTTTTCTTTTACACTTTACAGAGTTGCCCAAATTGTTGTGTTACAACTGGTTACGGTGTAAACCGAGCTGTAAATCAGATTGTAAACCTTCTATTGTAAACTTTGTAAACCAACGGTATATTTACGTCTCACATCGTCTAACGCTCTTAGTAATGTAATAACAATTTCAGACCACCGTAAACATAGAATGTTCGGGAGGCCTGACATACGTGACTGAGGCACACCCAGCAGTCACGAAAATAATCAACTGGGCAATAGGCGAACTCGGAGTTACTAGAAGATGGTAATGAAGAATTTGTCTGTGGGGAGTTGTAGTGGAACCATGAGACTTATGTTTTCATGGGAAAGCTACGATAAAACCATGTGATAGAACGTTCAATCCGTACCGAAGAGGTTTACGGGATGGAACGCTCTTTTTTTTTTAATACAGAGTTCAGTTTTGGGGACCGTCTAATTAAAGCTAAGTGCCTTATATATAGAGAATTAACAATTTATTTATTAACAAACAAAACAATAAGAAGTATGAAAAAAATTTTAAATGTAATTAGCATCGCCAGCAATGTGGCGATAATCTTGGGCCTCGTGACCGACACTTACTTTAGAGTGAAGGGCGCGAGACAGAAGAAACCAACAGTAACCGACTTAGAGAATGACGAAGTATGAGAAAATCGAAGAGTTGGCTATCGTACTACTCGACGTGGTAGTATTCACGTTGAAGGGTACAAAGAAATTCCGGGCGACGCTGAGGAAGAAGATCAGCAAGCCGCCCAAGTGACAAACAATTTTAATAAGAAAGAATATGGAAACAGCAGCATTGCAAGTCACTCCACAATTGCCTATGGCATTGGAGAGACCTCAAATGAGCTTAAGAACGCACATGCAACCAGTCCTGACAGCAGAACTGGAAGATAAACATGAGCGGTCATTCATAACAGCGAACTCCCAGCCCATAACACTGGAGAGTTTGGGAACGGACTATATTACACCTGTATTCGCAAGAGACAATGAGGTGTGTATCAGTCACAATCTCTTTATCGGTGCAGTATATGATGCCGTTAGAGAATTCTATCACGGTGAGACGGTAGATGAACCGTTGATCCGAGTAAGTCACATTATCAAGGGACGCATACCAGAGGCCATCCACAAGAAGGCCAGCGAATTGCTCCCAAGTGACATAACTGAATATTATGAGCGGAGTGCCTTCTGCATCAACGTACCAACAATCGTTGAGGATGTATGCGGCAATCCGTTGAACCTGACGATCGTGGGAGTAAAATCCTATGGTCGAGACAACCTTGGTGGAAGATTAACCCCGCAACGATTTTCTGTAGCAGTGGGTTTCAACTGCCAGTGTTGCTGCAACTTGTGCATTTTTGAGCACAATGGTTACAAAGAAGAAATTCGGGCAATGCATGATCGTGAGATATACTTTGCGACCCTATCATTGCTCAATATGTTCGACATGGCAAAACAGATTACTCTTCTGAGGAACTTAGGTAATCTGGTGCTAGACGAGAAAGAGTTCTGCCAGATTATTGGTAGGATGCGTTTATATAGCTATCTTCCTGCTACTATGCAGAGAAGTATTCCTCAGATGCTTATTACAGACAGCCAGATTAACAATGTGGCGAAGCAGTATTTCCGTGACGATAATTTCAAAGCGGAGGAAAACGGCGAAATAAGTCTCTGGAGGTTTTACAACCTGATAACAGGTGCTACGAAGAACAGTTACATAGACACATTCCTGTCGAGATCGGCTAATGCAACTGAAACCGTAATGGGTATAGCATCAGCACTAAGGGAAGAAGACTCTGGGTATAAGTGGTTTTTAGGATAACCACTCGAAGTTGCCCATGTCCCACCGAAGAGGGGGATCACATTCAATTGTGATCTCCCTCTTTTTTCGTTTATCATAGAATTTTCAAACAAACAAAACAAGATTATGTTGTACATTCAAGCATTCAAGAATTACACCGAATTCCAAGAAATTTTCGGAGTACGTGTTTTCGACGGTAAGAAAGCCCGGAAAAACAAGATTCTACTATCGCTCTTGAAGGACAAAAAGCTCTTCAAGGAAGCAGTACGTAATGGAGATCTCGACCTGTTCGCCATCAAGAACATGGTTGATCTCCGGAATACCCTCACCAAGAAACTACACCTTAGCGGAGCACGTAGTCATAGCCTCCCTTACAGGGTCGAGCTTCTTGGGCAGACCTACTACAGCAACAAATACAAACTTGACGGCATGGCTGGCATCTGCGAAGATGGAACGCCAAACGCTGTACGCTATGTCAACATGGAATCTGGCCGTGTCTTTAAGATGAAGGCCGGTAAGTTCTATAAGCACCTTATCGAGGCCACCAAGTTCGGAAAGAGCCTCAATGAAACACTCGTTATCTGGCTCTGCGAAGAGTTCAACCGCGACTGGCAAGCTCATGTTATTGGCAAGCTTCCAAAGAACAAGTTGTACGTCAACGATAACTTCGCCGACATCTATGACAGCAAACGGCTGAAAGGCTACGACACCAACTCAGACGCTTTTATATCGTGCATGGTGGATAAGGGCTTACACAACTTCTACCGGAATTCAGTCAATGCTAAAGCAGCCTATCTGGAGGACGAGAATGGGATGATCATTGCAAGGTGCATCATTTTCACTGAGGTCTATGATGAAGATGATAAGGTTTGGAGATACGCCGAGAGGCAGTATTCAGTGGGCTGCAACGACGTGTACAAGCAAGCCCTGGTCAATGCTCTTATTCAGGCTGGCGAAATCGACATGTTCAAGGTTGTAGGGGCGAGTTGTCATTCCAATTCTGCTATTGTCGATATTCACGGAAATTCTTTGTCCGACAAGAGGTTTTATATTGATTGTGACCTTGACTGGGATGATACCCTGTCGTAACAGGACACCTTTAAATGGTACAGTATGTATTACCACCGAGCCTACAACTACGAGGCTGGCGATTACACCCTTGACGTTACCGAGGGATCATTGGACGCATCGGAGAACGGCGACAACGACGAACCTGGTGAATGGGATAGCTATCATGAAAGGGATGCGTGGGAAGTTTGCACCTGCTACTACCACGGTAACGAAGAGACCGTAGATGTTGAATGTCGTGAGGACTTCATTAACTTCCGACACAGTTGGTATCACGAAGATGATATTGTCACCTGTCCGAAGTGCGGAGAGAGTATGTTGAACCCGAAGTATTACGGCGAGGATGACGATGTGTACTACAGCGAAGTTACTGGTAATAGCTATTGCTCAACCGACTGCCGCGACGAAGCAGAAGAGGAATACAAGCGTGAGCACTGGCATTTCTCTGACTACGATGATGACTGGTATGCAGACAAGGATGACCTTGTAACCTATCAGAAGTACAATTACATCACAGAAGAGTATATGGAGAAAACAATCTCGAAGGACTCCTTCTACGACCTCATCGCGAATGAGGAACTGCATGAGTGGGGCGGCCTCTACTTCGATGTTATCAACGAAGAAGCTGGCAAGCCCTACGGTTACGAAACATTAATAGAATTTGATTTAAAAGCAGCATGAAAGAAAATCTCAATTTATTGAAGCAACTCTTCTGCATTCACTCCAAGAGTGGTAAGGAAGGGAAAATTCGCAAGTTCATTTGGAACTGGGTACGTCAGAACGTGCCTGGAGCGAAGATTTGTAGTGATAAGCTCGGTAATCTCTATATTACCAAAGGCAAGTCTGAAACTTACCCCTGCATCGTGGCCCATCAGGACCAGGTGCAGGAGAAACACTCTAAGGACTTCCGCTGTTACGAGGCGGAGGACATCATCATTGGCTTCTCACCCAAGCGACGTGAGCAACAGGGCTTGGGAGCCGATGACAAGTGCGGACTATGGATAGGCTTGATGTGCCTCCAGAAGTTCGATGTAATCAAGCTGGCCTTCTTCGTCGGTGAAGAGGTCGGCTGTAAGGGATCTGGCAATGCAGACATGTCATTCTTTGATGACTGCCGTTTTGTCATTGAGCCGGATAGACGGGAAGCTAACGATCTTATAACGGTCATCGGTTGGACTTCCCTTTGTAGTGAAGAATTCCTGAAGGACATCGGTTATAAGAAGTTCGGTTACAAGGAAACCGACGGAATGATGACCGACATCGAAGCCCTGAAGGATAATGGTTTGGCTGTTTCGTGTATCAACCTGAGCTGTGGCTATTACAAGCCGCATACTGATCAGGAGTTCGTCCACAAGCCAGCCCTCTTGAACTGTCTCTCGTTTGTTGAGCATATCATCAGGAAGTGTACGAAGGTTTATCCACACATTGATAATACCGCCTACTACGAGAGACAGAACTATTATGGTGACATCTACGATGACCTTTATGGCGAGATCTATGACCTCTTGACCAACCACCCTGACCTGTCGTATGGCGACGTGAAAGCCATGTTCATCGACTGGTATGGCCAAGGCAGCATCAACGAGGTTGAACTGGAAACAACCTACGATCAAGCCCGTGAGGACATCATGTTCTGGAAAGACGAAGAAAAGAAAACGAAAGTATTAACCCTTTAAAACAGTAAAAATTATGTGTAAGAACAATGAAATTCTGACATCACTCCCAGAGGGAGCAAGCCAAGACGAAATCAGAAGCGCATTCTTCAATGCACTCTATGAAATGAACCTTGGTGACAAGGTTGAGAAGAAAGACAACCTCAGTTACCTGACTTGGTCTGAGGCATGGAAGGCCTTTAAGGAGGTCTATCCGTCAGCGACGTTCCGTGTCATCACCAATCCTGACACGAAGTTACCCTACTACACAGATCTTAACCTTGGTATAATAGTCTTTACCGAGGTTACTGCCGATGGTCTTACCCAGCAGTGTTTCCTGCCTGTTCTCAATTCTTCCATGAAGCCGATGCGTCTGAAGCCTTACAACTACAGCGTATGGGACAAGAAGAGCAACCGTCAGATAGAGCGTACCTGTGAGGCCGCTAATATGTTCGACATAAACAAGACGATTATGAGGTGCCTCGTTAAGAACCTGGCACTCTTCGGATTGGGCTTAAAGCTGTACCAAGGTGAAGACATTCCCACTGACGATGCCGCCACCGATAATGCAGGCGACCAGAAGAAAACACAGCAGCGACGAGCCAAAACCGTTCAGGCTCCGACCCAGCCGACGGCTCCCGTCGTTATCGATCGCTTCGCCGGTATCAAGAACGCTATCAACAGCACTCCCGATACCGATGCTCTGCTAGACCTCTACCTCCAACACCAGAACGAGGTCGAGGGTAATCCTGAGATTAAGGCTCTTTTCACAGCCAGAAAACAACAACTTAAATTGGCAGCGTGACTATGGCTACGAAGAAGAGAATTGAACTGAAGGACAGCGGTGTGCTGTTCGATGAAGTGGCGCACACCTATCTGTTGGGCGACAAGTATCTCTCCGGCATCACGGGGATGCTGCAACGTCAGTTCTTCCCAGATGAATTTGAAGGCATCCCGAAACACATTGTGGATCAGGCAGCTGAGTATGGAACATCGGTTCATCAGTCCTGTGAGGACTTCGATCATTCGTGGATTAACGATGGGACCGTAGAGGTCCAGGATTACATTCAGATATGTAAGGACTACGGTCTGACGCATGAGTGCTCAGAATATACTGTGACAGACGGTAAAGACTGGGCATCGCGGATAGACAAGGTTTATCGCGTATCAGAGGACACCTTTGACCTTGGGGACATCAAGACCTATGGGCAGATGACAGCCGAGAAGCTGGAGAAAGCCCGGTGGCAATTATCGATCTTCGCTTTTCTGTTCGAGCTACAGAACAAGAAGGCTAAGGTAGGAAGGCTATTCCTTATCCGACTTCGTAACAAGCAGAAGAAAGATGGTTCATGGGATCATATCAGCGAGATTATTTTCCTGAACCGCATCCCCTCTGACATCTGCGAAGACCTGTTGGCAACCGACCTGGCTGGCGAACAATTCGCTAACCCCTACGGCATTCCTGACGAGTATCGTTCACAAGAGGCTACCATCCGTGAGTTGATACAGAAGAAAGCTGAGGTCGAAGAGGCGCTGAGTGGTATCAAGGCAAAAATCCTTCAGGACATGACCGAGAAGGGTGTTAAGACCTGGGCCACCGACACTATGAAGATTACCCGGAAGTTACCATCGGTACGTTCATCATTCAATCTGGCCCTGTTCAAACAGGATCATCCAGACCTGAAATACGATGATTACATGAGGACATCCGAGGTAGCAGGCAGTCTGCTGATTGCCGTCTAAACCAGCAACGAGAGCTGGGAGAATAACTATAGAACAAGTTTTCTCCCGGCTCTTTTTATGTTTACACACTTAAAAACAGAAGAAACAATGGATTTTCAAGAACTTGAAACACTGAAAGAAAGCCGTGAGTACAAAGCCGCCGAAGCCTTGGCTGACGCTGTTAATACTATGGGCTGGAAACCTGAGAAATTCGCTAAGGGACTGTCGATACAGCATCGTACCCTACAGCAAGAAGTAATGAGAACTTTCGTAGCAACCATTCACGTCATGGCAAGTGACAACTACGGAGTTGACGATCGCAACAGGGGGAGCCATGAAGCCGCCAAGAAAATGGTGGAGTCCTGCATCCTCGACGAAATCTATCTGCCCTTCATATAATGGAGCTTGAATGTACCTGCGTCGGCATTGGAATTGACCGATGGCAGCAGCTTATGAAGGGCGGTAAACCTCTCGATTATAACTGGCTTGTGAAGAAGATCAAGAAGCACATGCCAGAGCTATACAAAGAACTAGGGTTGGGGTACTACAATCCCTACCGTGAACACGCGAAAGTGACCAAGACACACTACATCCTGGTTCACTC
>Ga0265298_10009102_pt1 | contig 11862 bp, 12 predicted proteins | sample AusTroGonzalo_MG_3_FD_193486 | JGI IMG/M metagenome (GOLD analysis project Ga0265298, IMG submission 193486) | Bovine rumen microbial communities from tropical cattle in Woodstock, Queensland, Australia - Gonzalo_01 | ecosystem: Host-associated > Mammals > Digestive system > Stomach > Rumen ...
ATATTAGTGTTTCAGTGTCATTATCTTCGTGGGGCAGGCCAGCGTACACTTGCCACACTTGATGCAGTCGGGGTCGAGATAGCCCATTTCCTGTCCGCGACTGTCGTAGGGCGTGAGCTGCATCGGACAGACGCGGGCGCAACTCTTACACTTCATCTGGCAAGCACTCGTGACGTGGATATTGGTGAAGGCCTTGGGCAGCGGAGTATGCTTAGGGGCTACCCAGCGTGAGATGGTACCCATGGGACAGAACGAACACCAGGTGCGTGGCGCATAGATGAACGAGAGGGTAACGCCAACAACGGTTGTCACTACGATGATGGTCCAGAAGACACGACCAATGCCACTCCACATAGCCAGTCCGCCCTCGCTCCAGGGTACGGTGAAGGTGAGCTGGACGCCAAACATGGTGAAGATGAAGAACACCATAAACAGGCGGAAACCGAAGGTGCGCACGAATGTGGGTATCTCACGGTGGGGGGAGTATTTCGACAACAGACGGTCGTACATGTTGCCACGAGGACAGGCATGTCCGCACCACCAGCGTCCCTTCCATATGCTGGTCAGCACGGGACCAACCATACAGATGAGTGCGACGAGTCCTATTACGGGATAGAACCAGCCGACGAGGATATAGGCGATGATGATCCAATAGAGATTGAATCCTGGAGTGGCAAAGTGGCGATGGAAATTCTTCTTTTTCTCTTGCATAATTCCTTATTTATTCTTAAAATCGGTGCAAAGATACGAAGAAGATGATAGATAAACAAACTATTTTATCTATCTTTGCATCGGAAATATCTATCATTAAGGAAGCGTATATGACTCTACAACAGCTGAAATACATTGTAGCCATCAACCGCCAGCGCAACTTTGCAAGGGCGGCGGAACAGTGTGGTATCTCGCAACCCACGCTGAGCGCCATGCTCGTGAAACTGGAAGAAGAACTCGATGTGCGCATCTTTGAGCGCAGCAACAAGCTCGTCACTCCGACAGCGGCAGGCGAGAAGATTATCCGCCAGGCGGAGAAAGCACTGGCCGAGGCAGAACGCATCACGGAACTCGTGGCTGAAGACAAGGGGGACGTAGGCGGTGAGCTGGCACTCTCCGTAGGTCCAACCATTGCGCCATATATCCTGCCAAAGTTCATCCGTCATTATGTGGAGAACTATCCCAGCGTGAAACTCTCCGTCAGCGAGATGAAGGCCGACGCGATGCTCAGCGAACTGCAGGTGGGGCATCTGGATGCTGGTATTGCCATCAGCGGCAACATGCGACAGGGAATCCTTGAAGTACCGCTCTATACGGAGCGCTTCATGGTATATCTTTCTGAGGACTGCTGGCGCAAGCTGCCCGTTTTCAAACCTGAGAACCTGGAGCACGAAAAGATGTGGATCATGAAGGAGGCACAGTGTCTGCGAGAGAGTGCGTTCAGCTTCTGTAAGGCGCGCACCAAGGGCAACCGTGTGTATGAGGCAGGCAGCATAGAGACACTAATCCGCATCGTTGACGAGAACGGTGGCTTTACGATTATCCCGGAGATGCACCTGCCATTCCTTTCCGACCGTCAGCGCGAGAACGTGCGCCGCATCGAGGGAGACTACCTGTCGCAGCGCAGGGTGTCGCTCTACATTCGTGAGGACTATATCCGCCAGCGTATGCTCAACTCCATTACAGAAACGCTCCTCCGATTCATGCCCGAGGGGATGATGGAAGAGCGGATAGTGAAGTACGGAATAAAATTGTAGCAATCATCTCGTTGATATCAGTTACAATCTGGGCATATCGTCATTTTTGTGTATTGAGGCGGCCTAATTCTTCGCCCATCAACTGGTGGCTGAATGGTTTGGGCTTCAGCTCGAAATTGATTCCCTTCTGGAAGAGGATAACGAAATCGCTACCGCCAAATAGGAAATATCCCAGTTCCTGACCCTTTGTCACCTCGGCACCCACCTTTACTTCGGGTACCCAATTGATGCTGGTTACAGGCATCATTCCGATAGGCAACAGCGCTACAACACCATAGTCGGGCGTTTCAAGAATGACGCATCCGCGTGTCTCAATCGACTGCCATCCTGGAGTGTCGCAAAACAGGTCGTATTTCTTGGTGTCCTTATTCCAGGTGATGGTACCACCAACGGCATAGTCGGCCTCTATGATCTTCACCTCCTTCACCTTGCCCGCCATGGGGAAATGGTAGCGATGGTAGTCGTAAACATTAAGGAAAGAGTGGGTGAGTGTGCCTCCGTTGAAGGCTTCACGATACTGACTGTTGGGGCCCACCAGCTCAGCAATACTACTAAACTTCTTCGACTTAATCTGCACACCCGCCTCTCCGGCTTGTACAATATAGCCTTCGTCGTCAATCTGCCATACGCCCTGAGTGCAGGCATCGGCAGGCGACACGACCACACTATTGTCTTCGGGCGATGCTATTGGTCGGACAGAAGGAGAGATTAGCTTGCGTGCGAAGAACTGGTTGAAGGTCTTCCAGTTTGATGCATCCTCGTACCATCCTTTCGATATGCCAAAAGTATCTTCTTTTGCCACGATGTCATAGTAGGTCTGATTCCACGAATCCTCAGTGTCAAGATAGGCGCCCCACGCCTTTGCAAACGTCTTGAGCCATGTGCGGTAAGGCTCATAGTACTGCAGCGAGTTGTTGTAGAGCGACTGTCCGTCGAGTTCGTCGAGCGGAATATCATTAATGAAGAAAAAGTAGTTCAGGCTCTGGTCTATGCGCGTAAAGATATCGGTTCCTTCGGGCTGGTTGATGACAGTCCAAGGCATAGCATGAGCAGCCCATTCCACAAAGTCGTAATACTCAGAGAGCGTCTGTGCAGGGTTTGTCTTGCGGTCTGGATTCATCTGCACTCCCTTTGCAATAGCTTTCTCCAACAGGCTTTTCAACTGTGGATTACCATCTACAAGCGCTATCAGTTCGCGAGTGGCTGCCGAGTATTTTTTTTCAGGGGACACAGCCGAAGCGTTGTCGTCGTTTGACGTACAAGAAACGTTTACCAAAGCGCATACTAAAACGATGCTAACAAGAATCCATTTAAACTGTTTCATAATAGTTATTTATAGTTTTATCTCTTTTTCCTGCAGCAAATATAGCGAAAAAGTCCGAATAATCGCTATATCTGTCTGTTTTTTCGTACCTATGTATCTTAAGAGGAGGATCTTAATCAAATATTTTTTTCCAGAGCCATAAGACGGTTACGGCACCAACAACGCAGAACACGAAGTTAGTGAGATAGCCTTTGCCGAGGAGTTCGATATTTAGCAGATGGCTGATAAAGGTACCAACGTAACTGCCAATGATGCCCATGATAAGATTCATACAACAGCCCTTGCCCTCACCGCTCATAATGCGATTAGCAATGTAGCCAACAAGAATGCCGGTCAGTATAGGCCAAGCCGTAAATTCTACAAGGTGTTCTAACATATTCTTCTTATTTTTATAGTTTTCATCGGCAAAGATAATGATTATTGCGGAATAATTAGTATTTTTGCATCGAAATAATTTATGGGAAGCATCGTAATAGCTATTTTTCTACTGAGCATCGGAGCCAGTTTCGTACAACGGACTACGGGTTTCGGCTTTGGCATCTTTATCATGACGATGCTGCCATTCTTTCTTCCTACCTATGGCGAGGCTACGACGCTTTCAGGACTGCTGGCTATCACGACATCGGCGGTCATCGTGTGGAGGTTGAGGGAGTATGTTACGTGGCAGCGGCTATGGCCTATTCTGCTGACGTTTATCATTGTCTCCACGATGGCGATCTTTGCCTTGAAACGTATCGAAGACCAGATACTACGACAGATTCTGGGCGTGGCACTCATTCTTATCAGCATCTATTTTGCGGCGTTCAGTCAGAGTATAAAGCTGCCCACAACGAAGCGGATGCAGGTGGGAGCGGGCTCGCTCAGCGGACTGATGGGTGGATTCTTCGGCATGCAGGGGCCGCCGGCAGTGCTTTACTTCATTCAGAGTGAGCCCAGCAAGGAGCACTATATGGCCATGGCACAGACCTACTTCCTGATAGGCAACATGATGATGACGATAGTGAGGGCATATAATGGTTTTCTGACGACAACGGTCATGACGGATTATTGTTTCGGGCTGGGTGGCGTGATTATCGGCACCTGTCTGGGGGCCTTCGTGTTCAAGCATATTCCCAACCGCATCTTCCGCTACATCGTATATGCCTACATCGCCGTGAGTGGCGTGATTATACTGCTGTCGTCGTGCCACAGCTAAACGGCTGGAGCTGACTGCCCATAATGGCTTTCATGGCGGAAAAAACAGCGTCGCCCGTGCAATGGCTGGTATAGAACAGCGTATCGGGGTATCGGACTTTCAACCTCTGGGCCAATGCCGTCAGTTCATCCTCAGGTTCCAGTCCGTCTAAAAGATGGAAACCTCCAAGAACGGTCTTGACAGGGTAAGGGCAGGCTGACAGAATATTCTCCAAGCCGCTATGAGCACAGCCAGTGAAGAGCAGGCCATCGACATAGAGTGCCAACTCATGACGGAAATCGTCGTGTATGTAGTCGCCTTGGGCATTCTGTACAAAGAGGTTCTTATTGCCCCTGGGCATCGGATGGGTATGCGGAATATGGGCAAGGACATGCAGGCCGTCAGCTATCTCGCAAGAAACATCTACAAAGACTATTCTCTCTTGCATCTCCTGAGGCCACTCAGCAGTAATGGTATGCAGATTGCCTCGCTTGGAAAAGAACTTCCCGCTGACGGCATCGGGCGAAACAAGGACCTGCGCCCTGTCGTTTATCTTCAGCAGATGTTGCAAACCTCCTGCGTGGTCGCTATGGCCATGGGAGATAAAGACATAGTCAACGGGGCTGAGGTCGACGCCCAGCCGCTTGGCATTGCGGATAAACATATCGGTGGCTCCCGTATCGAGCAAGATGCGATACTGGTCTGTCTCTAACAGGACAGACAGGCCATGCTCCGTTTCCAACTGGTCGTCAGCAGTACGATTGTCAGTTAATACCGTCCATTTCATCATAGTTTACTATCCTCATACCATTATTTCAGGTGTGTTCCTATTTTCTCGGCAAAGGTAATGATTATTGCGGAATAACCGCTATGTTTACGGCAAGAAATTATTTGTTGCGCTTAAACTTGTCCTTGAGGCGTTTATAACCTTCTACGCCCAGGATGCTCAGGCCTCCATACTGACAGGTCTTTGCCAATCCGAAGAGTACCGTCCAAAGGATACCTTTTGCCGCTACGCTGATAGGTAGCAGCATCTGTGCAAACGAGAGGATATAAAAGGGGATGCAGCATAGCAGAACAATGACGCCCGTACGGAAAGACAGGGACTGCAGCCAATATTTTACTTTATACACGACAGTATGTTCTTCGCGCTCAATATTGCTTTTTCTTTCTACAATCATTTATTCGTTTTTGTGTTGCTACTTGGAAGGAGAGGGAGAGAAAAGAAAAAAGCGAACTAAATTGTTCGCTTTTCTTTACTTTGTACACCCGCAGAGGCTCGAACTCTGGACACCCTGATTAAGAGTCAGGTGCTCTACCAACTGAGCTACGGGTGCATCATGTTTTTTGTTTTCATTCAGCGCTCTTGCTGAATTGCGGGTGCAAAGGTACGGAGTTTTTTTGAAACCTCCAAACATTTTTGAAACTTTTTTTGAAAAAAGATAGAAAAAGGCTCAAATTCCGAAGAAATGAGCCTTTTTAGGGTAGAATAGGAGAGTCTTAGATGAACAAAACGGTGAGTCCTGCCATTACAATGCTAACCATAGACATGAGCTTAATAAGGATGTTGAGCGAGGGTCCAGAGGTGTCTTTGAAGGGATCACCAACGGTATCGCCAACGATGGTGGCCTTATGGGCAAAGGAACCCTTACCACCAAAATTGCCTTCCTCGACCATCTTCTTTGCATTATCCCACGCTCCTCCGGCATTAGCCATGAAGACGGCGAGGGTGAAGCCACAGGTGAGTCCGCCAACCAAGAGTCCTAACACACCAGCTACGCCTAATACGCAACCTACTATAATCGGTATAGCGATGGCAAGGAGCGATGGGAATATCATCTCATGCTGAGCAGCACGGGTGGAAATCTCTACGCAAGAGCCGTAGTCGGGAGTGGCCTTGCCCTCAAGGATGCCTGCTATCTCACGGAACTGGCGGCGCACCTCTTCAACCATCTTCTGGGCAGCACGGCCAACGGCCTCCATAGTGAGACCACAGAACAGGAAGGCAGCCATACCTCCAATGAAGGCACCGACAAGCACTTTGGGGTTCATGAGATTGACCTGGAAATAGTTCATGAAGTCGGGGATGGTAGCCTGAGAAGCTGCGATGACCTCGCCCTTGACATTCTCCATCATCACGCCAGCACGCTCCATGGCAATCTTGATTTCCTCGATATAGGATGCCAAGAGGGCCAGAGCGGTGAGGGCAGCAGAACCAATGGCGAAGCCCTTACCCGTAGCGGCTGTGGTGTTACCCAGTGCATCGAGGGCATCGGTACGGTGGCGTACCTCTTCGCCCAGTTCAGACATCTCTGCATTTCCACCGGCATTGTCGGCAATAGGTCCGTAGGCGTCGGTAGCCAGCGTGATACCCAGCGTAGACAGCATACCTACGGCAGCGATACCGATGCCATAGAGTCCGTTGGCCAGACTCTGTGAAGACATGGAGAGGTCGAAGCCGTTGGCAAAGCCGAAGCTGAGAATGATAGCCACACCAATAGTGATAACGGGGATACAGGTAGAAATCATACCCGTTCCTATACCTTTAATAATAACGGTAGCGGAACCCGTCAGGCCAGCCTCGGAAATCTTCTGGGTGGGCTTATAACTATGAGAGGTGTAATATTCGGTAGCTTGTCCGATGATGACACCTGCCACAAGACCCGTAATGACGCTGCACGACAGCCAGAGCCAGTTCTCGATGCCCAGGAGGTAGAGAATAGCGAAGGTGGCAACGGCAATGAGTACGGCGCTGACATTAGTACCCAGCGAGAGCGACTTCAGCAAATCGCGCATGGTAGCGCCTTCCTTAGTGCGAACAAGGAAGATGCCGATGAGTGACAGGAAGACACCGACGGCAGCAATCAGCATGGGAGCGATGACGGCCTTGAGCTGGATATCGCCACCCACAGCGGCAAAGGCGGCAGCACCCAGAGCGGCAGTAGAGAGCACAGAGCCACAATAAGACTCGTAGAGGTCGGCACCCATACCAGCCACGTCACCTACATTGTCGCCCACATTATCGGCGATGGTAGCGGGGTTGCGTGGGTCGTCCTCGGGAATGTCAGCCTCGACCTTACCCACGATGTCGGCACCGACGTCAGCGGCCTTGGTATAGATACCGCCACCCACACGGGCAAAGAGCGCCTGCGTAGAAGCACCCATACCAAATGTAAGCATGGTGGTGGTGATGGAGATGAGTCCGTCGGCATCGAAGTAGTTGAGGACAACAAACCAAATGGCGATGTCGAGCAAGCCAAGACCCACAACGGTAAGGCCCATCACTGCACCAGAGCGGAAAGCAACCTTCAGACCAGCATTCAGACTCTTACGGGCTGCATTGGCCGTACGAGCTGAAGCATAGGTGGCGGTCTTCATACCGAAGAAACCGGCGAGACCTGAGAAGAAACCACCCGTCAGGAAGGCAAAGGGCACCCAAGGGTTCTGCACATTCAGGCCATAGGCCATGAAAGCAAACAGAGCGCAGAGCACCACAAAGACGATGCCGACCACCTTGTACTGCTGTTTGAGGTAGGCCATAGCACCTTTTCTCACGTAAAGGGCAATCTCACGCATGCGTGGTGTGCCCTCATCTTCTGCCATCATCTGACGGAAGAAGAAAAAGGCCATGCCCAAAGCAACGATAGATGCAATGGGCACGAGCCAGAATACACTTGGAATATTCATATTAAAATAGGTTAGTTAAAGGTTTTCAAGGTTTTGGTATCAGAGAGGAGTAGGGAAGAGCCTTACTCGTCAGCGATAAAGTCGGAGAGGCTCTCAGCATCCTCATCGTCGTCGCCACCGCCCAAATCGAAGGTTGTACGGTAGTTATCCTCTGTGATATCGTCGTCATTGGGCTCATCCAGTTCTACATCATCCTCATCGGGCTTGTTGTAGTCGTCGATGATCTCAACGTCTGCATCATCGTCTTCCTCATCACCGTCAAGACGAGACTCGTCGAACTTCATGCGGGGCTTGAAGGTCTCAGGTTTCAGCTTAGCAAAGATAGCCTCTACCCATGTGCCTTTGGCCACCTCCAGCACTTCATAGCCGTCGGCTACCTTCTTCTCATACATGCCGCCCTTCTTGTGCAGACGGTCCTTGGGAAGGGTGGTAGTAGAAATATCGAAACCACTCTCGATGATATCCTGGATAGACTGTGAAAGCGAATCCCATCCACCACCAAAGTTGCGGTCGATAACTTCAAGCAGCTTGGCAGCAGTGATATGGCGGATATTCTCGTAGGTCAGATCGGTAACGCGTGTGATGGGGCGCTTCTTGATGGCCCATGTCAACTTGGTATCATCACCCATTTTGATGTTACCTACCTTATAGCCTTGCTTGGCATATTTCTCCTGAAGTAACTGATTGTCTTCCTTTATTTCCTCAATCATGAATGCACTTCGAATGATATCGGCAATATGGCGCAAGTTCTCTTTCAACTCGCCATCCTTATCAGCTGCTTCGAGCATACGGAAGATGTCATTTTCCTGCACATCCCAAACGGTACTTTTTGTCAGAGTTTTCAAACTGAGGGCTTTGTTTGTTGTCGCTTCTTTCATATTTATCTTTATGTGTTTTTGATATTTTGCTGCAAATGTACGAAAAAAAGTGAAAAGTGAAAAGTGAAAAGTGAAAAATTTATTGCCTTCTTTGATTTTTTATTTTATTCTTTGTAATTTTGTAGCCAATTATGGCAGAACCATTAGCTGAGAGACTCAGGCCTCGCACGCTGGACGACTATATCGGACAGCAACATCTGGTAGGCGAGGGGGCCGTCTTGCGTAAGATGATAGACGCAGGACGTATCTCGTCGTTTATCTTGTGGGGACCGCCAGGAGTTGGCAAAACCACGCTGGCACAGATTATTGCCAACAAGCTGGAAACGCCTTTCTACACGCTGTCGGCAGTAACCAGTGGCGTGAAGGATGTACGCGACGTGATAGAGAAAGCACAGAAAGGACGCTTCTTCAACGAGGCTTCTCCTATCTTATTTATAGACGAGATACACCGTTTCTCAAAATCACAGCAAGACTCGCTACTGGGTGCTGTAGAAAAAGGCATCGTGACGCTGATAGGTGCCACTACGGAAAATCCATCGTTTGAGGTCATTCGTCCGTTGCTGTCTCGTTGCCAGTTGTATGTGTTGAAATCGCTGGAAAAGGAAGACCTTGAAGAGCTGCTCAAAAGAGCTATCACAAAGGATGTTGTACTACGCGAGAAAAACATCGAATTAAACGAGACATCAGCCTTATTGCGATATAGTGGTGGCGATGCCCGTAAGTTACTGAATATATTAGAATTAACGGTAGAGTCTGCAGGAAACATTGAACCTATTGTCATCACCGATGAAATGGTGGTAAATTGCTTACAGCAGAACCCGTTGGCCTACGATAAGGATGGCGAGATGCACTATGACATCATCTCTGCCTTCATCAAGTCGATACGTGGCAGTGATCCTGACGCAGCGCTCTACTGGATGGCTCGTATGATAGAGGGTGGGGAAGACCCCCAGTTTATTGCCCGCAGAATGGTGATATCAGCATCAGAAGACATCGGTTTGGCCAATCCCAACGCACTGTTGCTGGCCAATGCCGCCTTTGACACCGTGATGAAGATTGGCTGGCCGGAAGCCCGCATTGCATTGGCAGAATGTTGCGTATACCTGGCCACATCGCCTAAGAGCAACTCCGCCTATCTTGGCATTGACGCTGCATTAGGATTAGTACGCGAGACTGGCAATCAGCCTGTTCCGCTGCATCTGCGCAATGCGCCTACAAAGTTAATGAAAGATCTGGGATATCACGACGGATATAAGTATCCGCATGATTTCCAGGGACATTTCACTCCACAGCAGTATATGCCTGACGCCTTGCAGAATGAGCGTTTGTGGCATGCCCAACATTCGCCGGCAGAAGAAAAGCTGTATGAGCGTATGGTGAACTATTGGGGCAAACGCTTTGCTAGTGAAAAGTGAATAGTGAAAAGTGAATAACTAATGGAATACGAAGAGATAGTACAGCAAATTATTGAGTTTTTAGGAACTTTTGCGTTTGCAATATCCGGTATCAGGCATGCTGCTGCCAAGCAGTTTGACTGGTTTGGTGGCTATGTTTGTGGCATTGCCGTTGCTATCGGTGGCGGAACCATCCGTGACGTCATGCTGGGCACAACGCCATTCTGGATGACCAATCCTATTTATATTATCTGTACAGCCTTGGCACTTGTCTTCGTTATTATTTTCGCCAAACACATGGAAGGCCTCAGAAATACGTGGTTTGTGTTTGATACGCTTGGCTTAGCACTTTTTACGATTGCAGGAATTCAAAAATCTCTCGCGTTCGGACAACCGTATTGGGTGGCGATAATTATGGGCTGTATTACGGGTTCTGCAGGTGGCGTTATTCGTGACGTTCTGCTAAATAATGAACCAGTAATTTTTCAACGAGAAATCTATGCAATGGCAACATTACTTGGAGGTATAACTTATTGGTTCTTAGATTTCTTACAGTTACCAATTGAAGCAACTGTTATAGCATCATTCGGAGTTACTTGTCTGATGCGATTCCTCGCTGTACGCTATCATCTGGCTCTTCCAAAACTCAACGCAGAATAGCAGCTGAATAACAAAGGAGTAGGTATATATTCTAATTGCCTAATTATACCTATTTATCATAATGCGTATTCTTATTTAAATACGCTATTGTAATAAACAGTAAGAATATTTGGTAGAATCAGAATTATTTTGTATTTTTGCAGCCTATTATAAATAAGGTGTGAAATAGCGCTTGTAATTAACGAATAACAATACAGAAAATATAAAATAATGAAACCAACAGCGATTCTACTTCTGCACTGTCCTGACCAGCAAGGAATCATTTCAGAGGTAACAAGATTTATCACAGATAATCAAGGAAACATTGTCTATCTTGACCAGTATGTTGACAAGCAAGACGGCATGTTTTTCATGCGTATTGAATGGGAATTGGAGAACTTCCTGATTCCTCGTGAGAAAATCCAGGAGTATATCAATACCCTGTATGCTCAGCGCTATCAAATGACGTGTAAGCTGTATTTCAGCGACAAACGCCCAAGAATGGCTATTTTCGTGAGCAAAATGAGTCACTGTCTGTATGATCTGCTGGCACGCTGGAAAGCTGGCGAATGGGACATCGACATCCCTTGTATTGTTTCTAACCACGAGGATTTGCGCTATGTGGCCGAACAGTTTGGTATTCCTTACTATGTATGGAGCATCAAGAAAGACCATTCTAACAAGGCAGAAGTTGAAGCTGCTGAAATGGAACTGCTGCGCAAAGAGAATATCACGTTTATCGTATTGGCTCGTTATATGCAGATTATCTCTGACGAGATGATTGCAGCCTATCCGAATCACATTATTAATATTCACCACTCGTTCTTGCCCGCCTTTGTGGGTGCCAAGCCCTATCATCAGGCTTGGGAACGCGGTGTAAAGATTATCGGAGCCACCAGTCACTATGTTACTGCTGAGCTGGATGCTGGCCCAATCATTGAACAAGACGTGACACGCATCACTCATAAGGACACGCCAGAGAGCCTGGTACTGAAAGGAAAAGACCTGGAGAAGATTG
>Ga0265298_10009104_pt1 | contig 11858 bp, 9 predicted proteins | sample AusTroGonzalo_MG_3_FD_193486 | JGI IMG/M metagenome (GOLD analysis project Ga0265298, IMG submission 193486) | Bovine rumen microbial communities from tropical cattle in Woodstock, Queensland, Australia - Gonzalo_01 | ecosystem: Host-associated > Mammals > Digestive system > Stomach > Rumen ...
ATTCGCTCGGCAAAATCATGGAATTCATCGGCGAACGCAATATCACTAAGCAATACAACAGCGTTGCCACGCACTGCACGCAGTTCTCGAAGGAACAGCGTTACGACACGATTTCTGAAGTCAGGTCAGCCATCACCAAGGGGCATTCTTTAGTGAAAATCATCCTATTTTTGGTCGTGGCTGCCGTTGTTGCCGGCTTGTTGTTCATGTATGTGCCGAAAATCAAGGCCAACGTGGAGAAGGAACGCGCTGAGAGACGTGCCGTTGAGTTTACCCGCGAGTTGGAGAGCATGAAGGCTGAGTTGCCCGAGCTTTGCGAGAAATATGAACTGAAGTCGCTCACCGAAACCATCGCCGTCGATTGGTCGGAGGACAGCCTGAGGTATGCCCAAAGCCTGTCGCGCTTTTTCGGCTTCGAGGATCATTTGTTTGGTTTCACCGACTATTATCCCAAGGCTGTCAAAGCTTTAGACGAGCAGCGTCAGGGCATCGAGAGAAGCCGTATTGCCGATTTCGACAGGGTGTTGCTCACCGAGTTCAAGTCCTCCAACGACAGTTTGGCCATGCGGATGAAGTCGGCGATGGTGGATCCAAACGATTCATTGCTCCTCGTCGAGGCAAGAAAATGGTTCGGACAACGTTATTGACTTTTCTGGCCGCCATCGAAATAAAACGGCCAAAATGGAGTTATTTTTAAAACGAGAAAAAAGTGCAAAGAAAGACTAAAATAATCGTGATGCTGGGTTGCGTCGTGGGTTTGCTGCTGTGCGGCTGCTCCACCAAGAAGAATACGCTCACGCGACGCATGTTCCATAACCTAACCAGCCATTACAACGTCTATTGGAACGGTGAGAAGAGCCTGCAAGACGGCGACAAACAGCTTCGCACCACCGTTAAGGATGACTATTCGAAGGTGCTGAGGGTGTACAATTACGGCACGACACAAGACGGTATGAGCATGAACTCCACCATGGACCGCGCCCTTGAAAAGACTTCCATCTGCGTGCAAAAGCATTCCATGAAGTTCGGCAGCCGCGAGCGCGTGAGATGGATCGACGATGCCTATTTGGTCATGGCCAAGGCGCATTTCTACAAGCACGACTACATTCCGGCCAAGCGTACCTTTGATTTCGTGGCCACTGAATACGATTACAACGACATCGCCCACGTGGCCAACATGTGGCTCATCAAGACTTATATCCAGACCGAGGAATATCCCAAGGCCATTGCCACAATCGAGCAATTGCAGGCCAAGTCGGCTGGCCTGAGCAAGCCTCCCAAAGAGTTGATGCGCAACATAGACTTCACCATTGCCGACTATTATATCGCGGTGAAAGACTACAACAACGCGGTCAAATACCTGAAAAGCGGCATTTTGATGAACAAGGACCGCGACTTGCGCACCCGTGCCATGTTCATCTTGGGACAAATCTACATGCAGCAAGGCGACTCGCAACGCGCCACGGCACAGTTCAAGAAAGTCATCAAGCGGAATCCCGTTTATGAGATGATTTTTGAATCGAGGATGAACATTGCCAAGGTGGGCACCGCCGACAATGCTGCCAAACTTTACAAGATGATGAACAAGATGCTTCGCGACCCCAACAATGAGGACTACTGCGACCGCATCTATTACGCGATGGCTGAGCTTGCCCTCCGTGAAGGCGACGACGACAAGGCCATCAACTATCTGCGCAAGTCGGTGGCGGCCTACAAGGACAACAGTATCCAAAGGACGCAATCCTCGTTGAAGGTGGCTTCCATGCTGTTTGAGCGCGACAAATACGAACTGGCCCAAGCCTATTACGACACCGCCGTCACAAGCATGAACCGCGAATATGAAGGTTACGACAGCATCATGAACATCTCGCAGACCTTGAACGAGTTGGTGATGTATGCCAGCGTCGTCCGCGACCAAGACAGCCTGATGCGAGTGGCCGCGATGGATTCCGTCAGTCGTAACATTCTGATTGACAAGATTATCGCACAAGTCATTGAACAAGAGGAATTTGAAAAGCAACAACGCGAATACGAGGAGCAACTCGCACTGATGGGCTCGGCTGTGGGCGAAACCAAGACGAGCGACTTGGAAAGTCAGAGCAGCAGCACGGCTTCGTCGTGGTATTTCTACAACCCGACCACGGTCTCCAGAGGTGTCACCGAGTTTACCAGAAAATGGGGTATGCGTAAGTTGGAGGACAACTGGCGCATCAGCGACAAACGGAGTCTCGCCTCGGCCTTCACCGATGAGGGTGACGATGACGAGGCTTTGACCGAAGCCAAGAACGCCAAGGCCAAACAAGACTCGTTGAACGCTTCCTATACCAACCATGACAGAGGCTATTACCTGCAAGACTTGCCCTTCACCATGGAACAGAAGCAGGTGTGCGACTCGCTCATCGCCGATGGCCTTTATCATTTGGGATTCCTCTATTTGGACCGCCTCAACAATCTGCCGCGTTCCATCGAATCTTATGAGGAATTGGACACGCGCTATCCGGGCAACGAGAAGGAGCTGCCAACGTGGTATGCGCTCTATAAGATGCACAAAGACCTTGGTCACGAAGAGCAGTCTTTGGTCTACAAAGGCAAGATTTTCGACAAATATCCCACTTCGAGTTACGCGGAGTTCATCAACGACCCTGATTATTTCAAGAAGTTGCAGGCGCAGGAAAAGGAATCTTCCGATTTCTATTCCAAGACCTACGAAGCATTCGAACAGGGCCAGTATTATCGTGTGAAAATGAATGCCGAACGTGCGATGGAGCTTTACCCCTCCGACACGGCTTTGATACCTCGTTTCGCCTTCCTTCGTGCTGTTGCACAAGGCCGTCTCGTTTCGGTCGACACGATGGCTTTCGCCCTGTACGATTTGGTGCGCACCTATCCCAACAGCAGTATCACCCCTTATGCGATGCGGGTGCTGGAGGATGTGAACGAGGAATACCATTTGGGCATGGTGCTGACGGAAATCAACAGCAAGGAAGGCGGCGACAAGCCCGAAGTGAAGAAGGAAACACCTTACGTTTACGAGCCTAATACGGAGCATTTCGTGATGATTGTATGCGACTCGAAAGCAGTCCGCATCGACCCGCTGAAGGTGCGTATCAGCGACTTCAACAAAAAGGAACATCGCATAAGGTCATTCACTGTCAAGAGCGTAATTCTTGACGATCAGCGCAGCATGGTGACTATCGGCAATTTCGAGAACGAGGCACAGGCTTCGGCTTACGTCGCTTCCATGTTCCTGAACGACTATGTTTTCGGCGGCATCGACCAGACAAAATATGTGGTAAAGCCCATTTCTATCAAGAACTATCCACTCTTTTACCAAAGCAAGGAGATGGATGAATACCTGCAATTCTTAGAATCCAACAATTAAAATGATACAACTATGGCAATAATGGAATCACCTGCACGCAATTTAATTGGTAACGGCACCACCATCAAGGGCGACATCGAGTCCAATGGTGACATCCGTATCGACGGACATCTGATCGGCTCGGTGAAGTCGAACGGCAAGATTTCCGTAGGACAGACCGGCGTCATCGAAGGCGACCTCGTCTGCAAGCAAGCCGAAGTGTCCGGCGTAGTGAAAGGCAACATCAACACGGATGAGCTGACCGCCCTGAAATCGACCTCGAAGGTGGAAGTCGACCTCACCACGAAGCAACTGCTCATCGAAGTGGGTGCCCAGTTCACGGGCAAATGCGTCATGGGACAGCAATCGACGGTGGCTATGCCCAAGCAAAAACTCGGCTGAAGATGGACGAAAAGCGTATGAAGCATTTCGGCTACGAGGCCATTGAACAATACGACACCGAAAAGCTGGCCAAACTTCAGGAGCATTACGCCGCCATCCTCGAAATCTTAGGAGAAGACCCTCAACGCGAAGGTCTTGTCAAGACACCTTTGCGCGTGGCCAAATCGATGCAGTTCCTCACCCAAGGCTACAAACAGGACCCGATGGAGATTCTGCTGTCGGCAAAATTCAAGGAGGACTACCGCCAGATGGTGATTGTCAAGGATATAGAGGTGTATTCGCTTTGCGAGCATCACATGATTCCGTTCATCGGCAAGGCGCATGTGGGCTATATCCCCAATGGCTACATCACGGGACTGAGCAAGATTGCCCGCGTGGTGGAGGCCTATTCGCGCCGCCTTCAGGTGCAGGAACGCCTGACTACCCAAATCAAGAACGCCATCAACGAGGCTTTGCATCCTTTGGGCGTGGCGGTCGTCATCGAGGCACGGCATTTGTGCATGTCGATGCGCGGTGTGCAGAAACAGGACGCGGTGACCACGACGAGCGACTTTATCGGTGCCTTTGAGCGCGAGTCGACAAGGGAAGAGTTCTTCCAACTGATAGGAACAAAACTACATTAGTAAAGGGTCCTTCGACAAGCTCAGGAGCCTAAGGTCGTTGAGCCTGTCGAAACGCCGACCAAATCTTTAAACTTTGAATCATAAATCTCTGAAACAACCAACTAAAAATGATTAAAGCATACGTTTTTCCGGGCCAAGGCGCCCAATTTGTGGGAATGGGAAAGGACTTGTTCGACAAGTCGTCTAAGGCCAAGGATATGTTCAAGAAAGCCAACAATATCCTGAAATTCAAGATTACCGACATCATGTTCGACGGTACCGACGAGGACTTGCGTCAGACCAAGGTGACCCAGCCGGCCATCTTCCTGCATTCGGTCATTTTGGCTTCCTTGCTTGAGGATTTCGACCCCACTATGGTGGCTGGCCATTCCTTGGGCGAGTTTTCGGCTTTGGTGGCCAACAAGGTGCTCAATTTTGAGGACGGCTTGCGTCTCGTGAGCAAACGCGCCATGGCCATGCAGAAGGCTTGTGAGGCACAGCCGGGCACAATGGCCGCGGTCATCGGTTTGGAGGATGCCGTCACTGAGAAGATTTGCGCCTCGGTGAAGGAAGGTGTCGTTGTTCCGGCGAACTACAACAGCCCGAGCCAGTTGGTCATCTCCGGCTCGGTGGAAGGGGTGGATGCTGCCATCGAGAAGTTGAAGGAGGCGGGTGCCAAGCGTGCCTTAAAGTTGAGCGTGGGCGGCGCTTTCCATAGCCCGCTAATGGAACCTGCCCGTTTGGAGCTGGCCGAAGCCATCAAGGAAACCGATTTCAACCAAGGCATTTGCCCGATTTATCAGAATGTCACGGGTCAATCGGTCAACGACCCCGAAATCATCAAGAAGAACCTCATCGCCCAACTCACTTCGCCCGTGATGTGGACGCAGACCATGAACAATATTTTGGCTACGGGCGTGCGCTCGGTGGTTGAGGTAGGCCCCGGCACCGTGCTGCAAGGCCTGTTCCGCAAGATAGACAAAAACTTGGAATTGTCGAGCGCAACGGTTTGATAGACTATGTGAAATATGAACGAAAACAAAATCAAACCCATTTTGATTGCCTTGCTGATGATGGCGGGAATCTTGGTGGGTTTTTATATTAATAAAGGTGTATGGAAAAGTCGTCCCGTCGTTGAGGGCAGCAGCAAGTTCGACGAAGTGATGTGGTATGTGGGCAACGATTACGTCGATGCCCCTGACGTCAAGAAGTTGCAGGAGGCTGCCATCGTTGGGATGATGGAGGAACTTGACCCTCATAGCGCTTATATCTCCCTCGAAGAGTTCAATGAGGTGAACGATCCGCTTTTGGGTAGTTTCGACGGCATTGGTGTGCAGTTCCGTTTGGAACGCGACACCATCGCCATCGTCAGTGTCATCAAGGGCGGCCCTTCCGAGAAGGTTGGCATCATGGCGGGCGACCGCATCATTTATGTAGATGATACCTTGGTGGCTGGCAAGAAATTGACCAACGAGGATGTGATGCGCAAACTGAAGGGACCGAAGAATACCAAGGTGCGCGTGAAGGTGCAGCGTCGGGGTGTGAACGATTTGTTCGATTACACCATCACCCGAGCTGCCATTCCCACCTATAGCGTCGACGTTGCTTATATGATTGACGACAAGACGGGTTATCTGAAACTCAGCAAGTTTTCGGCCACCACGGTCAATGAGTTCAAGAAGAGTGTCAGGGCGTTGCGGTCGCAGGGCATGAAACAGCTTGTTTTCGACTTGCGTGGCAATTCGGGCGGCTATCTGACTGCCGCTGTCGACATTGCCGACGAATTTTTGCCCAAGGGGAGTCTCATCGTCTACACCGAAGGCCGCAACCGACCGCGCCAGTATATGAAAGCCCATCGTCGCGGGATGTTAGAAGACCTTCCCGTGGTCGTGCTCATCGACGGCGAGTCGGCCAGCGCGAGCGAAATCGTAGCGGGTGCTTTGCAGGACAACGATCGGGGCACCATCATCGGACGGCGCTCGTTCGGCAAGGGTTTGGTGCAGGAGCAAATTGTGCTCAGCGACAAGTCGGCCATTCGTCTTACTGTGGCCCGCTATTATACGCCCACGGGTCGTTCCATCCAGAAGCCTTTCGACGGTGGTCGTGAGAAATACCTCTTCGAGTCCTTCGAGCGTTATGAAAATGGCGAGTTGTTCAACGAGGACAATATCCATTTCGCTGATTCACTGAAATATACCACTCCGAAAGGCAAAACCGTTTACGGTGGTGGCGGCATCATGCCCGACATCTATGTGCCCCTCGTGAACGACAGCACGGAGTATTACTTCAACCGTATCGTCAACACGGGCTTGTTGTATCAGTATGCCTTCGACTACACCGACCGCCGTCGTCAGGAGTTGAGGAGATACAAGACCGTAGCCGCTTTCGACAAGTCGTTCATGGTGAGCGATGCCATGTTCAACGAGTTGGTGAAGCGTGCCGAAGAAAAAGGCATCAAAGGCACCGAGGAGCAGAAGCAGGTGGCGCGTCGCGAAGCCAACATTCTGCTGAAAGCCTACATTGCCCGCAACCTCTTCGACGATGAAGGTTTCTATCCGATTTATGCCCCGATGGATGAGGTGTTGCAGCGGGCGTTGGAAGAACTGAAGAAACAATAAAAATCAGTTTTGTAAGTTCAACTTAGAAAATTATAAAAGAGGTCGTACAATACAATGAGATATGACCAAGAAACATGTTATAGGTATAGGTGAAACCGTGTTGGATATTCTGTTCAAGAACGACCAACCGCAGAAAGCTGTTCCGGGCGGCTCGACATTCAACAGCATTGTTTCGCTCGGACGGGCTGGGGTGCCTTGCGCCATGGTGACAGAAGTGGGAGGCGACCATGTGGGTGACTTGATTTGCAACTTTCTGGTTGACAATGGTGTGTCAGCGGAATATGTCTGCCGCCACGGGCATGTCAAGTCGCATATAACGCTGGCTTTCTTGAATGAGCACAACGACGCGCAATACGTGTTCTATAAGGATCATGCGTCTGTTTGCATGGACGGTAAATTGCCTCAGATGGGCAAGGATGACGTGGTGCTCTTCGGCTCGTTCTTTGCCATCAACCCAGCCATACGTTCTGTTGTGGGCGGTTTGTTGCGTGCTGCACACGAGGCAAGTGCATGGCTCTATTATGATGTCAATTTTCGCAAAAACCATGTCGCTGATTTGCCGGAGGTGATGCCCAATATCGAGGAGAACATGCGTTTGGCGGATGTGGTGCGTGGGTCGATGGAGGATTTCGACTATATGCTTGGCCTGCATGATGGAGATGCCATCTATGAACGAGTGAGCCGCCATTGCCGCACGTTGTTACTGACTGATGGCGCTCGCTCGATACGTGTTTATACGCCCGACGGGTGCGAGACTTATCCCGTTCAGACGATAGAGACGGTCAGCACAGTCGGAGCTGGAGACAATTTCAATGCCGGTTATATCTATGCCATGCTGCAAGGCATGGACGACCAAGCCTCACGCATCGAGATGGCGCAACGTTGGAGCCAAGATGTCTGCCGCCAGATGGGTAACAATATCAGCGATGAGTTAGTCGCAGCTCTTAAAACAACATGTTGTAGAGTATGATACCTGCAAAATGCTGCACAAACCTGTAAACACAACAAAGCGGGATTTGTCGTTCTGAAAGAACGCAAGAGGAATACATTATGGTCTTGGATTTGAAGTAGAAGGCAGATGACGCCGATTATTCGTAATGCCTAATCCTTACCTCAATCCCGTCAGCTTCTAATTGTGATGGGATGCCGCTAACATCTGTCTGGCCATAGTGATAAGGGAACACCACTTTCGGCTTGACCATCCTTGCCGCGTTAAGAAGTTGCTCGACAGTCATCGTGTAAGGCTGGTTGCAGGGCAGGAAAGCGATGTCGATGTCTTTCAGTTCGGCCATTTCGGGGATGTCCTCTGTGTCTCCAGCAATGTAGATTCTCAGTCCATCAAGAGTGAGGATGAAACCGTTGTCCCTTCCCTTCGGGTGGAATTGCAGATGTCCTTCGGTGGTGTTGTAGGCGGGAATGGCCTCAACGGTGAAGTCGTTGGCCAGTTGGAGCACATCGCCATTGGCCATTACTTGGCCATAACCAAGCATGTCGGCGCAACGTTGGTTTGTGATGAGCTGTGTATGGTCGTCTTTCAGCAGCTTGATGGCGGTGGTGTCAAGATGATCGAAATGCTCGTGAGTCACGAAAATATAATCCGCTTTGGGCATGGCGGCGTAGTTGATGGTCTTGTCGCCCAGTTTCGCCACAGGGTCAATCTGGATTTCTTTTCCATCGTATTCAATTCGGATGGAGGAGTGGACCAAAGCGTGGAATTTGACCGTCTTGCCGCTTTTGGTAGTGAAGTTGTCGACTTCATATTCGTATGCGATGGTCTTGGTCTCGATAGGCAATCCGGCTTCTTTCCAAGCCATGATGCCGCCTTCGAGATTCAGGACCTTGTAGCCTTCGGCAGTCAGTTTCTTGGCGGCAGTGACGGAGCGTTTCCCGCCGCGGCAATACACGGCAATCGTCTTGTCGGCAGGAAGGGCGGACTTTGCCTGCTCTAAAAAGTCATCCTGTTTGACATCGATGTTGAGGGCGTTCGAGATGTGTCCCTCGTTGAATTCGTTTTCGGTTCTGACGTCAAGCAAGACCGTGTTGGGGTCTGCAATACGTTCGGCGAACCTGTTGGCATCGGTGTTCTCGAAATGCTGATGGCTGCATGCCGAGGCCAATCCTAAAAGGGCTAATAAGCTTGTGATGATGTTTTTCATAGTGTTTGTTTGTAGAAGGTTTTGCGGCGGTAAAGATAGGGAAAATTTGCAATCCTGAGAAAAAAGATAAAAATGGCGGAGTTTTATTCTGTGTTTGTGAGTTAAAGAAATGAAAATTTAGAAAAACAGTAAAACAGTTGCAGGGAATGGAAAAAGTTGTTTATCTTTGCAGCGTCAGAAATGACTAATCCGGTAATTTCCGCGTGGGAGTAAGACTACACCGCCCCTGCTCCAAAATTAAAGGATGGAGACTGGCAACAGCCTCCATCTTTTATTTCCCGAATTCCTTACGGAACTTCCTGACGAAATCTTTCTGGAAAACAAAATTCCGTTTTACGGAAAGCGAGACCTTCCTTTTGAAGATGAGCACTTCTAATGCACGGTCGTTTTGTTCAAAATAACTTTTGATCTGAACGGCTAACAGACCTCCATTATAATGGGTGGTCATGTTCAGCAGGACGTGGTTCGACTGGCTCGTTGAATCCGTTAGCCGATTCAAGACCGATGAACTTCCTTGGATGGTCTTTAGTTCATACAACCTATAAACGCCTTTTCGCTCGAAGATGAAATCCGCGGTGTTTATTCCACTCGGATTAGGAAGAATATAAACCTTGTAACCATGAGTAACAGCCTTACGAGCCGCGTTGAGCAAATTGCTGTAATCGTCTTCATTTTCGCCACCTACAGAAAAGATATCCGATTCATTCTGAACAGGATGGAAATTACCTATTCGGGCAATCCGTTCCACCTGTCGGGAATAGTCGGCTCCTTTCAGGACATGTAGTTTGGCCAATTCTGCTGCGATGTCGCCCATCGTTTGTTTCTTTGGCACAAAAGTACGAATAATTCCGACAAAACTTTATTTCCACTATAAGTTTACTACAATAGAAAATTCACCGACAAACCGAGCGTTGGTCTGAAAAAAGACTATTTTTGCAACCATGAGTTGTGATGATGAGATTATCAAACGGAAATTGTATTATGACGGTCTGAAACAGGTCATCGAGCATCCTATTCCTAAAAACTATGCCAAGGAAATAGATGATTTGCTTCAGGAAGACGATGCCGATACGGAAGAGACAAAAACCTTGCGGATGTGGAAAGAGGTGGTTGCCCCAGTGTGCAATGCCATTGTGTTCGTTCACAACAACCGTTTCCTGTTGGACGAAAAAGAAACCATCCTCAATGAGGATGCCGACACGCCTTTCATGTCCTCCGATGAAATCTTCAAGACGCTGAAAACTTTGCTCAAGGCGACGGTCATGGAGTTTCTTTCCGTGCTGCAAATCAGTTCGGGCGAAAAGGAGGAACTGCTTGACAGGGTAGAGCATGACGATAAGGACGGTTTCAGGTCGCTGTTGGAGCAGAGCCGATGCGACACCACGGCATTGGCCCAACTTTGCACCTGCTGTTGGGACGACTCTTTCACAGCTGAAAACATCGAGGATTCTGACCTTTCATATCTGCTTGATTACATGGCGAGCAAGTTGAAAAACAGTGGTGAAGCCGATGACAAAACGATGCTTGAAGCCGTGGAGCAATGGCAGCCTTCCTCCGAGTTGATTGATTCCGACGACAGCGACGAGACCCTTGACCAATACATGTCCGACTATCGTCGTTTCATGGAGACCGAACTGGGCGTTACCCTCCATTACTATTGGGATTGGTATGACGATTTCCTGTTGAAGGAACGCAACCTCATCGAGCCTATCCTTGACCATCCTTTGGCTGTGGATTTGGTGAACAGGATTTGGAAAGATTATGAGGCCAATCTTTTAGGCGGTTCCTTCTCCTTGCCCGAAGACTTCTTCCACTCGAAATGCGCCGCCGATGACACGGAACACCTGCACATCAAACTGTCCGTTGAGGACAAGGGCACGGAGCTTTTCGCCGAGTTCATCAATTATGTGGCCGAGAAGGGCTATATCGAAGACAACCCCGCCGTGAAAAACCTCTTCGCCTATCGCCTGACGGGGTATTACAGGCCCGAAGGCGACCTGCCGCCCATCGTCTGGAACGGAAGAAACGGCAAATCCTACGAGCTTATCTACCTCATCCGTTACCTCTGCGACCGTGGCGACTACAAGAAAATGCGCCGTTTCTTCGAAGGCCCCGAATGGGTGAAGGAGAAAGACAGCAGCTATGCCCACTCAGCAGATACCGAGTTCAGGAGGAAAATGGCGGAGTTTTACCCTATTGTTTGTGAGTTCAAGAAGTGATTTCGATAGAGAATTTACCGCCAAACTTTGAAATTTTTAGCAAGTTTGGCTTAACCTTTCTCGGTGTTCTCGATAAATAAGTTGTTTATTGTTAGTACTTTAGTAAAATCATCGCTGTATTCGCCTTGGGTCAATCCCTTGGTAGTTATGAGGACAGTCCGAATGGCTTTTGAGGTCTTGGTTTCGGTCTGGAAGGTTTTGATACGGTTTCCAAGTTTTTGGCTCTCCTCTGCATCTTGGCTGTATTCGTAGCGGGAGTATTTCATCTCGCAAATATCAACAACACCATCGGCGCGGTCTATGATCATGTCAATCTGTGCCCCAGGGGTGGTCTTGCGGCTACGCCAAGAATAATAAGAGGTGAGGATGGTGCCCAAGCGCAGGGATTGTATGATTTCCCAAACATGATACATGCACAGGCGCTCAAATGCCAATCCATACCAGTTGTTTTGGCCCGGTGTGTTGAGGGTGTGCCTCCAATAAGCGCGGTCGGTGATGGT
>Ga0265298_10009107_pt1 | contig 11852 bp, 7 predicted proteins | sample AusTroGonzalo_MG_3_FD_193486 | JGI IMG/M metagenome (GOLD analysis project Ga0265298, IMG submission 193486) | Bovine rumen microbial communities from tropical cattle in Woodstock, Queensland, Australia - Gonzalo_01 | ecosystem: Host-associated > Mammals > Digestive system > Stomach > Rumen ...
AGACCGATATTATTATTTTAGAATTTAATTTCTTGGTTATGAAATTGACAGCTAAATCAATGTACGCGCCATGTTAGCCTTCTGATTGTTCTCATCAAACAGTTTATTTGTTATGTTGCTGTTAGGACGCGCCAGGATAACTTCCCCTGCCGCGTCCTTTTGTGTTTAAAAGTCTTAAATACTCCGTCATTATACAAAAATGCGTTACGCAAATATGTATAATTTGAAAAAAAATTATATCTTTGCCACAGAAAATAATGAAAAATCAAAAGTACTACTTGTGATTTTAAAGGAAAATCAAAAGTTAAATTCTCAAATTGGTACGTGTATGATAGAACGTAAGCTACAGATTACAAATGAGTTAGACGCAAGTATATTCCTTTTTGGCGCTCGCCAGACAGGGAAATCAACAATTTTGCGCCAACAGTTCCCGCAGGCCATCTATATCGACCTGCTTGATACAGAAATCAAAGCACGTTTCAGCAGGCGGCCCGTCCTGCTGTATGAGATGCTGAACGACAAACCAGAGAATACACTGGTCATCATCGACGAGATACCAGAGGTACCAGAACTGCTAAACGAAGTACACAGACTGATTTCAGAACGGAATCTGCTGTTTATTCTTTGTGGTTCGAGTGCACGCAAACTGAAACGCAGAGGTAAGAATACATTAGGCGGCAGAGCGCTACCTGTATATCTCTATCCGTTTGTGAGTGCCGAACTCGACGATTTCGACATCGACCGTGCAGTAAACTATGGTATGTTGCCTCCGCACTATCTGGCCAAGAATCCATCGAGGTTGCTTTCGGCCTACATTCAGGTATATCTGAAGGAAGAAATCAAAGAAGAGGCACTTGTTCGCAACCTCAACTCCTTCCAGAGATTCCTTGAAATAGCTGCTCTTACTAATGGCGAGATGATAAACAATAATAATATTGCCCAAGACTGCGGAGTAAGTGCCACAACTGTAAGTTCTTATTTCGACATACTCGAGGATACACTCATAGGCTATCGCATACCCGCATTCAGAAAGGTAATGAAACGCAGGCTGATGCAGGCGCCAAGATTCTATTACTTTGATGTAGGTGTTGCTAACCACCTGCTTCATCGTAAAGAAATGGTGAGGGGCACAGAAGAATACGGTCATGCCTTCGAGCATCTGGTAATTCAAGAGCTGTATGCTTATTTAAAATATAACCATTCGGAAGAACAGCTAAGCTATTGGCGTACTTATACGGGGATAGAAGTAGATGCAGTAATAGGTGATGCCCGTGTGGCCATAGAGATAAAGTCGGTCGAAGAAGTAATGAATAAACACCTCAAGGGCCTGAAAACCTTTGGAGAGGAGTACCCGCAAAGCCGGCGAATAATTGTGTCGCTCGACAGGATAAACCGGGTAATAGGCGATGTTGAATGTCTTTACATCAAAGACTTCCTGTCTCTGCTCTGGAACGGAAAGATTTAAATCTGCGTTACGCGATACGACAAGTTGCGTCAGCTCTTCAGCTCGCGTGGCGGCACCAATATGAGGCAGAGCCTTTATTGGACATCGTCCGAAAAAGGCAAGGAGAATGCTGTGTGCTTCAACTTCAGCAAGTATCAGTGGTACGCCACCGTCAAGACGAGCACCTGCTATGTACGCCCCATGCTGGCATTCTGATGCCATTCATTGAAGAAGGAATGTTTTCGTTTTTCGCAAACAGTTATTCCGTTATTTGCAATTGGTTTTTATAAATTATGCCGACCTTTGCAGGGTTAATGAAATATTTAATGTTTTTAATTCAAATTGCAATAAAATGAAGAAAATTGTATGTTTATTGGGAATGTTTTTCGAGTTGTTGGCATTTTGTAATCCATCGTTAGCGAAGAGTTCGTATGCTGCAGCTGCCGAAAGGAACGACAATCCAAAGGCATATGTGTTTTTGGCCGATGGCTTTGAGGATGTCGAGGTTATGATTCCCATCGATGTGTTGCGCCGAGGAGGCGTTAATGTGGTAACAGTTAGTATCATGAATTCCACAATGGTAGCATCAGCTAATGGTGTGAATATCAAGGCTGACATGCAGTTTAAGCAGGGCAGCTATAATGATGCCGATCTGCTTATCATTCCTGGCGGTATGCCTGGCGCACGCAATCTGTCCTATCACGAAGGAGTATCTAATGCCATAAAAGACCAGCTTGTTGCTGGTAAGAAAGTAGCAGCCATCTGTGCTGCCCCATCTGTTGTACTTGCCGCCATTGGTGTGCTAAACGGAAAATATGCTACGTGCTGTCCTGGATATGAGAGCGGATTGAAATCTGCAGGAGCAACCTTTACAGGAGACCTTGTAACAGTTGATGGTAATATCACCACAGCCGAGGGACCTGCTGCTTCATTTCCGTTTGCTTTCGAACTTTTGACTCAACTTGTAAACAAGGCGACGTCGAATGCCATAGCCGAGAGCATGCGATATAAGCACCTGATGGAATAGTTCTTTAAACAAAATGATTGATGTTTTTTTACTCCGCTATTCGTGATGAATAGCGGAGTTTTTTCTATGTAGTCACTGCTGCTTATTCGTCCCTATACACATGATGGCGTTGACAGAATTCTGTTGTAGTCAGCCCGAATTTCTGACGGAATGCGTGACAAAAGTGACTGGGATCGTAGAATCCCAGTTCGCGTGCAATGATGACGATTGGGGTGTTTGAGTATAATAATCGCTCTTCAGCCAGTTTCATGCGGAAATCGAAGATGTACTGGAATACCGTAGTGCCGAAGAGCTGTTTGAAAGCCTTCTTCAGCGTACAGTCGTTGGTACCCACCATAGCGGCCAGCTCAACCAGTGATGGTGGGGCCTGGTAGCGTTCTTCAATAATCTGGCGGGCATCAATCATCTTACTGCGTAGCACAAAGTTGTATTTCATGGAGAGGTCTTTTTCGCCGTTAGCCAGATTCAGATACTCGGTAAGTCCATCCATAATCTTGCTCTCCAGATACTTCTCTGAATAATTTCCCATGTTATTACACATCTCAATAGCATGAAACATTGAGTATAAGCGTCGGTTGGCTTTGCGAATTCCATCGTATTCAATGCTTCGTTCCTTTTCAAAGTCGCGACATATTGTTTCCATGGCAAAGGGATTAATCTCGGCCAGTTGGCGAACAACCGGCTCGGGAATGATAATGTTGCTCATATTCAATCTATCCCACTTGTTGGAATAGTTCTTCACAATATCCTCTTGCGAGGCCAGTGTCAATCCTATATCGCCTGTTTGCCATAGGTGTTCCTCGTGGCGCTGGCGAATACAATTGCAGTCTTTGGCAAGTGTGAGCATCAGCACTGGCGAACCGCTACGATGTACCTCGAAAATACAGTCGGAAGTAGCCTGTGCGTTCTGGTTCATCACCATAAATCGTCCCACACGTTTTTCTTCCATCTGGCATTTTAGAAACGGTGTGTCGCAATAAGTTGTTTTTACGGTATTATTTGTAACCATTCTGCAGGTACAGATCTCTGGGAATACCTCGGATGTAATGACTTGTTTTCCTGCAATGAGTTTGCTTTGTATCATATTTCTTGTTTTATTCTTTCCACTCTTCAATGTTTTTTCTTTCAAATACGATGGTGTCCGAATACGTTATCGAACCAGCAGCAAAATAACCAAGGCAGCCGCCCGAGATATTGCTACGGGGATTAGCACCATTATTCTGGCCTGTACGCAGTTCGTAAAGATAGTTATATGCCTGGCGGTCTACGGTCATCAGCTGTACAGTGATGCTGTCACCATCGTATAGTATCGTTTTCCAGTCGTCCTCTTTATCTTCATCCATAGTATTTTCGTACAGGATAATCCAGTCGAGGAACAGGGTGCCTGGCGGGCAGCCGCGATCGTCGAAGAGATCCCAACCATAAGGCTCGGTCTGGCGACGGCCCTCTAAATGTGGATGGTGCGACGTGCGGTTCATTTTAAACCAGTAATAGTTGCGCACATCAGGTTCGGGGTCGTCAGCCCACATTTCGTAGCACAGCACACGCTGGTTGTTCATTCTAATCCATGAGAAGGCCGACGACGTGATAGGTGCTGCTCCCTTCATGGTAGCCGATGCCTCGTAGTGCTTTCCTTCGAAATCAACACTAAGTCGATAGGTCTGTCCGGGTGTACCTGGTAGGGTAGAGTGATAGCAGCCTGCTGCGGCATCGTATGCGAGTACCGTTGTGGTGTCGGCACTTGAAATCATTACGCTGGCACCTTGCAGGCACTGGGCATGAACCGAGTCGCTCACCGAGCGGCTGCGGCTGATAACAACCGAGCGGCCTTCGTTGGTTACCTTGGCCTCGACAACCACAACAGGGTCGTCATCGTGAAAATCAAAATCAATTTCCTTGGTACATGCCGACAACAGCATGCCACCTATGATCATATATAATAGTTTTTTCATACGTGTTTAATATTTGATGGTGAATGATACGGATGGGATGATACCGAACAGCGATGTTTGCTGTACCTTGGTGCCTGTGGCCTTCTTATCATCGTTAAGGAACTCGATGATGTAAGGGTTATAGCGGTTGTAGGCATTGTAAACACCAAATGCCCAGATATGGGTGGTATGGTTGTGCTTCCTGGTGTAGGTAGCACTCAGATCCAAACGGTGGCAGGCTGGTGCACGGAAGCCGTTTCGCTCGCTGTAAGAATAGAAGGTAGAGCCATCCATGTCGTACTTGGCCGATGGAGCACTAAGGGCCTGTCCGCTGTTGTAGTGCCATGCGGCTGCCAATTCCCAGCGTGGGGTGAGCTGATACATACCTACGATAGAGAGGTCGTGACGGCGGTCGTTCGAGGCGGTGTACCAGCGGCCTCCGTTGATACCCTCAATCTTATTCTCGGCCCAAGCCAAGGTATAGGAAATCCAACCTGTGAGCGGCCCATTGTTCTTGTGGGCGCAAAGCTCCAGGCCGTAGGCACGTCCCTTTCCGCCTAAGACGAGGCGTTCTACCTCAATCTCCGAGTAGAATACTTTGCCATCGCGGTAGTCGTAGACATGATTGATAGTCTTATAGTAGGTCTCGGCCGAGAAATCATAATCGCCCTCGTCGGTTACGCCTGTCCAGCCTAATGCCACTTGGTGGGCCTGTTCAGGACGTATGATATTGCTCGACATGAGATAACGGGCAAACGGCATCGACATGGAGCCCTGCGTAATGGCGTGCACATCCTGTGAGGTGCGACTATAGCCCAGCTTCAGGTTGTGTTGGGGGCCGAGACTGATTTTTGCACTGATGCGAGGTTCTATACCAACATAGGTCTTTACGCGATGCCAACGGCTGGGATAGGTAGTCTCGATAATATTACCTTCGTTATCCAGCTGATAGTAAGGTGTTCCACCCAGAGCCGAGAACACATGTAAACGGGCACCGGCTTGCAGCTCTATGTTCTTACCAGCCTTCCAAACGTCGCCCAACCACAAATCACCCGTCAGGGCATTACGCTTTTCGCGTTCGTGCAACAGCATTATCTCCCATTCGGCAGTCAGTACCTGTAGGAGTGTACCCTCCAAACCGTAGTTGATACGGTGTTGGTTGTTAAGCTGCCATGTTTGCTGGTGGTTCAGTGTGGCGTGGCGTATGAATCCTTTCGAGTCGTAGTAGCTGCTTAACATGTCAATACCAATATTGGTCGAGAAGTTACTATATATTAATTTTGTGTTGGCATGGTGGTGGTCATTGAAGTGGTGCAGCCAGTTGGCTGTGGCTGCAGTGTTGCTCCACTTCATGTACATCATGTCGGCAAGAGCCATGTTATCGAACCCATGGAAGAACGAAAGAGCCAGCATGTCCTTAGCCGACAGGCGGAAGTTCAAACGCAGATTGGTGTCGTAGAAGTGGAGTGTATTGTCCTTATAATCGTCGGTGGTCTTTAGAAACAGGTCGAGATACGAACGGCGGCCTGCCAAGAGAAACGACGACTTACCCTCTTTGATTGGCCCCTCGGCCACGACCTTAGCCGACAGCAGTCCTACCGAGGCGCCCAGATGATAATCGTTCATGTCGCCCGAACGCGTGTTGATGTCGAAAACCGACGATGTGCCGCCGCCGAACTGTGCAGGCACCATACCTTTGTACAGGGCTCCGTTCATTAACGCATCGTCATTAAAGGTCGAGAATATTCCCAGCAGATGTCCTGCATTGTAAAGTGTGGCGCCATCGAGCAGAATCAGGTTCTGAGATGAAGTGCCACCTCGAACCTCATAACCGCCCGAGCCTTCGCTCTCGCTCTTTACGCCTGGCAGCAGCTGCAGGCTCTTGATGATATCTTTCTCGCCAAACAACGAGGGTACTTTGGCCAACGTGGCTATCTCTACCTTCTCTACACCTATCTGTACCTCGTCTACTCGTTTCTGAACCGAACGCGAGGTAACGGTTACTTCCTTTAACGTTTCCTCGTGGGCGATGTCAGGCTGTTGAGCCCGGCATATCCCACTTGAAACTAACAAAACTACGACAATTACTTTCTTTCCTAAAACAATCATATTTACCAAATTAATACCATGCTATATTCTGTTCCAACTTGTTTCGGCGGTGCAAAAGTATATATAGTAATCAAACCATCCAAGAAAAAGGGATATTATGCATACTTTAGTGACGAACGGTGGTAAATAACGGAATTGTAAATAACGGAATGGGATTTTTGCTATTTGTAACAGGATGTGTGATAAATTGGTATCTACAACCTTGAAATAGTATCAATTCGTCACAAAAACGCGCAGAATATCCCACTTTTTTGGTTGATTAACATTTATGGTGTACTTTTGCAGCCGACGTAAAAAGATTTGCGAGGATAATATTATTCGATGTGTTAATTAATGTATTAGTAAAATGAAAAGAATCAATTTGACTTTGGCCTGCCTTTTCCTATTTGTAGGATTGGCATTGGCTCAGACAAAGGTGACGGGTACCGTTTTCTCGGAGGAAGATGGTGAGCCCCTCATTGGTGCTACCATTAGGGTAGCTGGAACCGACGTTGGTACGGTAACCAACGCAAATGGACAGTTCTCGTTGACAGTGCCTGAAGGTAAGAAAGACCTCCAGGTGTCATATCTGGGTTATGAAATCAAAACCGTGGCTGCCAAGAACGGCATGCGTATCTTCCTGAAGTCGGACGCAAAGACGCTCGACGAGGTGGTGGTAACCGCCATGGGTATCAGTCGCGACAAGAAAGCCTTGGGCTATGCTTCACAGCAGCTGAATGCTGAGGATTTGAATATTGCGGGTACATCATCGCTGGCAAGTGCTATGCAGGGTAAACTTACAGGTGTGTCTATCCGTCCTTCATCGGGTGCACCAGGCGCATCGGCACAGATTGTGATTCGTGGTGCCCGCTCGTTCGATGGTAACAACGCCCCTCTGTATGTGGTCGATGGTATGCCTATCAGCTCTACCCCCGACTTTTCTACTGGTAGGTCGGTTACTGGTGCCGACTTCGCCAACCGTAGCATTGATATCAACCCCGAGGATATTGAGAGCATTAACGTGCTGAAGGGTCAGGCTGCATCGGCTCTGTACGGTATCCGTGCCTCTAACGGTGTGATTGTCATCACCACCAAGCGTGGTAGCAAGTACACCGCAAAGCCTGTGATTACCTTTAGTAGCGATATCAGCGCACAGACGCTTAGCCGCAAGTATAAGCATCAGGATGTGTATGCACAGGGTAGCGATCCCGCTAACTACAACCCCTCCTCTTCAACTACATGGGGTCCGAAGATTAGCGATCTGGCTAATGATCCCAAGTATGGCGGTAATACCGACAATGCCTACACTCAGGCTTATGGCAAGCACGAGGGGCAGTACTATAATCCTAAGTATGCGGCTGCCGGTCTCGACGGATGGGTTACACCACAGACTTACGATAATGTGGGCGACTTCTTCAAGACAGGTCTGACCCAGAACGCCACCCTGAACATCTCGCAGCGTGTTAACAACACCAACTACTCATTCGGTATCAGCGACACCTATCAGGAGGGTATCATTCCTTCTACTGGTATGACACGTACCGGTGCCCGTGGTGCCGTCGACTGGGAGATTAACAAGCAGTGGAAGACTGGTTTCTCTGCCAACTACAGCTCAACCAAGATCAAGTCGGCTCCTGGTGCCAACAACGCTGTGGTTAATGTGGTATATGGTGCTCCTGCCGAGTACGACCTGAAGGGTACACCTACCCACAAGCCCGGTGATCCTACATCGCAGATCCTCTATCGTTCCACCAACTTCAATAACCCTTACTGGTGGGCTGATAACGACGAGTTCCGCCAGCACACCAACCGTGTGTTCGGTAACGCATACGTAGAGTTTACTCCCGACTTCGGCTGGGGCGAAAACTACAAGCTCACTTTCCGTGAGCAGGCTGGTATCGATGTCTATACCACCGACAACCTGACCGTTGCCGAGGTAGGTTCTGCCTATAATACAAAAGGTGAGGTTGAGGAATTCGGCAAGCAACGCAACATCTTCAACAACCTGTTTACTGCCAACTTCACCGCTAAGTTCGGTGCCAACAAGGAGTGGGACTTCGGTGCACTGTTAGGAAGCGAGTTCAACCATGACTACAGCCGAGGATGGGATTATGATGCCTCAAACCTGTCATGGTACGGACAGCCTGTGATTGAGAATGCCGAAAGCATGGACTATTGGGAGATGTCTCACGGCAAGGAGCGCACACTCGGTTTCTTCGGACAGCTCTCTATGAGCTGGCAGAACATGCTTTACCTCACTGTTACCGGTCGTAACGACATCGTTTCTACCATGCCTCGTAACAACCGCTCGTTCTTCTACCCATCAGTATCACTTGGCTGGCTTTTCACCGAGTTGCCTTGTTTGAAGGGTAACGACATCCTCTCTTACGGTAAGCTGCGCGCCTCTTACGCTCAGGTAGGTCAGGCTGGTGACTATCGCGACAACTATTACTACACACCAACCTACGGTGGAGGTATGTACAGTTATACTCCTATCAGCTATCCTATGGGTGGCGTGAAGACCTATGTGCCTTATTTCAAGTCATACGACCCCAACCTGAAGCCTCAGAACACCACCAACTATGAGTTTGGTCTTGACTTGAACTTCTTCCAGAACCGTATCCGCCTGGAATATACTGCCAGCTATCAGGACGTAAAGGATCAGATTTTCGATGTGCCTACGGCTGGTTCTACCGGTTACAAGTATCTGCGCACCAATGCCGGTCGCATGACAACCTGGGCACACGAGTTTGCCCTGAATGCCGATATTCTGGAGGCTAAGGACTACAACCTCTCTTTAGGTGTGAACTTCACCAAGGTCACAAACAAGGTGAAGGAGCTTGCCGAGGGTGTTGAGAGCATCATGCTGGGTGGATTCATTGAGCCACAGATCCGTGCTCAGGCAGGTTACACCTATCCTAATATCTATGGTGTGGCATTCAAACGCGCCGACGACGGACAGTTGTTGCTGGTTGATGGTCTGCCACAGGGTACCGGCTCCAGTGAGAACCTCGGCGAGTGTACCCCTGATTTCAACATGGGCTTCAACCTCAAGGCCAACTACAAGCGCCTGGCACTCTCGGCTACTCTCGACTGGCAGAAGGGTGGTAAGATGTACTGCGGTACCAACCTGACCATGAACTGGTTCGGTGCTTCCATGGAGTCGCTCGATTACCGCGAGGGCACGATGATTGGCGAGGGTATCGACGAGGCTACCGGCGCGAAGAATACCGTTGAGGTGAACAAGATGGATTGGTATAAGGCCTACAACAACATTACCGAGGCAGGTGTCTATGACGCCAGCTTCTGGAAACTTCGCGATGTGACACTGAGCTATCAGATCCCACAGTTCTTAGGTATCGACGTGAACGTGTATGCCTTTGCCCGCAACGTGCTCCTCTGGGCCAAGATGCCTAATCTTGATCCTGAGAACTCGCAGGGTAACGGTAACATGAGTGGTTACTTTGAGCGTTTCTCAGTGCCCTGCACATCAAGCTTCGGCGCTGGTCTGAAGATCACTTTCTAATCAGAGAGCAACATTAGATTATTTATTAGTAAAAGAAAAGAAGTATGAAAATCAAATATATGTTTGGTATGGCATTGGCAGCCATGGCTTTCAGCTCATGTTCGGAGGACATCATGGACCGTATCAATGAAGACGAGACCAGCAAGACTGCCGACAGAGTATGGGCTAAATTCCAGCTCACCGATGCCGAGGTGGCTACTGCCTTTTCAGTAGTTAACGGTTCTTATGCCTGGTTTGTGTCATCATACACAGAGCAGCTCTTTGGTACTGGTAACAACCAGCTGTTTAAAGCTGAGACGCGTGATGTGGCTGAGCTGGCAGGTTCGTCAACCTTCAGCAACGAATGGTTTGACACCTATAAGAATCTGATGAACCTTACTCAGATGATGGAGAAGTGCTCTGCCGGTGGTATCGACGAGGGCAAGAACGACCTGTTAGGTATGGCTCAGCTTCTGGCTGCCATCAACTGGGGTGTGCTGACCGACATGCATGGTGATATCCCCTTCAGCGAGTGCTTCAAGAAAGACATCTCTGCACCGAAGATCGACTCTCAGGAGAATATCTATGCAGCCATTCTGAAACTCATTGACGATGGTATCGACAACCTCTCAAAGGGTGGTAAGAACGCTGGCGAGCAGGATCTTATCTATGGTGGCGACACCAAGAAATGGGTGGCTCTCGGCCATGCGCTCAAGGCGCGCTACCTGTTGCACACCTATGGTCGCAACAAGAGTGTCATCAGCGAGGTGGAGGCCGAGGCTCTGGCTGCTATCAACGCAGGTTTTGCCGGATTCTATCTCGATACCTTCAATGGCGTAACTGCCGATAACTCATGGTCGGCCTATCATTGGAGCTGTCACTTCATCGGTTCGAGCAAGACCGTAGATGACCTGATGCTTGAGCGTAACGACCCACGCGAGCCTTTGTACAATAATAACCAGTTTGGCAACAACATCATCGGTGTGCCAGGCGATGCTAACCTGGCTGCCCAGACAGAGACCGTCAACGCGCCTGCATGGCTTGAGAACGGTGCTGCCAACTTAGCCATCATGAGCGAGTCGGAGCTTTACTTCATCCTTGCCGAGGCCCAGGCTATTCAGGGTAAGGATGCCATCGCAGCGTTCAACACAGCTGTCAGCAGCAACGTGGCTGAGTACTTCAATATCTGCAACAAGAATGTCACTCAGGCCGACATCGATGCTTATCTGGCTATCATCGACCCTCTGTTCGCTCTCGACCAGCTGAAGGAGATACGTATCCAGAAGTACTTAGCTCAGACTCGTGGCGAGATTCTTGAGACCTACAACGACATGCGTCGTATCATCTACACCGACGGTTCTTATCCAGTGGTCATGAAGAATCCTGCTAACCGTAATACAGCCGGTAACCGTTGGCCCTATCGCCTGCCTTATGGCGAGAGCGACGTGGTATCTAACCCCAACGTGACTGCTGCATTCGGCTCAGGCAACGAGGCTGGTATGTACATCTTCACCGACAATGTGTGGTGGGCAGGAGGCTCACGATAAAATAAGACATTTTATTGAAGTTTTCCGCTGTATACAATAGTTTCTCTCATTTTATGCCGACCTTTGCAGGCGGTAATGAAAAGTAAAACCTATTGTTTTTCAATAATTAGTTAGTTGGAATTGGAGTATAATTTAGTTTTTTAAGTAAAAGAATTTAGAAATGGCTCGTTGTGAAACGGGCCATTTTCTTTCTTTGAATGGTAAGTGAGGTTATTTTATTCCGTATTTTACAATTTACTGTTCCGTATCTTGCAATTAATTATCGGTTATTATTCTGAACTTTGCAGCCAGAAATAGATTATACTGATAG
>Ga0265298_10009109_pt1 | contig 11852 bp, 6 predicted proteins | sample AusTroGonzalo_MG_3_FD_193486 | JGI IMG/M metagenome (GOLD analysis project Ga0265298, IMG submission 193486) | Bovine rumen microbial communities from tropical cattle in Woodstock, Queensland, Australia - Gonzalo_01 | ecosystem: Host-associated > Mammals > Digestive system > Stomach > Rumen ...
GAAGTCGCCCCGCCCTCGGGGACCCCGAAACGAGCTTGTCGAGTTTTGGGGAATGGGCCGGCGGGGCTAATGAAGACGCTTCGCTAATGAAGGAATGAAGACGCTCACCGCGTTCGCTGATTAAGGAACGGGGGCGACTTCGCTTCATTAGGCGGCAAAGCCGCCGTCTTCATTAGGTCGTTAGCCCGTCTTCATTTCTTCATTAACTCCCATTCTCTCATTCCTCATATCTTGCATTACTGCTTGATATGCGGTGTTTTTATCTGCACTTTGCACCGCCCATTTATAATTGTCAGTAAAGAAAAAGGAGGACCCGATCATGCCATACACGAAAAAACGTATCCTTTGCGCCATGTTGGCGTCACTTTTGCTGTGTTTTTCTTTGACCGCGTGTACGCCGGACAAAGGAGATAACGACACCGCATCGACAGACCCTGCCGTCATCACGACCGCTCTGCCCGAGGTCACCACCGATGAGGCAACGGAGACCGAAGCCGATTTCGACGATCCGGCTCTCAAATTGGATCATCTGACTGTCGGCGGTGTGGATATCTCCGAATATACGGTCGTGATCCCTGCGGCCCCCGGCAGCTACGATCAGCTTGCCGCGGATTTTCTGGTCCGCTTCATCGGCGAGGCCACGGGCGTGACGGTCAGGCAGACCACCGACGCCGAAGCTGCCGATCATATGATCCTGATCGGCACCACCGCCTACGATACCGATGCGGTAAAAGCCGCCCGCTCCGAGATCAAGGACGACGGCTACGCCATGCTCGTTGACGGCGGAAACCTGTACGTTACGGGCGCTTTGGATCGCGGTACGCTGTTCGGCGTATATGACTTTCTCGAGAAATACCTGGGCGTGCGGATATACGGCGGCGTGACGTACCCCGAAAAGCAGGAAATGTACGAGATCAAGGAGAATTATCGGGTGGATATCCCCGCAGATCTATGCACGGTGTATTATTCCCCCGTCGCATACCGCAGGACAAGCTGGACGGCTGTTAACGACGGCTGGGCTTATTTTCCCTTCTGGAATTGCTATAATTCCAGCGAGTTCAAGTTTGCGGGCGGTGCGGTCCATACCATAGCGCATCTTGCGGAAACCGGCGGAGACCTTAGTCCAAACCCCTGCCTGACGGATGAAAATATCTATCAGACCGTTTTGAAAAATGTTCGCTTGGAACTGGAAAAATACCCTAATGCGCAGTATGTGAACATTTCCCAAACCGACGGCACCTCTCACGGATGCCGGTGCAAAAACTGTTTGGCTGTTGAGGCGGAAGAGGGGAGTCCGTCGGGGCCGTGGATCCGTTTTGTCAATCGCATTGCAAACGATATCAAAGAGGATTATCCAAACGTCCTGGTAGAGACTCTGGCATATACCTTCACCGAAGAGCCTCCCAAAGTCACCAAGCCCGCCGAGAACGTGGCCGTATGTCTCTGTACCAGCAGCTGCTGCTTTGTCCATGCCATCGACAATCCCGACTGTCCGCGCAACGCGACGTTTGCGGACTACGTCAAGGGATGGTCGGATATCTGTGGTCATCTGAGGATCTGGACGTATTCCGGCAACTTCCAGGCTGTCGATAACGGCGATAAGAACGGCTTTGCTCCGAATTTCCGTGTGATACTGCAGAGCGCCAAGTTTTTCATCGATCACAACGTGACAGCCGTCTATGTGGAAGGACAACAGCATCCCGACGATCGGCAATCCACCGCGATGGGTGAGCTGCGCGCGTATCTGTGGGGCAGGGCGCTTTGGAACCCCGACATGACCGAGGAGGAGTTTACGGCCTATATCAACGATTTCATGAACTACTACTACGGTGATGCGGGTCCTCTGCTTCTGAAATACGTGGATACCGTTTACGGGGATATGCTGGATAACAGAAAATACAACAAGCTGATGGAGGGACACTCCTACGTGATCTGCGAATACGGCAGGTTCTTCCGCATTTACGACACAGAAGGAAACTGCACGAGCGCCTATATGGATAAGCTGGCAGAGATATGGGACGAGATCGGCGCGTTTGATACCCTGACCGAGACACAGAAGTATCACGTGGACTGCGCCGCCGTCCAATTCTACGATATCGCAAATAACGTATATTATACCATCTACAGTAAAACGCGCGATTCCGACGTCATACAAAAAGCCCGCAATTATAAAACCAAATGGCGTAACGTCAAGGAAAAAATCGGATTATAAAGCAAAAAAATAGCTGTGAAGATAATAACGGTCCGGATCACGGCTATGATGAAAACCGACTTAAAAAAGCACGCGAAAGCCCCGTTCTCATAAAGATAATATGTAAAATTTCTATTAAATTGTCATCAAATGCTTGCATTTGATGACAATTCTGCGTATAATAATAGTAAAATCAGAAAGGAGCTGATATTATGGCAAACGCATTAGTACAATTCCGAACAGACGAAGCGTCAAGGATAAAAGCAATTCAGATCTGTGAGAAACTCGGGATCGACCTGCAAACGTATATGCGTATGTGCATCGCACGTCTTATCTCGGAAAACGGCGTGCCGTTCAGCATGAAATTAAACGATCTGCCGAAGAACAAAGGCATACTTGCACTGCGGCAAATGGGAAAAATCTCAGAAGAAAACGGCAATTCCGATATGACGCTTGACGAGATAAATGATGAGATCAAAAACGCTCGAAAAGACGGCAGCGCGGGGACATTATGAAGTTTTACGCTGTTATTGACACGAATGTGCTCGTATCCGCCGCCATGAAACCTGAATCCGTACCGGGACAGGTTTTGGAATTGGTATTGGACGGCGTTATCATTCCGGTCCTCAATAAAACGATAATCAACGAATACCGCGACGTGCTGCTGCGCCCGAAATTTGACTTTCCCGAGCAGCTCATCAACGACGTTCTGAATGAGATCGGCGACCGCGGTGTTTTCGCTGACGCCGAACATATTGACGTTATGCTTCCCGATCCGAAAGATATTGTCTTTTACGAGGTCGTGATGGAGGAGCGCAAGGAAGAAGACGCATATCTTGTGACCGGAAATATCAAGCATTTTCCCGAAAAACCGTTCATCGTAACGCCGAGACAGATGATCGATATTATTCTCGGATATGTCGATCAAAACAGTTTTTAAAGTTATATTATCAGCAAAACGGAGAAGCTATGGTATCACATAACTTCTCCGCTTGTTTTTTTTGCCGATAAGGGTATTTGCGGTACGGCAGATAATGTCACTCGATATTATAAAGAGAAAAGGACGGGCATTTTCTTGTCCGTCCTATCCTTGAGAGCCGCCTTGTGTTGAATCTTCTTTATGAGAAACAGCGCAAAGCGTGCTTTTTCTGTTTCGTTTTACGGCAAAAAACTGTTGAGAGATCAAGGAAAGATTCATGCTCATGCCGGATAGTACGGTTTATCGGATATCCGGCTGTCGCCGCCGGAGACGTACTTGAACAAAGCCACAACGTCCTTGTTGTTCACCGATCCGTCGCCGTTTATGTCAAGCGCGATCACGTTGACCTCGTTTTCTCCGCCTGACGCGTATTTGAACAGCGCCACGACGTCTTTATTATTAACGGATCTGTCACCGTTCACGTCGCCGGGCATGAACGGAAGCTCTCTTATATATCCGCAGACGTTGCACGTATCGTCGTTGTCATCGTCATATACGTGACCCGCGACGCCGTCTTTTTCGCCGCACGCACATTCATGCCAGTGCTCGGTCTCATTATTCTTCCATTCTTCGGAAAAGCTGTGCGTATGCTCCGATTTTACCGTCAGTTCAAACGAACCCGAAACTCCGTTTCCGGCTGACGCGGTTATGGTGGTCTTGCCCGCGGAGACGCCCGTTATCACGCCGTATTCGTCAACGGTCGCGACCTTTTCGTCGCTGCTGCTCCACGTTAATCCGGAAAATACGACGCCTTTGCCTCTGCTTTCGGCAAGACCGCCCGTTGTTCTGACGGTCGCCTCCGCCTCGGCGTTCAATGTTTTGCCGACTGACACGGTCGTATCCGAGCTGATATTTATTTCGGTAACGAGACTGCTGTCGATCTTTACTTTCTGATATACGTTCCCGCCTATCCCCGCCGCAGTTTCATCAAGGGCCGTCGAACCGGACGAAAGCTGATTTGCGACTGTGAGCCGGTAAGCCGCGTACTGGTTGTAAAACGCGGCGACGCCGATATATTTCATATTCGGGTTTATCATCGACGTATAGTGGCCCGTGACCGCGCCCGCCGTGTTGTTGATCCAGTCTTCTTTTTCGGAATACCACTGTTCTATACCGTATAACAATCCGTCAAGCGTTGCCTGGCTCCAGTTCCACGCGAGATTTTCCGCGTTTGTCCTGACGCCGTAACCGTTTTTAAAAACACTTGAAGAATTTCCGAAATCACCTGCGCCGAGCCTTCCGTGATTTATATAAACGGACGCCTCCGCCGCGCGCATCGCGGCGACCTGTTCTATCAGAGTTGACCATTTGATCGGCACGTAATCCGACGGCGTCAGACTGACGCTTCTGTTTCCGGGGACGGGATAACCGTTGTCGCACGCTTCTTTTCTTATCTCGTTGACCCTTTTCAGGATCGCCTCCTTCGCCTCCTCGTCAACGGTCACGAACGTGCCTTTTAAGCCTATTATGACGTTTCCTTCGCTTTGCTCCGTGTTGTCTCCCTCTCTTACAACGTATCCTTCTTCAAGCGCGAAAAGATTTACGGATGACGCGAATACCATGCACGCGACGATCGCCGCGGCAATAAAGGTTTTTAAAATTCTGTTTTTCATAGCATACCTCCAAAGTTGTACTTATTATTATACCCGTTTTTCTTTTTTTGTCAAGTGCTTCGACGTTAACGCGACCGGTTTGACGTAATCTTTACCGCTGATAGATAAGGTCTTGTCTGTTATCCCTTTCCGTTTTTGCTTTTATGATCTGATTATATAAGATAACGCCGCGTATTGCAATACGCATTATGCAAATTTTTATGTAAAAACATATTTTTTCGCACATATATACTTTCGGCGTTGACAAATCATATCCGCCGTGATATAATCAAACTGAGATAAACTGTCCGGGTATAAGATGAAAAAGGAGAAAGAAATGAGAACGATAAAGGTCACGGGAAAAGGAAATATAAAGGTACGCCCCGATCTGAGCAGGATCACCATCACGCTGACCGGGGTTTACAAGGAATACGCCGAGGCGCTCAAGCGCTCGACGGAGGATACGGAGAAGATGAAAGATCTGCTGTCAAAGTTCGGTTTCAAGCGGTCGGATCTTAAAACTCTGAATTTCAACGTGGATACGGAGTATGAGGGCTATACGGAAAACGGCGCGTACAGGCAGAGGCTCGTCGGGTACAGATACCGCCACACGATGAAGGTAGAATTCGATTCGGACAACGACCGCCTCGGAAAAGTGCTTTACGCGCTTGCAAACAGCGAGCTTCAACCGGAATTCAATATCAGCTATACCGTCAAAGACCGGGAAGCGGCGAAAAACGATCTTCTCGGCAAAGCCGTAGCCGACGCAAAAGAAAAAGCCGCCGTCCTTACGCAGGCGGCGGGCGTTATTCTGAAGGATATTCAAACAATAGACTATTCATGGGGCGAGCTCAACATGGAGACACGCCCGATGAACAGAATGCTGGCGGCAAAAGCCGTCTCCGCCGACAGCGCCGAGGAAAGCTACGCCATCGACATGGAACCCGACGACATCAGCGTTTCCGACACGGTCACGGTGGTTTGGGAGATCGTTTAATACATTACGCAACGGGTAGCCGACGGCCGCCCGTTTTATTAATTCAAATGCGAGATTAAGCTGAGGTTTTTGACGTGCATTGTGTGGGAAAACGTGCCGATCGTTTCCCAGCCCATATTCATGCCGTTAAGGCAGAGCCCGTCGAGCGTTTTTGCCTTGAAATATCCGTCTGCCTGTCCGTGTCGGAGCATATCGTCAAGGTACGGGCGAAGATCGAGCTCGACGTGACGCCATTCTCCGTTCGGCTCGGGCTTGCCGTTCTTCCACAGGCTTTGCCCCGGGTACGCGTATTTTGAGCCGATCAGATATATCATCGCGCCGGAGGCGTCGGCTTTGCCGCCGTCGTAGTTTATATAATGGTCGTTTTTATCCCATCTGTTGTCAAACAGCGAGACGCCGAACCAGCAGAAATCGTTTGTGTCGATACCTTTTGCATATACGTATAAAAGGAACTGCGCCGCGCGCACCCAGTCGCCGTCTGTCGCGGTCTCTGTATAGTCGCCGAGCTTTATATCCATACTCAAAACGATGCTTTTGCAGCCGCAGTTGTAGTACGCCTTTGTCTTCCCGTCAAGCTCGTTATACCTGAAATCCTCCTGCTCTATCAGCAGATGCGGCCAGTAATCGCCCAAAACGGCGGGTTTTCCTTTATAATACGCGGAGGTATCGAGATAAAATGTCATCATATTCTCCGCTTTATCGTACGAAAACGTGCGGTGTCTTCCGTCCGTCACGGCGCCGTCGGTGTGCTCGATCAGGCATTTGCACAGATCGGTGCCGGAATCCCATTGAGCCAGACCCCAGCGCGCGGTCTGCTCTTTTACTTCTTCCCCGTAAAAACCAACCGTTTTAAAAACGCTGAAGCTCTCGTTGTTTTTATGGTCCTTCTGCGTTATAAGACGCATACCCGTTTTGAAATTCAGATCGGGAATAAGCTGCATACCGTTTTCCTCCTTATTATCTTTTGAAAGACTTTTCAGCCGCTTCAGTAAAAGTATAAACCATTCTCTGTTTTCCGGCTCAAGTATTTCCGCCGCGTCGTACGCCCAATGGTTGTAATACCGCCACTGCGAATACAAAGCCGAGCCGATCAGCTCAATATCCGATATTTCACCGATTATTGATTTCAAGAGATCGGTATAGTTGAACGCGCCTTTGTATCTGTTGTTAAAAGCTATCCCGCAGTCCATCTCAAACCCGAGCGCGCGGCAGTCCTCCGCAAAAAAGCGGTCCACAAGCTCTGTATACCGAACCTCGGGATCGGAAAACTTTAATAGCCATTTGCAGGCAAACTCATAGACTTTTGACAATTCTGCCATACTCTTTCCCCCAAACGTTTTATCGGTTTAAGTGTCTTTGTTTTTTTAATCACGTGTGCGGATACTACCATCATCTTACACTTTTCCCCGCTGTTTGTCAATATAAAAATCACATTTTCCCCGCTGATTTCTTTTGTATTTTTAAATTTTTCCCGTTTTTTGCATAAAAACTCTTTCGGTTTATTAACCGAACGTCAAAAACTTCACCTTGTAAATTGATAAACAGATATTGACATTATACTATAATTATGTTATTATAAAATCAGATGATAACGGAGGGTGATACGTATGAAAAAAAGTGCCGGAAATATAAAAAAGCTGCTGGCGGCGGTCTTATGCTCGCTGTTTGTTCTGCCGGGCGTTTTGTCGCTTTGCGATTTTGCAAGCGCTGCGAGCCAGGCGGATATGGAAAAGAAAAGCTATTATAAAAACGAGGCATCCGTCTTTACGGTAGAGCCGCAGATCGTGGGCTTAAGCACCGACAACGCGCCGGATATCAAGGAGGACAACTACGTGCTCGACCTTGACGGCGTATGGAAAATGACGGGCGAGGGCAAGATAGACGAGCTTGCAAAGGGCGGCGGTTGGGACGGTGCGATCGACGCGACGGTCCCGGGTTCTATCCACACGGCTTTGTTTGAGGCGGGCGTGATAGACGACCCGTACGTCGGCGACAATATGAAAGCCGCAAACAAATACGGCGGAAAAAACTGGTACCTGAAACGCACGTTCAACTATGAGGGAAACGGCAAAAGCGTACAGCTCTGCTTTGAAGGCGTCTGCAACGTCGCGGACTTTTACTTGAACGGCAAAAAAATCGGGTCGCACGAGGGAATGTTCGGCGGTCCGTACATAGACGTGACGGACACCATCAAAAAAGGCGAGAACACGCTCGTCGTTCATCTGAAGCCGGCAAAGGATTATACGCAGACCGTCGTTTTCAACTGCAGCTACGGCTGGCATTACGCAAAGCTTTATCCTCTCGGCATCTGGCAGTCGGTATCCGTCAAGGATCAGCCGACGGTCACGCTCGACAGTCCTTTCATCACTACCACCGATTACAAAAAAGGCACCGTTGATCTGGCGATAAACCTTATCTCGCAGACGGGCGGCGCGGTTAAGGGCACGCTTACGGTCGAGATAGCGCCGAAGAATTTTGAGGGTAAGACGTCTTATTTCACCGCCGCGGTCGGCGGCGGAAGCGAGACGCTGCTCAGATACCGCGCCGACGTGCCGGACGCGCATCTTTGGTGGCCTAACGGCTACGGCGAGCAGTATTTATACGAGTTGAAAACGTATTTCAAAGCCGACGACGGATCGTCGTCCTACACAGTATCCGAATTCGGCATAAGACAGCTCGATTACGCGCCCTTACAGTCAAAGGAAAACACGGGCTCTTACAACCGCCAGTTCGTCATAAACGGCGTAAAGGTATATATGAAGGGCGCGGGCTGGTGCACTATCGACGCGATGATGCGCTTCACACGCGAGGATTACGACAGGATACTTTCTCGCGCGCACGACGCGGGCATAAACTTCTTCCGCTCCTGGGGCGGCGGACTTGTCGAAACGGACGAGTTTTACGACCTCTGCGACGAATACGGCATCTGTATATATCAGGAATGGCCTTGCTGCTGGGACAGCACGAAAACACAGCCCGCCGACGTGCTTTACGAGACGGTGATACTCGGCGCGAAGCGTCTGCGCAACCGTCCGTCGCTCGTAGTCTGGGGCGGCGGCAACGAGGGCGAAGCGCCGTATTCCGACAAAGTCTTGAACAACATAGGCAAGCTGACGTACGAGACGGACGGCACGCGCGATTTCTGGCGTCAGGACGGCGGTCCCGGAGCGTCGAACATAAGACACGACCATATCTGGTGGTCGGGAGACTCGCCCGAGCATTATATAAAGATCTACACCCAAACGACTTATCTCAATATGCACGAGTACGGTCTGGGCGCTATGATGAACCGTCAGTCTATCGAAAAATTCGCGACGGAGCAAGAGCTATCACAGTGGCCGATCAAGACGGACAGCTCCATAGCGTACCACACCGCGACGTTTGACGGCTTTTACGGCTGGATGGAGACGCCGTACGGTCACGATATAGCAACGCATATGCACTACGCGTCGCTTTTCACAGACGAACAAAATCTTGACGGGCTGATAATCGGCTCGCAGTTATCCCAGGCGCAGGCGGACTATCCGCTTGCGATAAACCAGAGGATAAAAGCTCCGAACAACTCGGCAAACGTCATATATAAAATGAACGACAACTACCCCGGCGCTTCCTGGTCCATAGTTGACTGGTACGGCGCGCCGAAGATAGCGTATTATCTTATGCAGGACGCGTACCGCTCCACGATGGCGGCGTTCAAAGCGGATAAATACAACACCATAGACGCGGTAAACGGCTCATCCGCGCTGTCGCTTCCCGTTTATATTCTCGACGACACGGTGTCGCTGCAGGGCAAGACGACGTCCGTCGTCATGACCGCGTACGACGAAAATCTGCAGGTCGTCAAAACCGAGGAATTCGGCGGCAAAACGGGCGAGACGGTAAATAAGGTCGGCGATTTTACGCTGACGTCCGAGCAGACAAACCACACGCCGCTTATTATAACGGCGGATTTGTACGTCGGCGGCGAGTTTTACAACCGCACGTATATGTATTATAACTACGAATACGAAAGCGGCTGTCTGTTCTATCTGCCGAGGACTTCTTTGCAGTACAGCGTATCGGGCAATACCGTGACGGTAAAGAACACGGGCAGCGTCCCCGCGATAGGCGTGAGCCTTAAGACGAGTAAGGAAGACACCTTCGTCTGCTCCGACAACTACTTCATACTGACGCCCGACCAGAGCGTTGACGTTACGGTAAACGACGCGTCGCTTTTCACCGGCATCGACTGCTTCAACTATAAGGACGCAAAAGACGTCACGCCGCCGTCCGCGCCGTCAGACGTAAAGGTCAGCGACGTAAAGCACGACAGCGTGAGGGTGAGCTGGACCGCGTCGGAGGACGACAACGGGCTTTTCGGATACGAGATCAAGGCGATAGACGGCGATATGATAATAGCCGATACGGTACATAAGTCAAAAACGGAGATAACGCTCTCCGGTCTGCCGGAGTCAACGGAATTCGGTCTCACCGTCACAGCGATAGATAACAACGGAAACGAGGCGAGCTCAAGCCGCATGACGTTCAGGACGGCAAAAGACACGACAAGACCGACGCTTCAAAGCGCGGATTTCACCGACGACGGGAAGATAAGGATAGTGTTCGACACGTTTATGGATAAGACGCGCGCGGAGGACGTATCGCATTATCTGTTAAATAACGGCGCGTCCGTCACGGCGGCGGCGTTGTCGGGCGATAACAGAACTGTATTCCTTGAATATGAAAACGTTGACGAAACAAAGCCTTACACGATAGGCGTTATAGGTCTGACCGATACGAAGCTGAACAAAAACGATACGGGTTATATTTCCGTCCCCGTCGAGCGCGGCTTATATATGTCCGTTGACTTTGAGGAGGACGAAAACGGCAAGTCGTACTCCGCGGGCAAGCTCGTCTCAACGGTGCAGGATATAAACGGCGCGTCAAAATACACCAAAAACGGAGCGCAGGGCAGGGCTCTCGCCGTCGGCGGCGGCGCGGGCGTTAAGGTGAGCGGCGTTGCCTTCTCGTTTCCCGAGAACAGCACGGTCACTATGTGGATCAAGGGAAAAGCGACGGACGGCTTCAATTTACTTCTCGCAAAGGGCGAAAAGGTCTCCGGTCACTTTGAATTCTATACGCGCTCGGGCGATCTGTGGTGTTACGCGCCCGACGTAGGAGACGTAAATCTTAAATACAATATAAACGACGGGCCGGACGGCTGGCATATGCTCGCATTCGTGCGGCAAAACGGACAGCTTCTCGTATATGACGCGGGCAAGCTCGTATCGTCGGTGCCGTTCCGCGGCAAGATAGCCGAAAAAGAATCCGACATGTCGATAGGCGTTTTGAACGAGGGAACGTTCGGCTTTGCCGGAAGCATCGACGGCGTGCGCCTCTACGAGAGGGCGATGACCGAGGAGGAGCTCGCCGACCCGACAGACGTACAGGAGCCGACCGCTAAGATAGAGGGCGATATAGTCGGCAAAAAGACAAAAACAGGCTTCTCGTTTGCGGAAGGGACTTATATAAATCTCTGGTTCAATCAGGATAAGGCAAAGGAAGATTACGCGGTGCTTTTCGCAAAGGCGAAAAAATCCTCCGACAACCACTTTGAGATATACACGCAGAACGGAGCGCTGTATTTCTACGCTCCGGGCGGCAACAACGGCGTGACTTTATCGCTCAAAGCCGATCTGACGCCGTACGTCGGCGGCTGGCATATGCTCACGGTCGTGCACGAGGAAGGCAGGCTCGTTACCTATATCGACGGCAATGAGGTGAGCGCGCAGTCGCTTGCGTGGAACGTCGGCGACGGCGATGAATTCTATATCTGCGGCAGGCTTGTAGAGGGCGGGCTCGACTTCCCGGGCAAAATAGCGGAGCTGACGCTCGGCGATACGGCGCCCGACGGCGCGGCTGTATCTGCTATGTATCAGTCAAAGCTCGTATATCCGGAAAAAGCGGGCGGGCTTGAATTTGAAAGCGATCTCATCGAGCTCGAACCGGACGGCAGCGCGCCGTGCGGACTGAAGGTGACGGGAGATGTAGGCTGTACGCTGACAATAAAAGGCGGCGCAGCGACGCTTGACAAAGAGACGGTCAAGGCGGCAA